>Ga0209636_10000364_pt1 | contig 42972 bp, 40 predicted proteins | sample DeeMarSWOR152_54_FD_187464 | JGI IMG/M metagenome (GOLD analysis project Ga0209636, IMG submission 187464) | Marine sediment microbial communities from White Oak River estuary, North Carolina - WOR-1-52-54 (SPAdes) (version 2) | ecosystem: Environmental > Aquatic > Marine > Intertidal zone >... | reverse complement strand
GCCAACGCCGGCACCGATGACTGACACGTACGTCTTAGGTATAGGAGCCGGAGCAATCATCGCAATCATCGTAGTTGGGCTAATACTCATCTTGATGATGCGAAAACGGTGAACATCGCAGCAAAAAGCCAAGCAATCTTTCCCCCTTCTTTTTTTGGGGTCACGCATAAAAATGGTCATCAAAAAGGAGAAAATGATGGGGCTGAGAGGGCTCTGCAGAGAATCAACGTAACAGTAGCAGCGTTGACATTTATCTTTTCTCCTTTAATTTGGCTGCAGAGCCCCAGTAAACCCTCAACCAATTTTGGAAGCAAGAAGAAGCCATAGTACGTTCTATAGTTCACTCTATCCATAGAGGGGATATAGCTTTTTCCCCGCGCTAGAAAAGCATTAACTAAACAAAAAAGAGGGGGAAGTTCGCGTACTATTTTCCCATGACTTTTTTAGCGGCTATTTCTATGTCTTCAGCTTTGATGGTTTTTCTTCCAGCGTGCATTGCAAAATCCAATGCTTCTTTTCCGATTTTGATACCAATTTCTTCTAATGCCTTTGCTAGTTCTTTTGCTGCGGCTTCACTTACTCTGTCCGCTCCCGCTTTTTTGCACAGCCTGTGCATGGGAGCTACAGCTAATTCTAAATTAGTCATAAAGACTTCTCCGTAGCTTCTTTTTCTTTTTAAAGCTATATTTAACCTTTTTTGTCTTCTATTTCTTTAAATCACCGTTTAAGATTAAAGTTCTTCACATAAAGAAGAAAATTATAAAAACATTCTGTTTGATATAATGGCGGCTAAGGGCTTAAAATGAAGTTAATTGACGCGCACATTCACCTTTCCGACCCAGAGTACGCTAAATGTGCGGACGAACTTGTGGCGGATGCTAAACGCTCTAACGTTGTTGCATTAGTCTCAAATTCCATGGACCTTGAAACAAGCCTCGGTAGTCTAAGGTTGGCTGAAAAATATCCAGGTGAGGTTTATCCTGCTTTGGGTATTCATCCTTGGAACGTTAATGTGCTGAAAGAAAATGAGCTTGAAGAGACCTTGAAGTTGATTTCTGAGCAAAGCCAAAAAAAGGCGGTAGCCGCGATAGGTGAAATTGGACTGGATTATAAGTACGAGAAGATATGGGACAAGCAGCTGATGGTTTTCGACAGAATGTTGCGCTTGGCTGAAAAACTTGATCTTCCAGTCATAATTCACTCGCGTGGAACAACGGCCAAAATTGTAGATATGCTTCCATCGTACAATCTTAAGCGGGTTCTGCTGCACTGGTTCAGCCACCCCATGAGCGCATTATACAAAGCCGTGAAACACGGATACTTTATCACCGAAGGACCGCCAGTAGCATACTCCAAAGGCATCCGCGAGGTCGTGAAAAAAGTGCCGCTGACAAACTTTTTGACAGAGACAGATGGGCCGGTGACTTACAGGAAACCTCCTTTTAATGGCCAACTGACGAGGCCTTCATTCATACGTACAGTGGTTGAGGCTGTAGCCGAAGTTAAGAATATGGCTGTCGTTGATGTTGCAGAGCAAATAGCTAGAAACTTCGAAGGCTTCTTCAATATAAAACTGAATTAGTATCTACTCAGCGGTCCGTTTCTCCGCGTCAAAGCCCGTTTTTGCGGTCTCTATGTTAAGCGAGTCCTAAGAGCTGTGGGAAAAAGAAGTATACCACTATAAACGCTAGAGCTATCAACCCGATTATGGCTAACGCATACTTACGGACTGAACGTTTTCTTTTCTTTGGCTGGTCTGCATCAGACCGCTTTTTTCTCCATCTTCCAGATTTTGTTCTTTCTCTCTCTTTTGACCATTTACCTTTCTTAACTCGAGGAGCCGGCAATTTACCTTCACCTTTGCATTTGTTGCTTTTTTCTGTTTTTCTTGCTTTATATATTTAAATATAAATTATGTGCGACACTGCTCTCTGAGATTGATAATCCAAATGTGCAAGGCGTAAACTTAAATTAAGCCTCCTCTCCTAGTGAAAGTTGCTTTTACGCTTTCAAGCGGTGGAGGACAAAAACTCGGTGTATGATCGGAGGAATTCGCGTACTTGGGAAAAGTTAAAACAGAACACATTAAAAGGCTAGCCAAAGAACTCTTGTCACGTTTTCCAGATAAATTCTCCAGTAATTTTGACGACAACAAACATGTAGTTGACGCGCTCACAAAAGGTGCGACGACGAAAATGAGGAATCAAATTGCTGGATACATAACACACACAATTTCTTTAACTCAAGCCGTTTCTCCAAGTGAAACAGTCGAAAAGGAGATGCCAGCTTAGACACAACTGGGAAAAGAATAGCTATGATGGATGAATACAGAAAGGGATGGGCGCTGAGGTACCTGCGTGAGGCAAAGGCGGAGCTGGAAGCAGCACGAAAGGTGCCCTACATGGCTCCCAGCCTGGTGTTGGAAGCAATTAGGAAAGCCAGAAATGCTATATATTACAGTATGGGCGAACCCGCCTTCATAGAGATTCTCATACGTGAAGAAGTGGGGAAAACCACGCCCACAAATGATTCAGTTCTGCGTTTTCTTATGGAAATCGAAGGGATCGTGCAGCAGCTGGCGCGACTAGAGGAGGTAAACGGCGAAGCAATTATGAAGCAGGCTGATACGCTGGTTCAGATAGCCACAGACATCGTGGAGACTTTTACTGAAGAAAGATTAGAAAATTAGAACCCCTATCGCTTTGCGATCGCCTTTGTTGTTCTTCGTGCTGCTCCTTTTATGTTCTCAATGACGTTCGTGTCCCTGAGAAATCTGAGAAATCGTTTATTAGCATTAGCTTGCTACATTTTATAACCTAGGCTGGATGCGAAGATGGCAATAATTGTGAAGTTTCTCGGTGCTTTGCGCCATGTTTCAGGCGCGGGCGAACTTGCCTTGAACATTAAAGGCGACATTTCCATAAAGGAACTGATGAACGAAATCGTTAGAGAAATGCCTGCGCTCAAACGAAGCCTGATCGACCAGCAGCGTGAAGACTTAAGGTCGAACGCGTTGATACTTGTGAACGGCAGAGAAATTAGCGTCTTAAACGGCTTAGAGACAAACCTGAAGGACGGGGACGAAATAGTCCTTGTCCCCGTTGTTCATGGAGGCTAACCTGTATGATCACTTTGACAACTGATTTTGGGCTGAATGATCCTTATGTGGCGGAAATGAAAGCCGTAATCTTGGGCATATGCCCAAACGCCGTAATAGTCGATATAACGCATGAGATAGCAAAGTTCAATATACGGATGGGTGCTTACGTGCTGGCTTCTGCGGTGCCTTACTTTCCAGAGGGCTCAATTCACGTGGCGGTTGTCGACCCCGGCGTTGGCACACGAAGGTGTCCCATAGTGATACAGACAAAGCAAAGCTTCTTTGTCGGGCCAGACAATGGCCTCTTAGTTTTGGCTGCGGAGAAACAAGGCATAATACGCATTCACGAACTAACGAATCCGCGGTTCATGTTGCCCAAAGTCTCCCACACCTTCCACGGTAGAGACATTTTTGCACCTGCAGCAGCGCATTTGATGAATGGGGTGAAACCAGAAAAGTTCGGACCTGAAATCCGCAAAGCTGTACAGCCCGAGTTCGCAAAAGCCACGCAAAGAAACGACGTGTTGGTCGGCGAGGTTTTGCATGTGGATGGCTTTGGAAACATAATTACGAACATAAACGAGAAAGAAGTGGTGCAAAGCCGCGTGAAAGACGCTGTCAGCGTCGAATTGCCCAGTTGTAAGTTGAAACTGAAGCTCTGCGAAGCCTATGGAGAAACTGAACCTCGAGAACCATTAGCCCTAATCGGAAGCCACGGTTTTCTAGAAATAGCCATAAACCAAGGCAATGCAGCCAAGAGATTCAAAACAAAAGCTGGAGACAAAGTCACAGTATCGCGCGCCTGAAAGCCGAATCACGGATTCAATCTATAAATAAGGGGGGCATAGTCTCGCAGAGACCAGCTAGAAACCAATGACCCTGAGCTAAGTGCCGTTTTTCACCAACTCAAGCGAACATGCTCGAAGGTTTGTCTCGTTTTTGAATCTGTTTTTCTAAATCATAAATCTCTTTAAGCGTAATTCACATACGTATTGAAAGGTTTGACCAGCCCTTGCTGCTTCAGGAAATCGAAAATTGGTTGTATAACTTTGCGATTCAATATGGATATTTAGGCATTTTCCTCATAAGCCTGCTCGGCGCTATGTCAATTTTCGTTCCAATTCCTTACACAGTCGTCATTTTCATTCTCGGCGGTCTCCAGACCTTTGACCCTCTATGGATTGCGGTTGCCGCTGGCGCAGGTGCTGCTATTGGCGAGTTTTCAGGTTATTTAATCGGTTTCGGGGGAAGAAGGGTCATCGGCGATAAATACAAGAAAAAAATGGAATTCTTAACGAAACTCTTCAAAAAATTTGGTCCAATAGCCATTTTTGTTTTTGCTCTCACTCCTCTTCCAGATGATTTGCTCTTTATTCCGTTGGGTGTCATGCGGTATGGCTTACTCCAAGCGTTTATTCCAGCTTTGCTTGGGAAATTCTTTTCCAACCTCATAATAGCCTACAGTGGCCGCTTGTCTCTGGAGATTGTCAAAAACATCTTCGGGGTGGAAGGCGAAGGGACGTCCCTTCTAATCGGCACAATCATTGGAATAGTCCTGCTGGTCATCGTATTCATAATAATGTTCAAGGTAGATTGGGAAAAACGCTTCGCAAAATACCTAGGCGAAACGGAAAAGGACAGCAGCCAAACTTCTGAAGATGTTACCGTCACGAAAGAAGATGACTCCGTCTTTTCACTTCAAAGCCACAATTTAAAGGATAACACTAAATTTAAAATTGTTAGATGTCACTTTAGGATAGGCGCAAAACTTGAAGATAATCGCCGACCTGCATATTCATAGCCGTTACAGCCGCGCAACAAGCCCGCGAATGAGCATCAACGAAATCGCTCGCTTCGCAAAAATTAAGGGGCTAAACCTCGTAGGCACAGGCGACTTTACGCATCCGAAATGGCTAAAGGAAATACAGGAAAACTTGGTTCCAGAACCAAACACCGACCTTTACAAAGTTGCCAGCAAAGCGGATTCGCCAGTGCACTTCATGTTGACAACGGAAGTATGCACAATCTTCAATTTTGAAAACAAAGTCAAGAAGGTTCATCATGTTATCTTGACTCCCAGCATGGAAACCGCTGTTCAAATCAACGACGCACTTAAACGATACGGCGATTTAGGCGCAGACGGTAGACCTCTACTAAATATGGTAGCTCCGCAGTTAGTTGAAGAGGTAATGGCGACTTCAGGTGAGAACATGGTTTTTCCAGCTCATGTCTGGACGCCGTGGTTCAGCGTTTTCGGTGCTTTCAGCGGTTTCGACAGTATCGAAGAATGTTACCAAGACATGACCAAGCACATACACGCACTGGAAACTGGTCTCTCATCCGATCCTCCGATGAACTGGCGTTTGAGCACGCTTGACCGATTCACGTTGGTTTCGAACAGTGACAGCCACAGCTTTTGGCCTTGGCGTATGGGCAGAGAAGCCAACGTCTTTGAACTTGAAAGAGTAAGTTATCAAGAAGTTGTGGACGCTGTTCGCCGCAAAGACCCTGCGCGTCTCAAGTTTACCATCGAGACTGACCCTGCTTACGGGAAATACCATTGGACTGGTCATCGCAACTGTAATGTGTCAGTCTCACCGGAGGAAGCACAGAAATTTGGCAATATCTGTCCGGTTTGCCGCAGGAAACTAACAAAGGGCGTTGAGCAACGCGTAGAAGAACTTGCTGACCGCCCCGCAAGCTTTAAGCCTAACAATGCGCCGGGATTCATGCGGTTGCTGCCTCTTTCGGATATAATTGCAACGGTGTTGGGCGTTGATTCTCCCTCAACTCAAGCAGTGTGGAAAATCTACAATTCGCTCATTGACAAATTCAGCGATGAGTACACGGTGCTCATCGACGCGCCTAAGGACGCGCTGACTGAGGTTGCGGAAGCGCCTGTTGCTGATGCTATCCTCCGAGTTAGAGAAGGTTCGGTTAGCGTCGTTCCCGGATACGACGGCGTCTATGGGAAGCTTGTTTTGGGTGTGGGTGCTTCAGCAGAGAAGCCTAGCCGCAGAAGAGTTCAACAGTTGAACCTTGCAGATTTCTGGTGACTATGGACTTTCATGTTGTTTTATATGTTTTTGTGTTTAACGGTTTAACAGAAATACTTATTAAATCGCAATAGATGCGATACGGTCGCTGTGACACATTTGGACACGCTGCGCAGAAAAAAAGAAGACCAAATCTTCAAAATCATAGACAAAGTTCTGAAGCAAGTCTTCGGCGAAGAAGCCACCCTTTTCATATACAAATACCTAGAGCAGCGTTACTCTTTGCACCAAAGCGAGTTTTCAGAAAAAATCGATGTTTTCGCAAAAGGACTTGAAGAATGTCTAAGCTCAGGTGCCTTCGCAATTGAAAGCAAAATCTTGGACGATGTCTCCTCTATATATGGCTCAGTCAACGAAACAAGATTTAAAAGAAAACCTGAAAGATACGATTTTGCCCGTCAAATGAAAATCGCCATACGAAGAGCATGAGCACTCTACTCCCTTTTACCAAATTCATCCTAAATCTCAATAGCAACTTGTTTTTCGCTTTTTAAATTAAACAAAATGATTTTATTCTCTTTCATTCATTACTCATATCTCAATCTGCTGCAGAAGGTAGACGGCTCTTGGAAGATATTCTAGCTAATATAAATGGCGTTGTTGCCCAAAAATTTGGAGCTGAGTACGCCGAAACCCGCGCGCAAAAACTTTACAGAACTATGCTAACCTTGAAAGAAGGCCGCGTTGAAGCCGCCACGCAAGGCATTGAAAACGGGGTGGCACTACGTGTGCTTGTGAATGGTGCTTGGGGCTTCGCTTCAGTCGGCTCCCTAAACCCTGAAACTTTGACGAGCGCTGTTTCCGACGCTTGCAAGATGGCCAAGACGGCAAGTTCGCGGCTGAAAACGCCGATAAAACTTGCAGAAACCAAAACAGTGGAAGATCGTGTCAAGGTGAAAACGAAGAAAAACCCCGTGAAAATCCCAATGGAAGATAAGATAAAAACCGCATTGTCGATGAATAAAACGATTTTAGGCTATGACAAGCGAATCAAAAGCTGCACGATAGACTACCTGGACCTAACTGGAACCAACTATTTCGCAAACAGCGAGGGCACACGCATAGAACAAGACAAGCTCTACGTTTGGTCAAGGATAACCGCCACAGCCGTAAGCAACGGTGTTTTCGCCTTCAGCAGGGAAGAAATAGGTTCCACAGCAGGCTACGAAGTATTTGATGCGGAACCCCCAGAAATGATAGGTGAAAAAGTGGCAAAGCGCGCAATCGAACAGCTAGACGCTAAGCCACCGAAAGGCGGTAAATCTCCCGTGGTGTTGGGACCCAACGTCGTAGGAGTTTTCGTCCATGAGGCTTTCGGGCATCTTGCTGAAGCTGACTTGGCACTATCTGGAGGCGTGTTGCCGAATAACCTTGGAAAGAAAATCGGGTCAGACTTGGTCACCTTTTATGATGACGGAACAATAGACGGTGCCTTCGGCTCTTTTAAATATGATGATGAAGGGGTTCCCACTCAGAAAACGCTTCTCATAAAAGACGGTGTGGTCACTGGCTTAATGCATAACCGCGAGACCGCGCAAAAATTCAATGTAGCCCCTACTGGTAACGCAAGAGCCGAGAACTTTCGAGTAGAACCTATTATCCGCATGCGCAACACATTCATGGCTCCAAGGGATTATTCTTTCGAAGAATTGGTTGAAGATATACGTTCGGGCTATTACTTCAAAAGTTTCAGAGGTGGACAAGCCAGCCTAGATGGCACTTTCCAGGTAGGCATCCAAGAAGCCTACGAAATAGTTAACGGCGAAATAGGCGAACCCGTCCGCAACGCTTCCATAAGCGGCAACACTCTTGAAACACTCTTCAAAGTTGACGCTGTCGGAAAAGACTTTAAACTATGGCCAGGACGATGCGGAAAAGGCCAAACCGCCTTCATATGCGACGGCGGACCGCACATCAGAGTCAAAGAGGTGATTGTCGGTGGCAGTGCTTGAAAAAGACCAAATGTTACGTTTAGCAGAAAACGCCGTGGGCATAGCCCTAAAAAAAGGTGCCGCGGAAGCTGAAGCCTACGTTTACGAAGGACAAGCCACGAACGTGGGCATAGAACGAGGCCAAATCACCAAAAGCAACAGGATAATCGACAGAGGCTTAGGCATCCGAGCCTCAGTTAACAAGGCTGTGGGTTTCGCGTACACAAACATCATAGAGAACCAAAACAGCATAGAAGACACGATTTTTAGGGCTTTAAGCGCCGCAAGAGCAAGCAAGCCTGACCAAGACTGGAATGGGCTCCCCGAAAAGAAGACTTATGCCACCGCCGAAAAAACCTATGACCGCAAAATCCTTGAACTTCGCGCTGAAGATTTGGTGAACCTTGCTTCCGACATGTTGGACGCTGCTGTTAGCGTGAATAAACGTGTTTTTCCAATTGAAGGTGGTGTTGGCGCCGCGTATCTGTCAAGTGCCATAGCCAATTCGAACGGAGTTGCGGGCTTTGACAGAGGAACCATAATGGAGTGCAGTTTGGCGGCGGTAGCTAAAGAAGGAAACACGGTGACACCTGTCTGTTTCGAATTCAACGTTGAAAGAGGCTACAATGTTGATTCCGAATGGGTTGGAAAAGAAGCAGCTCGGTTGGCGGTTTCCGCCTTGAAAACTAAGCGGATAAAAACGGAAACCACCAAACTGATATTGACCCAGTTTGCCCTGCAGGAATTGCTTTATTTTACGTTGATTAACGCGGTAAAGGCTGATAATGTTCAGAGAAACCAGTCGCCTTTCAAAGGCAGGATCGGCGAAAAAGTTGCGTCAGAAACAGTCACGATCTGCGATGATGGTCTCTTTCAGGGTGGGCTTCGCACGTGGGCGTTTGATGGCGAAGGGGTCCCTCAGCAGAAAACAACGCTTGTGGATAAAGGTGTGCTGCGCAACTTTTTATACGACAACTACGCCGCGAAAAAAGAAGGCAAAGAAAGCACGGGAAACGCCTCGAGAGCTGGATACTTGTCAACGCCTAGTATAGAGGCTACAAACTTTCACATAAAATCTGGAAGCAAGACGGCAGACCAGCTTTTGAGTGAAGTGGATGATGGCTTGATAATTTACTATTTGCAAGGTGCCCATAGTAGTAACCCTGTTAGCGGCGAGTTCTCGGTTGTCGCTACACCCGCGTGGAAAATTAGGAAGGGCGAAATAGCATACTCAACACGTGGAGTGATGTTGGCGGGCAACATCTTTGAGGTACTGAAAAACGTGAGCGCCGTAGCCAACAATGAAAGGCAAATAGGTCAACTAGTCGCGCCTTGGATTCTCGTCGAAAACGTCAGAGTAATTGGAAAATGAAAACGCTTTCTTGCCAGTTTATTTCGTTTGGTGTTTGCGTTTCTTGAAGTAGATCGCTAAGACTGCGCCGACCACAACCACCGAAGCCACAGGAGCCACCACAAGCGTCGCTGGGAAAGGCACTTCCACGCTGAAGCTGACTGTTTCTGAGGCGCCCACGTTCCCAAAAGTATCCTTCGCGTAGACCGTGACGTTGTGCAAGCCGTTGGTTAACCCGCTTAAAGTGGCGTTGCCCGTGACGGTTACGTTGTCTTGCCCGTCCAGACTGTAGCCCATCCAGTTAACCGGCTTATTCACGGTGAAAACTAGGGAAACACCTGATTCATTAAACGCCTGATTTACTGGCGATAGAATAGATATTCTTGGGGAAGCGACGTTAAAGGGCTCCATGAGTGGATAGCGGTCAGTATTATTGGAGTCTATTACGTATGGCTTATCGCCTATTCCCGAGTTGTCTATTTCGGCAGCGATAGGGTATTTCGTCTTGTAGTCGCTCCAATAGTTACCGCCACTGGGGTAACCCTTATCCCAAGTATTAACTGAGAAGGGCGAATTAAAACTATCATCATACGCTTGCACTTTATTGTTCATGAAGTTGTTGTGGTAAATGGTGTTGTTTGAAGCGCCCCAAAACACAATTCCATACCCACCTGTGGATGGAGCTGTGCTGTTTTCTATGCGGTTTCCAACAATTAGGTTATTTTGTGTTTCAAGGAAAGACATGCCAACTTGATTGTTGACCAAGTTATTTCCTGTTATGATGTTTGAGCCGCCACCTTCAACGCGGATTCCAGCGGTTGACATAAAAGGGAAATTCCATGTCTCTAATATTGTGTTATTGAAGACTAAGGCATTTGTCGTTTCCACGAGGGAAATGCCGAACACACTTCCTTTGACGATAAGGTTTTTTACGGTAACGTTTGCGGCACCCGTTGCAACAGGTGGAGAAGAATAAGGATTGCCTCCCACCGAAAGCCCTTCCACACCGTGACCTACTCCTAGTGCTATTAGGGAATACCCGTTTCCGTCAAAGATTATGTTACTTCTCAGAACAGATATACTTCCAACCACGTCGCCAGTCAGCGTATAGGTGTTGCCAGTTTGCTGTATGGGCGCTGTTGAGGGGCTTATGCTTCCGTCAGCATTGATAGCAATATTGCCTTCATATTCTGCTTTAATGGGTTGAATACGAGCTGCGCTTAGAGTCATCAGGCCTATCAGGATTAGGGTGACGACAGCAGCTTTTCTCACGTTATCTGTCCTCCAATTAATATGTGGCTGTTTCTGCTGTAAAAGGGTTTTTGTCAAGGTTTCTTGACCAAACAGGCTTTTTTTAGTCAAGATTTCTTGACAAACGGCATATTTGGAGCCTAATAGCAGATCAATGCAGAAGCCAGTAGAGGGAGTCTATGCCGTGGCGCTTCTCTTGGACCTATTTATAGTTCCTTTATATAAGGGGGTATAGTCTTTTTCCACGCGCTAGTCGTCAGTACTCTTAAGCCCAGAAACTCTTTGAGTATTCGCCCAAAACGGCTTCGTATATCTGCTTTGTCTGCTGCGCAATTTTTTCCCAGTCGTATTTCTCTTGCACTTTTCTGTACGCGTTTTCTCTGATGTGGCTCTTGTAGTTTTCATCCAGCAGAATCTTTGCGATCCCCCATGCCAAAGAGTCAGGGTTATTCGGGTAAACTTTAACTCCTGTTAAATCGTGATCAACAATTTCTGACAAACCTCCAGTATCGGATACTACAACTGGGCTTTTCGCCGCCATCGCCTCCAAAGCAACTATTCCAAACGGCTCAAACAGCGATGGCACAACAGAGACATCAGCGCACTTCTGTAATTTAAGCAAAGTCTCATCATCTACGAACCCCAAGAAAAGCACTTTGTGCTCCAACTTCATGCTTCTAACTATGTTTAAGAGTTGCTCTTTCATGTAACCGCTGCCCACGATTATGAATTTAGCATCAACTTTCTCCAAGACTTTCGGCACAGCGTTGATTAATATGTGAATACCTTTTTCGTAAACTAGTCTTCCAACATAAAGCACGATTTTTTCTTCAGGCAACGCAAACTTGGCTCGAAATGACTTCAAGTCTTCCTTCTCAATACTCTCATAAACTTGAGGGTTCACGCCGTTAGGAACCATCACCAACTTGTCTTCAGGAAGCCCGAAAGCCCATCTGACATGCGAAACCATATAATCGCTGCAGCAAATTACTCTCCAAGCCTCATACGTAAGCCAAGCTTCTGTTTCATGAATCATTTTTTCAGTGTTTGTGTGGAGTCCATCTCTCCGTCCCATCTCGGTAGAGTGTATGGTAACCAAGAGCGGTTTTCGAAAAACATGCTTTAACCCTATGCCTGCTGTTGCAACAAGCCAGTCATGAGCATGGAAAACATCAATTTTGCCCGCTAATTTGTTTGCGATGGCAGCGGCTTCCTTTTGCATGTTCAAGTTCATCAGGTAAACCCATGTGGCAAAATCTGGCGCAGGGTTTTTGTATGAATCTATCCGGTAAACATCCACGCCGTCAATGACTTCATGCGCAGGCGCGCCAGGAAAATCACATGTTACCACGTAAACTTTTACACCATTTTTCGCGAGACTTTTGGATAAGAAGAAGACATGAGGCGATATTCCTCCTATAACTCTTGGCGGAAACTCCCAACTGAACATCATAACGCTTAACTTGTGTTTCACTGGCTGCTCAAGCCTCCAGCCACAGTTTTGTATAGATCCAAGACATCTTTTACCCAAGAGTTCGTGTTGGGCGAAATAACCTCTATTTTTTCTTTCGGAACATTATATATTCTAACAACCTCGTTCCGCATCCATTCTGATTTGGCGCTCACTTTTTTTGCCTCGTAAAAGCCCAACCATTCAATGCTTTTTATAGACATGTTGTAAGGCGTGTCTGCTGTTGGAGAGCGGTGACTCTCTAAGCTTTCAACAGAATAAACAAACGGTACATCGAGCGCGTTTTTCAGAGTTACCGCGGCGGGTATGAAATGCCAATCATAGACATCTATGAGGTCTATCTGCTTATTCGCTTGATAGTAGATGCTTGCCGCGGCTCTCTCCACCTCTTGATTTAGAGTTAAATCCCAAGTTAAAACGCCGATGTGTGTGCGAACTGGATTTGCTACTCTAACGACTTTTACTCCACTTGCTTCTTCAACAGCACCAGTCAAAAAGTCATGGTACGTGACGACATGAGTCTCAACTTTGTTCTTAACCAACTGCGTTGACAACGCGTTTATGTATTCCGCGAGGTGCCCCACCACTCGAGGCGGATACTCCCACGAAAAAATTATAACGTGCATCAGTTTTCACTACGTAAAAAGCGAACAGACTTTAATTATTCCTCTTGCATTAAGATAATACCGTTTTTTTCCTTCGTTATCAATAAAGCTCTCCGCGAATCCTTCTGATTTATACTTGTCAAGTATATTTTCAATCTCTCCTTGGTCCCGTTGCATAATTCGCGCCACCTCTTCGCCTCTTCTAGCCAAATCAGCCGCGGTCGCACACAAGTTGTGCAATGTTTGTAGAACCTTTTCTGGAAACGGAAGGTCTTCTCTCATTTCGCGTGCACCTTAACTGTCAAGTGACTTATTGTAGGCTTCTCTTATAAACGCATGCACATTGCTGTTTTGTTCAAAAAAGCTTGACTGCCGTCTGCACCTGCTTGCTCAGTTTACTGAATCGTTTCTTCGCCGCGTTAATAATAGCCTTTCTTAGCTTTTCTCCCTTCCGTTTGGAGGCTCTGATTTCTTTCAGTTGGCGTGACAAGACCTCATCCTGCAATGAATGTTCTGCCCAACTCTCAAAGTCTCCTCGCCGATTATGAAACTCCACAGCTTTTACATCAACCGTCTGAAGCGCCTTTGCAAATCCCTTTAAACTCCACGACATCACGCCTGTGAAGTTTTCTTCTCCCGCATTCGTACAGAACAGGAAGGGTTCATTCGCCGTTAAGGTGGCAATTCTAAGTCTATTTTCAAAGTCAAATAGTAACGTTTGAGCCGCCACGAAAGCGTCCATAGGCGACTTGAAAGGGCTGAAATACGCGTGAACTTCTCCTGGTGCTCCGCCCGCAGCGAACATGTAATAGAGGTGGTCGCTCGTTTGGAAATAACGCCATAGCTTGAGAAACTCTTCATCCTCAGCCTCTTTAATAAGGGGCTCAAGTCTCCGCAAACTCGTGTAGTAAGCCCATTGCAGGGCATTACCGAGCCAACCGCTTGAGTCTCTTTCAAGGTCAGCCCAGGAAACGGTTCCTCCCGCTTCGGGGACATTAATCTCGCCTGCTGGCACATGCTTGTCAATAACTTCTGAAGGCGTAGCCATGTTCAGGTGTTCCCGCTTCAAGATTTCTTCGGGCAGGTGTCTCAGAAAGCTGTGGATGCCTGTTTCTGGCCAATGGTGTTCTCCGAAAGTTTCATAATCCGGGAAAATGTTGATGCATTGACCCTGCGTGTTGGCTAGCCATCTTGCGTATTTATCAGCTGTCAGCGGCCACTCGCTCCACCATCTCGCTGAAAACCTGAAACCTATGTCATCTGTCAACTTGTAATTGCGCAGTAGCACTCTAATTTTCTTGCAACCTTTTGGAGTGTAAATGTAGTTTGGCGATTTTTCGCCAAGTATCTTTTCCACTCCCTCCATGAAAATCCCTTTGTAACCCAAATTCTCTACGATCCTAGCGATGGTATTGTTGTAAAGCAACTCGGTGTTCTCAAAAACATTAGGCGTACAGCCAAGCAAACTCTTCACTGTTTGCCGATGCATTTTTACTTGTTCAATAAACTCGTCTTTTTCGGGGTAAAGGCTTGAAATTGAATGGTGATAAGTTTGGTTCAGAAATTCAACGCAGCCCGTCTCCGCGAGTTGCCTGAAGGTTTCAAGAAGATCTTTGTTGAACATTTCGCACTGTTCCAAGAAAACGCCTGACGCACTGAATGAAACTTTAACATGTTTTTTCTCCTTCTTGTGCTTATCAATCAGGTCAAGCAGTATCTGGTTCGAGGGAAAATAGCATTTTCTGGCGGCTCGTTTGAAAATCTCCCTATCGACGTCATTGTCAAAATAATAGTTAAACAACTCTTCTTTCTTTAAGCGTTTGAAAACCTTATTCTCCCAAAACAGATTTCGCTTTAACCTGTGCGGCTGATGAACTTCAAACACAAACACTATATCCGTCACGCTAGTCTGCCTCTACGTATTCATAACAGATAACGCATTTATTTCTAATTTGCCATTCTCATACCCTGAGCAAATGATCAATGGTAAACGTTGGTTCAGCGCAAGTTCAACTCATGTTTCAGCCTTTAAATAAGGGGGCTATAGTCACCGAGAGCACTAGAGAACATAAGAAGAAAAAGAAAGAATTTAAGCGGCTTTCTTTTTAACAGCGTTTTCCAAGGCTACGACGCCTGGAAGTTTCTTGCCCATGAGGAACTCGATTAGCGCTCCGCCAGCAGTGCTTATGTATGAGATTCTGCTGGATAACCCGAACTGTTTCAGCGCTGATATTGTGTGGCCTCCTCCAGCAAGCGAAAAGGCTTTAGAATTAGCGATTGCCTCGAAAATCCCTTTTGTTCCAACGGCGAATTCCGGGTTTTCGTAGACGCCCATGGGTCCGCTGAGAACGATGGATTTTGCTGCTTTTGCAAGTTTCCCGTAACTCTCAATGGTTTTGGTTCCAACATCAAATATTGAGTAGTCAGCGGGCAACTCGTCCACGGAGATTTCTTTGCGCTTTCCATTCACGTCAAGAGCCAAGTCTTCTGGAGTTGCAATGCCCTTAGGATACTTCTGCATCAGTTCTTTTATTCCTGAAATCAGCCCAGTGAGCCCTTTTTTCTCCAAGAAAGCCATGGTTGGCTTACCCAAACTGTAGCCTTTTGCGGCGAGAAAAACCTGCGAGACAACACCGCCTGTTAATACGTAATCGGCTATGTTGTTGCTTAGAACGTATTTCGAGATTTCAAGTGAATCGTCTGCTTTGGCTCCGCCCATGACGAACAGGCAGGGTTTTTCTGGCTTATCCAATGCCTTGCTGAGAGATTTCAGTTCTCTCTCCATTATGCGACCTGCAGCACTTGGCAGTTTTGCGGTGAAACCCACCATTGACACGTGGGCTCTGTGGGCTGCTGCGAAGGCATCGTTAACAAAAAGGTCCGCTAAGGGCGCAAGATTCTGGACGAGCTCCGTTTTCGCGTGTTCAGCAGCTGTTCCTTTCTTGGTTTCTCCATCGAAACCCCTGACATTGTCTAAAACGAGAATTTCGCCGCTCTTCAGGTTTCTGATCGCGTTTTTTGCCTTTTCGCCATAAATGTCATCCACAAATTGGACTGATTTACCCAAGATTTTTCCGAGAATCTCAGCGTGCTGTTTCAAGGGTATGAAGTCTGCCTCGCCTTTTCTTCCTTGATGCGCTAAAACCACGACTTTGGCACCTTTTTCCGCCAGTTCTTTTATGGTTGTTTCTCCATGTGCTCGAATTCTCACGTCGCTCGTGACTTTTTTGGTTTCAGGATCAACTTCTGAGTTGAAGTCAACTCTGACGAGAACTACTTTGTCCTTGACTTTAACGTCGTCCAATGTTAGATACTTTGCCATGTTCTCACTCTCTTTCTGAAAAAGAAAAAGTAGGGAGGGTTTTTAAAGTTTAAGCACTGAAGCGTTAGAGTCCTGCTTTTTTGCCGATTAATTCGATCAGTTCGACCATTCTGCAGGAGAAGCCCCACTCGTTGTCGTACCAAGCCAACACTTTAACAAAGTTTCCTTTTTCGCCTATGACCATCGTTGATGAGGCATCGAAGACTGCTGAATACGGTGAGTGAAGCACGTCGGAAGAAACAATCGGCTCCTCTGTATATTCAAGTATGTCTTTTAGCGGGCCTTCTGCCGCTTTCTTGAAGGCTTCGTTGATTTCTTCTTGGGTGGCTTCTTTTTCTAATACCACAGTCAAGTCTACGATTGAAACATCTGGAGTTGGAACTCGCAAGGCGATACCATTTAATCTTCCAGCGCATTGTGGCAGAACTAAACCTACCGCTTTTGCAGCGCCTGTGCTTGTTGGAATTATGTTCACTGCTGCTGCTCTTGCCCTGCGTAGGTCTTTGTGCACCAAATCTTGTATCCTCTGATCGCTTGTATACGCGTGAGCAGTCGTCATAAGTCCTGCTTTCAGTCCAAAGTTATCATTTAACACTTTTGCTACTGGTGCTAGACAATTGGTTGTGCACGAAGCGTTTGAAAGAATGGTGTGCTTTTCGTGGTCATATAGCTGCTCGTTTACTCCCAAGACTATTGTCACGTCTGGGTTTCCGGCTGGTGCTGAAATGAGCACTTTTTGCGCTCCTGCTTGCAAGTGTTTTGACGCATTTTCCCGATCTCTAAACAGACCAGTTGACTCGACGGTCAAGTATACGCCTAGGTCTTTCCAAGGAAGCATCGCTGGGTCCCTTTGCGACAGGACTTTCAATGGTTTTCCGTTGACTATGATGTTGTCACCTTCGACCTTAACTGTCCCGTTGAATCTTCCATGTATTGAATCGTACTTCAGCAGGTGTGCTAGAGTTTTGGCGTCTGCGAGGTCGTTAACCGCAACGAAGTCTATGTTCGCGTTTCTCTCTATTGCTGCTCTGTAAAGTAATCTTCCGATTCTTCCGAATCCGTTAATTGCTACTTTTATCGCCATTATAAATCACCCATTTAGTAGGGAGTAATCACATGTTTTGTCTTAATTAATTTTCCGACCAAAAAACGCCGAAGTCGTATGTTGCGGCGAACTGTGTATTCTAGTGCTCGGAAAAGACTATACCCCCTCCCTTATATAAAGGCTGAAATATGGGGTAGAACTTTGCAGTGGGCTAGGGCTTCTCGATCTCGTACTAGTGGTGGTTTGTTGCGCAAGCCTAATATGGGTCACGCCGAGTTTTTGTTATAGCTGACATGGTGAGATGCGCTGTGCGGTTTTCTGTTTCCGCGATTGTTGCGATGTTATTGGCGGCTTTGTGTTTAGCAGCGTTTCCGCAGTTTGGCACATTTAACTTTGCGAGCGCATCATCTACATTGCCTGTTGGCGACGCGGAATACGCGAACGGCACCATTGCCATTGAGCAGTCGCCTCTTCTCGTTTGGTTTGACTGGGTTAACGTTTCCGGCACGCAAGTGATCAACTACGTTTTGTACACTAAATCTGATTACCCTTACCCTGTTCCCATCGCTAATCTTTTGGGGCAGCACTTCCGGCTTGAAGACGGCACCGAAGTTTTTGTGGCAAGTGCTTTGTCCAAGTTTGAGGTTTACAGTGACATTAACAGCGATGGCATTCCGCAGGCTAACTTCACTTCTGGAGACAGCGAAATCCTGTATTACATGTATATGAACATGAGCGACAGCTACAGCATAATACCTATTCAAAAGGTGATGGAAAATTCAGTTCCGCATTACCGTTGGGGGTTCACGTATGAAAACGCCTACGCATACCTCCAGAACTCAACAGCCCGCGTTGGCATTGTAGCTAAGTTGATCTTCGAGCGCATCACACTAACCTACGATTTCAGCGTGAACGGGAATGTCTCAAACTTGAAGACAAACTTCGACATCGGAAAAGTCGTCAGCTTAGAAGTGTTGGACTCTTCACAGTTTTCACTGAACGGCTTAAGTTTAGCTTTGCTCTATGCAACATCCACTTACGCCGCGAAACCATATTCAACCTACGTAAACAGCCAACCGTACAACTCGACAACAACGGAAGATTCAGCCATAAACGCAGAGATTGCGCAGGTTGCGGTGGAAAACACCAAGGCGTATGACTTCGTTTTCGGCGGAAACTACACTCTCAACCGAGACGCAAACAATGAAACCCACAAGGTAGTTATAGAAACTTATGAGGTGAAAGCAGAAGCTGCGGCGCTTTCAAGCCTTCCAATTACGCTTTACCAACCAGTGGTGTGGCAGCCGAGCTTTTTCAGAGATTTGCTGAACCTCACTGATCTTTTTGGTGGGTCATTGTCGGAGTTTAACATGGATTATGACAAGAGCTGGCTGATCTATCGGATTTGCTTTCCGGTTTGGGATGGTATGCACGTTCAGCACGACCCAGTTTACGTTGGTTACTTGTTCAGTAGCACGGCAATCCCTGAAATCCCAACAGCAATTATCCTACCATCCTTCATTATAGTAGTGTCGCTAATTCTGGTAATGGCAAAAAGGCGCAAATACAATTCTATTAAAAAAACTAAACGCCTACACTTTAACTCTTTCGGGGACTAAGTCCCTTACATAAAGGTTGAACCTTTTGACCAGTACTCTGCATAGCAAAATTCAGCTTTTCAGAACAAATAGTCTAACGTAGACTATGGAAATATTATGAAAATCGTGCTTCCCGAAAACAAGAATGGAAAAGAGTAAGAAAGGAGCTTTAGCGGAGTTTCATGAGGACCATTTCTGCGGCTAAGACCATGGGTTCCCATGTTTCGTTCAGCGGCGGAGCGTAAGCTGTGTCCGCTTTAGCTAACTCGCGCACTGTCATCTGCTTTTGTATGGCAAATGATAACGCGTTTATGCGTTGCGTGACTTCTTCGCCGCCGACAATCTGGGCGCCTATTATGCGTTGTGATTCTTTTTCGACGACGAGCTTGACTTTTATGGGCAACGCGTTGGGGTAGTAATCAGCCTTTGTCTTCGAGCTTATGGCGCCAGTGACCACTTCGATTCCGACTCTCTGTGCTGCTGCCTCCGTCAATCCAGTTACTCCCGCTTCCGTCTCGAACAGCCTCGTAACCGCCGAAGCTAATATGCCTGGAAAGAGGGCATAACCGCCTCCAGCGTTTGTTCCTGCCACTTTACCTTGCCGCACTGCTATGGTGCCTAACTGTGCGCATGCCACCTTGTGAGTAATTATGTTCGGAGCTTCTGCGCAGTCACCAACGGCGTAAACATCTTTCACGTCAGTTTCCATTCTACCATTTGTTTTTATTGCGCGGGTTTCGCCTAGCGGTATTCCAGACTCAACCGCCAGCTTAGTGTTCGCGCGTACGCCGAAAGCGCTGATGAACAGGTCAGCCGCTATCTTTTCGCCGCCAGCCATAATCGCCGTCACTTTGTCGTCGCCGAGAAACTCTTCTACGGCTTTCCCCGTGAGAATACATATCCCCTTTTCTTGTAGATGCTCCTGAATCAGCTTCGCCATATCCGCGTCAAGCATCTGCGGCAAAATCTGCGGCAGCATCTCTACAACCGTAACTTTCAAGCCACGCTCAATCAAAGCCACGCCAGTTTCCAAACCAATCAAGCCAGCGCCCATAATCACTGCTGATTTAGCTCCGTTTTGCACGGCTTCAAGTATTCTTTCCCCGTCCTCCAGAGTGCGAAGGCTGAGTATCCCCTGCTTTTCACGCCCTTTAATCGGAGGCATAAAGGCGTCAGCGCCAGTAGCAATCACAAGGCTGTCGTATTGCAGCGACTCTGTGGCGCCTGCCTTGTCAACAGCGGTGACGACTTTTTCTTTAGTGTTAATGGCTGTAACTTTAGTCTCAGTCTTCAAATTCAACTTCAACATCTGGAAGTAAGCAGGTTGATAAACAATCAAATCCTTAAAGCTTGGTATCTGCCCGCCTATCACAAAGGGCAAACCGCAACGTGAATACCCAGCGTTTTTCTCCTGCACTATCAGCGTGATTTCAGCCGTGCGGTCTTTTTTTCGCGCAGCGGACGCTGCTTCCACACCTGCAGCGTTAGCTCCAATAACGATTATGCGCCTAGCCATCAGGTTTTCCTTCATTTCCCTTGGTTCTTGTGCCATTCAACCGCTTTATCAAAATCCATCAAATTAGCCAGTTCCGCTTGCAGGTTCGCAGGCTTCACGAGAATCAGCCAGCCTTTCACGTATGGGTCTTCGTTCAGAAGTTCAGGTTTTGACTGGGCTTCCGCGTTGACTTCCTCCACGGTTCCGCTTATTGCGGCGACCAAGTCGGAAACGGCTTTCACCGACTCCAGTGTACCGTAAGGTTCGTTCTGTTTCACTTCTGTCCCTGCTTCTGGCAACTCAGCGTAAACTATCTCGCGTAGCTGCTTTTGAGCATAGTCAGTTATGCCCATGCGGACTTTGTCTCCTTCAATCTTTATCCATTCAAAATCGTTTGAGTAGTATAGGCCTTCAGGCACTTCATAATTGTCTACTTTCACCATGTATGTGCACCTCTAAATTGTGAGTAATCTGAGTTTCTACCCTTAAAAGTTTTAATGAAGCCTTTTTTCGTTTGCAGGGACCAATTAGCGAGTTTAACGTTCTCTTTTGCCTGCGATGTAATCTTCCACCCATTGCTTGGCTGTGGAGTCAGGAACCTGAATCGGCGGGTGTTTAAACGCGTATGAGGAGACGCTTATGAGCGCACCTTTAATTTTTCTGTCTAACGCTATTTTTACGGCTCTTATCAAGTCGATGACGACGCCTGCGCTGTTGGGCGAATCTTCAACTTCAAGTTTGGCGTTTAGCGTTATGGGGCGATCGCCGAATTTTCTGCCCTTAAGCGTTATGTAACATATTTTCTTGTTTTTCAGGAAATGAACATAATCTGACGGTCCTATTCTAGTGGGCAACTCGTATGGAACAAGGCTCGTGACAGCCTCCGTCTTGCTGACTCGCTTTGTCTTCAGCCGCTCTTCCACAGTCATGTTCAAAAAGTCTGTGTCTCCGCCAAGATTCAGCTGGTACGTCTCATCAACTATGACGCCTCGGTCCAAGCAAAGCCGCACAAGATTCCTGTGCAAGATCGTTGCTCCCACCTGGCTCTTTATGTCGTCCCCTGCCACTGGGAGTCCAGCCGCTTCAAACCTTTGGCTCCATTCCTGCTCCGAGGCGATGAACTCTGGCATGCAGTTTACGAAGGCACATCCAGCATCAATAGCGGCTTGGGCGTAAAAACGCGTAGCTTCTCGGCTTCCAACGGGCAAATAGTTTACAAGCACTTCGGCTTTTGCATCTTTTAAAACCTTAACCACGTCGGCGCTGCCCTGTGCCTTTTCATCGTAGATGTTGAAGACGTTTTCCATGTGCTTCGCCACGCCGTCCATAATCGGCGCAGACGAAACTTTAACGTTTAAGCGCGGAACCTCTGCAAATTTCTCAACGCAGTTTGGCTCAATGAAAATTGCTTCTGACAGGTCTTTCCCAATTTTGTCTTTGTTCACTTCAAAGGCGGCAACGAACTTTATGTCTCTTATGTGGTACCCGCCGAAGTTTACGTGCATGAGCCCGGACACTGTGGTGTTCTCTTTTGCGTCTTTATAGTATTGGGTTCCTTGAATTAGGGCGGATGCGCTGTTGCCGACGCCTACAAGCGCTACGCGGATTTCTGGCAAATCAAATACCCCTGTGATACATTGTTAGTGAAGGCTTAATATTTGCCTGCTCTATAACTTTTTCTAGGCTCATAACAAGATTAAAAGGGAACTCCCGACACAATAACTTGCAGATCGGTGAACGGTTTATGAGCGAAAGCGAAGTCACCGTTAAGTATAAGCCCTTCAAAGAAATCATTATAATGGAACGAACCTACTTTTCAACGCCTGAAAACTTGGCTCGATTCGCATCGGTAATAGCTGGCGGCAAGCTGGCGGGACTGTACTGGGTCGATGGCGTGGTCTTTCTGTACTTCCCGCTTCCCGCTTCCACGACGGCAGTTGCAAAGGCGCTGATAGAGACTGGCAAGGTCTACTGGACCTTTATTGGGCACTCACTCATGCCAAAATACGCGCCAACTATAGAAACAAAAGAAAAACTGATTGTGCCAGTGATTAATATATCATCTGACCCCATTCTCAAAAAAGTTGTACAATGGCTAAAAGAACAAGAATAAACCCCGCCACAACAATCACTTCACAACGTGCAGACCCAACTTCAGGAGCTCTGTCTTATTGGAAAGAATAGAACTCAGCGGCACAGTATTTTCTGGGCGAGGCGAAGGCAGAAACTTTCTTGAATTACCTTGGGTTAAACGTCGGATAGAGAAGAAACTCGGCTTCACTCCGTACCTAGGAACATTGAACGTGATGCTCTCTGAAGAAAGCGTAAAGCGCAAAAAACTGCTTGAAAAAGCCCACTCAATAAAGGTTTGTCCTGCTGACGGCTATTGCAGCGGGGCACTCATCAAGGCGTTAATAGGAACTTTGGAGTGCGCCATTGTAGTTCCTGAGATTGCAGGCTATCCAAAGGGCGTTTTAGAAGTTGTCGCCCCTGTCAACCTGAGAGAGCAGCTTCAGCTCGAAGATGGCGACGAAGTTACGGTTACGGTCAACCTTTAGACTTGTCTTACATCTTTTTTTTCTTCAAGAATTCGCCGATGTACTCTTCTGCGCAATTGTTCTTTTTCAGATATGCACCGTAGCTAACCAGTGCCTTAATGGCTCTCGCAGCGTCTTCTGGCGAGGGGTAAGAGGGAATTCCCAGCTTGTCAAACCTGAAACGGGTGTACAACGCCATTTCGGTCTCGCCAATATCGCACATGACTATGGGTTTAGTGTATTTGCCTGAGACTTTCACGACGCTGTCGATGTACTTTTCCCGCAAGGCTGGCAAATGGTGCAATCCGAGCAGAATTATGCCATGGACTTTCGGGTCTTGGAACATTAGGTCTGCCGCAACCTCGAACATGTCATCCGTCACCGAACCCGTAAGGTCAACAGGGTTGGAGATTGCTGCAAATTTGGGAAGCACGCCTTGATCCTTGAGTTTTTGGAGTTTCTGCAGGGTTTCTTCTGAAAAGCGGTCAACGGACAAACCGCTACTTTCGCACTCGTCCACTGCCATTATGCCTGGACCACCAGCGTCTGTGAGTACTCCTATGTTCTTGCCTAAAGCCGGCGGTTGCATGGCTAATGCTTTCCCCATATCAAAGAATTCTTCCATGTCCCTTGCGCGGATTACTCCTGTCTGCTCGAAAGCCGCGTCGTAGATTTTGTCTGAGCCTGCGATAGCGCCAGTGTGTGAAGCGGCGGCTCTGGCTCCTGCGGCGCTTCTTCCTGCTTTAAGCGCTACTATGGGCTTCTTTATGGTTACTTTTCTTGCTATTTTAAGGAATTGTCTTCCATATTTTATGTCTTCCACGTAGAGAAGTATGACTTTGGTTTCATTGTCGTAGAGCAGATAATGCATCATTTCCGACTCGGTCACGTCGCATTTGTTGCCGAAGCTCACGAATTTGCTGATTCCAATTTGGCGCCCTGCTAGAAAGTCGAGGGCGGCAACGCCGAAGGCTCCGCTTTGAGTAACTATGGCTATGTCTCCGACTAACGGTCTCGGCGTCGCAATGACTTCATCTCCAGTTGTCAGAACCTTGGTTTCGGGAAGAAACAGCGTGTCCACGCCTGTCTTTTGATAGTACACGCCTAGGCAGTTGGGTCCTAAGATGCGTATTCCCGCTTTTTTTGCTATGGTCACCAGTTGTTCTTCGAGTTCAGTGTTTCCGATTTCTCTGAAGCCTGAGCTAATTATTATGGCGGTCTTGACCTGTTTAGTAACCGCTTCTTCCATGATGGTTGGCACGATTTTGGCTGGAACAACAATCACTATCAGTTCCAGTTCTTCTGGAATCTCGGTTATAGACGGGTAGCATTTAAATCCCAGAATGGACTCTTCGTTTGGGTTTACGGGGTAAATTTCTCCTTTGAAAACTCCTCTCGTTTTGTTATAGGCGAAGTTTTTGAAGATTACGTTTCCAGCTTTGGCTGTCTTTTTCGAGGCTCCAATAATCGCGGCTGAACGAGGATTGAAAAAGGCATTCAACTTCTTAGTTTCTTCCATAACTGCCACAGCGTTCATTAAAGGAAATGAAGTGTTTATTCTTTACTCTTTCAAAAACGGTATGATTACTTGTTATGCATCACTTTTTTTCTGACGATAACAATGGGTTTGTGCTTAATCTTCGATAGCATGTCCCAACTTATCCCTGTTGCTGCTACGTTGAATCTCGCCGCCATATCCCACACTGTTGCGCCTGAACCTGAGCCTATTGCTCTGTCAGCGATATTGGCAATTTTTAAAGCCTCCCCTGCTTGTAGCCTGTGACCGGCGACAGCAAGTGGTGTGGATTTCTTCCTAAGCTTGAACATTCTGCCGATGATGTAAGCGGCGACACCTCCGAAAGAGTGAATTCCTTTAATCGGTTTTGGGCGAGGAGTGAAATGAAAGTTCCTAAATGAATAGGTCTTATCCGTGTCTACAATTATGACATGGGCTTTCTTTTTCAGCTTACGCCCGATTTGCTGGTGAATTTCCTCTGCCAAATCATAGGGTTTGTTCAAAGGCAAACTCACGTAAGAAAATGGCAAGTTGGACCCATCAATGCCGCCTTCAGAACCCCACATCAACGCCTGCAAAAGCCCCGCTTGCTGCAAGGCAACCTGTTTGTGGCGGCTGCCAGTCTCAAACGGGTATTCCCGAAGTCTCCGTCTTAGCCTTTGCCCAAAACGGCACAATACACCTAGGAAGTACCCCCAGGCAATCCGCATCCAGAGGCGAGAAATAAGCCTCGCGTTAAAACCAGGGCTAACAGTGCTTTCATCCACAATTTTGCCCAGCGCGGTTGAAAGCGCCTTTTCGGATACAACGACAAAATCGCCGTCGTCTACTCTTTTCTCCAAAGCGCAGATAATGCTATTCAGGTAATTCTCGCCAGGTTTCCAATATTTCGTGGCTACGGGTAACACGTAGTACTTGGTCATTTATACAGCATTTCCACAGAGGCACATTTTTGCTTATCTTATAAAAAGCTTCATTAGACTCGCGGTCCTTTTGTGCTCTGCAGTGACCTACCCCCTATATGTACATTAAAGCTTTAGTTCACTTTAACGCGAAGCTGGCGTTTTGAATCTAATCGAAGATTCTTCAATAGAAAATAAGAGGTTAAACACAAAACTATATTATGGATTTAAGGCGTGAATAGGGCAGCGTCAGCCTTAATCCTACTATTTATTCTCGGTTCAACACTAGTTCTTCTTTCAGAGGGTCAGATAATTAAGGCTCAAATAACCCTCGGATCCGCAAGCATCAGAGCTGATGGAACTATTGACTCGGATACTACGCCAATTCAACGAGTTGGAGATGTCTACACTCTGATAAGCAATTACGATAGCATAAAGGTGCAGAGAAGCAACATAATACTTGATGGAAATGGACATACGCTTTCAGGCGCAATTTTCCCGCTTATCCGCGAAACCTTACAGGGCTGTTTTTTCTACGGTTCTATAATTTCTTGTTGTGTATGCTTTGCCATTAAAACTGCTACTGCGCCTATAATCGCCGCTAGCACAGCGACACCTACTAACACGGTTAAAAAGAGAGGTATCACCATTGCACTTTTTGTTGAGCTTATCGCGCCTGTGTACAACTCGTTACCCGACCAAGCAGCGCGGATAGCATGTGAGCCTGCTGTTTCAGCTGTCCAAACGTATTCAAAGCGTCCATTTGACTGCGTTAACGTTGTCCCTATAACTGTCCAAGGTGAACTGTTAATTCTCGCGTAAAGCGTTACATTTTCGTTCAATATCGCTGGAGCGAGTTGACCACGGACAGTAATTGCGCTGTTTTGAATAGAGATGCTCGGCGAAACTTCCAGCGACAAAGCGCTAGGCTGTAGCGATGTGAAGCTTGCGGAAACCTGTCCCGGCGCCATTTCTTCAGCGTTTTCAAGGGTAACTACTTCAGCGGAGACTTGTTTCAAATCGGTGGGGCATTCTCCAACTCTCCACCCATCTTTCCAGTTCCCACCCGTGCACTCCGCAACATAATATCTCGTGCCATCATGTGTCACATAATAAACGCTATCCCTAGCGTCTTCTGGGGCACTGGAAAGGTGGACGCCGATGTTCATGTGAGTTTGCTCTTCATAATACAAAAGCACCACATCCAGACCTCCCGCCTTCATTACCGAGGCAGCAATAAAAGAGAAAAGGTCACAATCGCCCTCGCCGTCCACCATTGTTTCAACGGGATATTTCGCTGGCATAGTCTCCACATAAGTTATTTGATGCATCATCATAAGGACTCCGTTGGTGAAGTCCTCCTCGTCATAATAGATCTCCCAGAGTTTGTCAGCTATGGGTTTCAAAGCGTACGGCGTTACAAACTTTGAGAAGTCACTGCTTGAAGCTGACCTATGATTTTTTTCCGCATAATATTCATTGAGGGTTTCTGGAACCACCACGTTGAGCTCGTAACTTACCCTACCGTCTGGCCGGTTCAGAAGTTCATAAGAGAGTCTATAGTCATCCGCTAAGCAAACCGACATCGTGGAAAAAACCACAAACATGATGGCAATTACCATTAGTGCCTTTGCAAATTTCAGTTCCATTTTTTCTCAAAAAATTAGCAGGACAACTGGTTTATGGGTCTTATGAATAGTTGATTAGTATTGAAAATATCTAAGCGCCAGTTTGCTTGCCATTAACGACTTTGCCGCCAATTTTCCCTATTGCACTAGAGAGTTGTGTTACCGCTTTTTGCAGTCTTTCCTCTGGTCTTTCACCCTCTTTAGATGTGATGGACACGTGAATTTCAATGTGAGGCATATTTTCTCCGCCTCTCGGGTGCGATTTTATGTAAACACTAGGATTATCTTGCATCACTTTGTCTATAAGCGGCGCTAAAGACGACTCCATAATATCGTCAGCATAAATGCTTTTTTCATAAAAAGCGCTTTTGCCTGATGCCCGCTTAAGCAACCCCTCTACGGCTTCATGAAAGATGGCTTTCATTTCCGAAGGAACACCTGGCAATGCTATCAACATTGTTTTCTCCAAGTCTGCCCGAATTCCAGGTGCAGTTCCAACAGGGTTGGGAATTGGCTCTGCTTTTTCTGGTAACGTTGCCATCTTTATCCTCGGCGGCGTGAGCTCAACTGTTTCCGTTCCTTTTTCCATTGCGTATGCTTCGTATTTTTCCCTAACCATTTTAAGCGCTTTATCGTTGACTGCGAGTTTGCGGTTCAGTGCTTTTGCTATGCCTTCTAACGTTTTGTCGTCAAAAGTTGGCCCCAACCCTCCACTTGTAATCATAAATTGCGGTTTGCGCCTGAGTATTTCACGGATTGCGTTTGCGATTTCGTTTACGTCGTCAGCTACCACTGTTACTCGCTTGACGGTTATTCCCATGGCTGTGGCTTGCTTGGCTATCCACTGCGCGTTCGTGTTTAGTGTTTTGCCAATTAGCAGCTCGTTGCCTACGCAGATTATCTCCATCTCCCTGGTCATAGCTCTCACGTTTCGCCGCAAGATGATCTGAAAGAATGATTAACTTCGTTCTTTATACTGTTTACTAACCAACCGCACATAAGAATTAAGCCGCGCGGTTATTTTTTCTTGCTAAGCCACCATTTGAGATATTCTTTTCTGTGTTTTTGCCTTTCGTCTTCAGCTGTTTCCATGTTAGGTCTTAGTTTCTCTCGCAGTTCCCAGAGTTCCTGTTGCGTCACTGACAAGCCGCAGCTTTTGCAGATGTAATGTTTGGTGGCTATCGCGTATTGCATTTCTCCACCGCATTCTGGACAATACCGCATGTTTCTTTTCACTCGAAGTTTTCTAAGAAATAAAGCGCGAAATGAAAGATATTAGTCTTCGCTTGTTTTTGCCCCTTTTTCACCTATAACAAGCATTGGACTCCATAAACAAGAATTAGCATTGTTAAACGTGAGCGTAGACTCGGTCGGTTGTGTACCTTCCCGTCTCCATTTCATTTTCTATCTCCCGCAGGAGCAGTATTCGTTTGAAAGTTGGCGGATGCGTGGCGAACCAGCTGTTCATCGTCACCCACGTGGATTTCGATTCCTTCTCCATCGCTAGTTGCAGTTCCCGCTCGTCCAAGACACCGTCCTTGTCCAAATCGTAGTTGTTCTTGTTCTCCATGATTTCACTTATCTCTTGTTTCGCTTGCGCTGGGTCCCCGATGTAGAAGGCTCTTGCACCTTCAGGCGCTTTGGGAGAGATGGATAAGCCGTAGGTGATTTTGGCGAGTCCGCTTTCAAGGCTTCGCGGCGAACCAGTCAGGTAAGCCGAGTACGCGTCGGCATAGTGTTCGCGGAGTCGGCTTAACCTCATCACGGCAAGGAATGTAATTATGTAAACTATGAAAGAGACGACGCCCACCGCTACCAGCGCTACGCCCGCGTTTCCCTCCTTATTCCTTCCCCTTGAATACGAGCTAATTACGCCCGCCCGAAACGCCACCTGAGCAATCAAATACGCGATTAACGGAAGCGCTGAAAGCACCGTCATCACGATGAAGTCCCTATGTTTGATGTGACCAAGCTCGTGGGCTATTACTCCTCTAATTTCGTCTTGGTTCAAGCTTCTTAACAAGCCGTCATGCACAGCTAACGTAGCACTGCTTGCGCTTCTGCCGAAGACAAATGCATTCGGCGTGTTGTTGGGAACCGTGGCGACTTTCGGCATGGGCACCCCACTTTTCTCTGCCAATTCCCTAACGGTGGATTCGAGCCACGGGTTCTCCCCTGGCTTTAGATAATGCAAACGTGCGGTAGCCGCTACAATCGCTGGACCTACCAGATACTGGAAAAGTATGAAAAGAGCTATGCCGCCCAAGACAAGGAGTAATCCCGTTATGAGGTCGAAGCCGAAAACGTAGTATTGCAGGAGGAATATGATTCCGAGCAGGAACAGGCCGAATATGAAAGAGGCTATAAAAATGCTGGTTCCCATCGCAAGCTTCAGTTCCGACAGCCTAGCCAAGCTTAACCCAACTCCTACTATTGCAATTGACAATTAATTCAGAATTAAATCTTTCTAAAGAATTCAATTTACTCGTAACTATTTCACGCTAGAAAATAAGGAGAATAGGAGTTTTAGATTGGGTAGGCTCCGCATACCTTGCAGAACTGAATTCTCGTTTTCACGTAGCTTTTGCAGTACGGGCATTGGATTCCGCCGTTGTCAGGGTAGACCTCTGAGGGTTTTCCAAAGCGTTTTCTAAAGAACTCGTAATAGAGCAGTTGCTCTTTATCTTGGATTTTTACATCATCCTCTTCTAAGATGCGTTTCTTTTTCTCCTCAAACTCAGCGTCCGCAATTTCCTCATCAAAGAATGTCCGAAGAACCTCTGTTCCCGTTCCTTGCTCCAACGGCGCTTTCGGTCGCCAAATAACATCTTTCGGTATCACGTCCTCATACGCTTTTCTAATTATCCATTTGCCGTATTTCACGCCATTGTGCATGTTTATCTTGAACTTTATTGGCAGCTTTTTAGCCCAGTCCATGAACAGCGGGTCCATGTAAGGCGCTTTGATGCGCACTCCGAGAGATTCCGCCATGGGTATCGAAGAGAAACCCATCTCTGCCCACATTTCCTTCTGTTTCTCTCGAAATTCAGCCTCGGATAAATGGAATTGCCATGGGTAGCCGAAAAGCTCGTCCAAAGCATCGCCTGTGAAAACGCTTTTTACGCCTTTCTTCTTCATGAGTGTTAAGCCGATGTATACTGGGACACTGTTTCTTATTTCCATCGGGTCAAATTTCTTCAGTGCTTCCACGACTTTTTGGGCGTTGCTGAGGGCTTCGTCGCGGCCGAACACGTGGGTTTCATGATTGAGTTTCAGAAGAGCCACCATTTTCTTTACGTATTCTGTGTCCTTCGGGGTTCCATGCTTGAAAGCCATCGTTAAGCACGGAATTTTTGGTTTGTACTTCACTGCTTCGTAAGCTATTATCGTGGTGTCTGTTCCTGCTGAGAACAGGAAGCCGTCAGCCATGTTTTTCTGTACAACCTTGTTCACTAAGGTTCGAACTTCCGGCAAAAGGTTAACATATTCTCGTGGATTTAGCGTCACTTCTTTTTCCTCGCAATTACCATTGTTTGTCATCTCCGCGGTATTTAAATCTATCCGTATGAATATAAAAGCCGCAAAATTATAAACATCTGTATGGAAAATTACGCAAATACTGAACACACATGTCTTAGAACCGCTTCTCGAACAATTTTCTGTCAAGTAGTTAAGTTTAAAAGTTTTCAGGTTTCGTTCTTATCGAAGGTCGATAATCAGTGAACCGCAAGAGCCCCTACGCTATGAGGTGCACGGTTTGAAGGTAAGTCTAATCCACATGAAAGTCCGTCGCTCCCTAAAAAGCAGTCTCAAAGCCGCTTCAGTTGGAATCCGTAAAGCCGCTGAACAAAAACCCGCGTTCATCGCCCTTCCAGAGTACTTCTCTGTTCCAAACAACATGGAACAATTCACTTCTGCAGAAAAAATCAGCAAAGAAACATACAACGAAACAATCCGCTTTCTCACGGAAATCAGCAAAGAGTTTCCAAACATCTACATTTTAGGCGGCACCGTGCTCGAAGAAGACCACGACGTATTCTACAATACCAGCACCCTGTGGAGAAACGGAGCACTCATCGGAAAGTACCGCAAAAGGAACCTAATATCCGCCGAATTGAAAGCTGGCGTAAGCCGCGGCGACAAACCTGCTGTCTTCACCACGGACTACTGCAAAGTCGGCATGCTCGTCTGCGCCGACATGTTTGACCCGCCCACCATAAAAGCGGTTGTTGACTTAGGCGCAGAACTCGTGTTCCTGCCCGTTGCGGCTATGGGTACGCATCCGCACGTGAAGGGGCATCCGCTGTCCGAAAAGTTGGCTACGGAAAACGGCGTCTACTTGGTTAAAGTGGGCAATGTCAGCTCAAGCGCCAGGGGCGGAAGAAGCGCCTTCATCACCCCATTGGGCATAGAACAAGAAGCCTCAGACGCCGTCGAAGACTTAGTGATGACCATTGATTTCGACATGCAGAAACTCAGAGAATACCGAAAATCTCTAAAAAGATGATTTCCAAGTAAAAACGCTTCGTTTGTTATTTTCTTTTGATGAGGTAGATTAACAAGCCTAGGCCAGCGCCGATTACTGCCACTGCGATAGCCGCACCTAATATTGCCTCAAACTGTTGTGTTTGTTGGGGTTCTTGCGGGGGTGTCGGCGTTGGTGTCTGGTCTGGTGTTGGCGAATGTGTAGGTGATGGAGTAGGCGTGGGAATAGATGTGGTAGCTGGTGCTTCAGGGTTTGGCTCAGTCAAAAACGGAACGAAATTAATTTTGCCCAAGTTAAAATCGTCCTCAAAGTCATGGATCGACTGTTCTATTGCTTGTGTGTCGGTTGTTCCCCACCAGTTGTTAATAACATCAATGTCCTCGCCGCCTAAATGGTAAACACTATTCTGAATGTTGTTTTGGATGTTGTTATAGATTATGCGCGAAGGAGAATTATTAGTTTCAATTCCCACGGAATTATTGGCTATTGTGTTATATCGAATTAACGGGTTTGCGCCGCCGGTCGAAGAAATTTGTAGTCCCCTTGTATTGTTCATTATCAAATTCTTTTCAATTGTTGCGTTTCCGTTCAGCACGATTCCTGCCCTTACAAAGCCATAGACTACATTATTATAAACGTGGGCATTAGAGCAGGTAATCCCGTTTAAATTAATATCCTGTCCACCGCCTATGAGTGTATTATTCGAAATTACAGTTAAGCCTACGCTCGAGGTGGCTGAGATTCTTCCTTTGATGGTATTGCCAATTATGGTTGGAAATGCATAGTGAATGCCGATTGCACCATTAATGATGTTGTTCGAAATTACTGGTGAACCTTCGTAAACATCTATGGCATAAAAAGCACTAATGGAATTGTTATTTATCTTCGGAGTCACATTTCTCACAGATATTCCAGTATGGGTGGAATCGATAACCGCATTCTCGATTATGCAGCCAGAACCAGTCTGCTCACTCCAACTAGTACTAGATTCCGTAAAATCAATTGACCAATGCGGAGTGTTGCTGCCGCCGTTGAAGTGTATCTGGTCGGTGCTGCTGCCTTGTGCACGCAATGTGCCCGCCACTCGTATGTAGTAACTGTTGAGGTTCACTGTGGCTCCAGCTTCAATTGTTAAGGTTACTCCATTGCTTACAAGTATTGGCCCTGTGAAATTGTATGGGCTATTCGCTTTGGTCCACGTAGTGTCCGAGTTGATTATGCCAGTGACTTCTGTAGCCGCTTGTACCGTGCCAAAATGTAAAGTGCCAGCTAAGGCGAATCCGCCAACCATTATAGCTGTCAAGAATGCAACAAAAAGCGGTTTCCTCATTGCATTCCCCATTATAATTATTGCCCTTGCTCTGCTTTATCACTTGTGGTTTTGCGCCAATACAAGGATTTGATTCACGTTCTGTTTCAACCCACGTTTCAGCCTTTAAATAAGGGGGGTATAGTCTTTTCCGAGCAGATAGTCTCAGTAGAGCTTAGCCCAGTTTTCCACTATCCGCGTCATCTCAGTGAACTCGTATTTCCTGAGCCACTCGCGGAACGCACTGTTATTCACCGCAAACCTGCAGACTTGCCTCGCGTTCTCCGCGTCATGCACCAGCAGCAGCACGCCCATCAGGTTGTGCCTGCTCAAGTACGCCACAGTCTTCAGCAGCGCATCCGTCTTCTCGTCAGTCAGCATCTCCGCGCTGAGCTCCACAACCACAGGCTTCTTCAAAACTTTGACAAAATCCCTTGCTAGCAGGTCTACCCAGTAATTCGTCAAGTAATCCCTCGAAGACAGCGGAACATGAAAGTAATCCACCAATTCAGCTATGCGCTCGAAGTCTATTCCAAACCGTTCTTTGGCAAGCACTGGGTCAGGAAACATCTCAACCGCGAAGGTGCCTTTGACCAGACTCTTAGCTTCTTTTAGGAAATTAGTTACTGTCTGCGCTCGCCAATCCGTCCAATTCAGCCCACTCTGCTGCCACAGGCTCACACATCTGGAGCAAACACAAAACTCTTCCTCTGGAAAATGGTAAAGGTTCAAAGTCACCCCTTCAATGTTTTCTCTGCTCAGTCCTTCGATGTAATCCAAAACTTTGGCTTTATACTCTGGATTCGTAGGGCAAACAAAATCGAAGGGCACGTTTATTTTTCTGTTTTTTCTCAATGCTGGGCCATTCTTTGAAACCGCCACTATACTCGGGTCTTCTCTAATGGCTCGGGCGTCGCAGAAACATGTAACGTCGTTTTGCATTTCTTTTGCCACTGGAAAAACTGAGCCGTCTGCCCATTTCGCGTAGTAAACATGAAGGTCGAATCCTTCGACTTTCTCTGGAGTGTACGTTACTATTCCTACTTTCATGTCTGCTCAACTCGCGCGCAACAGATATATTAAGGGGGCTTATTTAATTGTTGACTCATCATGGAAAAGCAGAAGTCGATTATCTCGATTGATTATGCTAAATGCCCTCCTTGTTCTGGGCTCATCTGTGTTGGTGTTTGTCCCATGGGAGTCTTAGAGGTAGGCGCGAACAACAAGCCGCAAGTAATTGACGTTGTGTCCTGCACTCGATGTGGTGTCTGCGCAAATTTGTGCCCATCAAAGGCTATCATTATAAATCCCAGTAAAGCTACAAAAAGAAAAATAGCAGGTGACAAGTTAAGTTGAAACAATTTGACCTTGCAGGCAGTTGTGCTAAACTGGTTTTAAAGGATAACGTGTTAGCTGTAATTTCTGATGTTAATCTGACCACTGTTAGCTCTGCAATTTACAATGGCGGCTTCAAAAAGGTTAAAGCCATACTCAACGTACAAGCGCCCGAGGAATACAGCGACCGAAAACTACACGAAAACCCTCAAAAACTCATCATCGACTCCGCAAAAAAACTTGGGCTCTCAGAAAATTTCGTTGGGATGGTTACCGCTGCCGCAGTCGAGAAGTTCGCGTTAGTTTCAAAGAAAGACGGTGACCTCGCCGTCAGTGTTATCGCTACCGCAGTGGATCCCGCCGGCAATACTTGTTCTCATGCTGAATCCGCAGGCGAAACCATAGAGGTTGAGGAAATGGGGGGAACAATAAACATCATGGTAGTCATAGATGGAAACCCAACTGAAAGCTGTCTAGTCAGCACTTTAATCACTGCGACCGAAGCAAAAACAGCGGCGCTAAGGGAACTGGACATCAGAAGCAGGTACTCTGGTGACGAAGCCACAGGAACAATAACAGACGCCATGATTGTGGCGGAAACAAACCGAGGCGCCCCAATAATTTACGCGGGTCCAGCCTCAAAACTCGGTCAACTAGTTGGATACTGCACAAGAAAAGCCGTGAAAGAAGCCGTAATGAAGGCCAACGAATGCATGCCCCGCAGGTCTATCGTGAAAAGGCTAAGAGAGAGGCATTTGCCGATAGAGAAACTGTCTTCTGAATTATCGAAAGTCGACGGTTTAAAGGTGGACGAGAAAACTCTGGTAAAGATTTTGAGAAATGAGCCGCTTCTCGCTTCATTCTTGATGGCAGCCGCCAAAATAGATGAAGACATCAAAAAAGAATTAATCCCCTCTGAGTTCAAAGACATCAACGTATTAAGTAAGAATTTTGGTGGTCTCCTTTCAAAACAGAGCCGCGGTAGTACGAAAACTCCGAGCAGACCTGCAAATAAGGAGGATTACGGCTCGGTTAGTTTACCTCCCTTCCTGAAACACGTTTTGGTAAACCTTGTGAAAAACGCTCTTTCTAAGGAAAAAACTGAAAACCCTTAAATAACCTGCAAATTTTATTCCGTTAGCACAAGCATAACATGTAGGTGAAACCTTTGAAATTTGCAACCTTTCTGTATCAACCTGAACCAGCGGAAGGCGTTGACATAAACTTCTACCGCATCAAACCAGAATCCGGAACTGTAGGAAAGCCCAATCCTAACATGTACACTAACATCGCAGTCTTCGGCGACAACGCAATGGCACAGAAACATCCAGAATGGATCTCGGTTTCAAAGGATGGCCCGGCATTCCGCAGGTTGACGGCTCCGAAAGTTAACGGAGTTAATCCGGGGAACAAGAAATACAACCTCCGATGGGATGTCCTGTGCATGACAAACCCTGAAGTCATAGAGCACAACCTTAATTTAATAGAAGAATGCGCCCGTGTAACTCCGGGAATAAGCATAAGCAGCCAGCACTTCGCCGATCACGGCTTCTGCGTATGTCCACGCTGCGTTGAGCTCTGGCGGCAAAGCGGACTAAACTGGATCGAATGGAGAGCTCAGACAGTTACCAACTTCTTAAGAGAAGTGAGAAAGCGCGTGGTAAACAAGCCTTTATACGTGAACTTGCTGCCCGATCCCGTGCTTGGTAAAGAAAGGTTTGGTTATGACTTTGACGCTTTAGCAGAGTATGCAGATACTTTTGTAATTCCGATGTTTTCGAAGGCGTATCCTTCTCCTTGGTACTGGGAGATGTTAGCAAGGGCGTTCAAAAGCAAATTGAAGAAACCGGTCTTCGCGAACCTTTATGTCCGTGGACCAAATGATGATCCAAACCAAGTTCCGTCGGTTAAAGAGCTGCTAACGGTTGCAGTGCGGATAGCCCGAACTGGTGTTGATGGAATAATCTTTCTTGCTGAAAACGTGCAAAGAATTAGAGATTTTCAGAAAGCCGCTGTGCAGAGCACGGATGTGTTGGAAGAGCTAGATGGCTACGGCGGCGACGAAGTTCTAGACTTGGTCAGCAGATGGGCGTCGCTGTTCTAAGCTCAGGTCTCCATTTTTACCTCAACAAAGAATTTCTGATGTTATATTCCAATTAGAAAACCGATACGTGATGCTTGGAATTTTTGGAAGAGGCGGAATCCGGTATATCAGCCGTGAAAACTTCAACTGCTTACCTGCTCCGCGCTCTGCACTTGAAACTTCCTTTTTCTTAGAAAAGCAAAGAAAGCCAAAACCACAACTATAATGCTAAGCGAAATGGTAAGTGAAGCAGTTGTCATCCTTATAGGTGACAATCCTAAAAAAAGCCCTGACACTCCAACTATGCTGAAACTTAATGCCACTGACAACACAGCTTTTTCAACTAAGTCAAGTTTTCCTTCTCGGAATAAAAGGCTGACAAGGCAGTAACCAGGCACAACTGCGACGAAAATGAATCCGAACACGTAATTGAGAATCGAGAATGGCGAATTGCTAGGGATAAAATAAACAAATAGTGTTGTTAACACTGTATAAAGGACAATTATTCCAAACCAACTAGTGGGTTTCACCTTTTTATCCTTCGACCTATTTCAAGCAAATTTTTTCAAAAAATAAAAGGGTGGACGTTTAGAGGAAAATTTTGTAGATCGGGTGCTGCTCGTGTAATGGTCTGATGCCTAGATCGCCCATTGCTGCTGCAATGTATGCGTCGACTATTGCTACTGCGGGGAAGACATAGTCCGACTGTTCCGCTGGTCCGAACATTAGCCAGTTGGCGCCAATTGTTTGCATTATAGCGTTGGTGGCGGTTCTGGTTCCTGGTCTGAACTCTTTGGCGAAGTGCGCTTTGACCCATCCCATGGTGGTGACAACGTTTCCAGTTCCCAATCCTGTGGGATGACCGTACTTTTCTTTTATTTTAGGTATTGCTATTACCGCTGTGCCCATATCTGGTTCGAATGCTGGAATAGCTGTGTCTATCAACGGTTTTGTGATTCCGCCTTTCTCCGCTAGCGCCAAAGCTTCTTCTAAAACCTGCATCTTTCCTTCTAAGCTGTTGTCTCTCGGGTTGTCAGCGAGCACTATGGACATTTTGATTCCGCTTTCCTTCAGTTTTTCCAGTTCAGCATCTTTGACGCCTTTGTAAATCGAGTTGTATAAGCATCTATCTTGGAGTCCCATTTTCTTGACCATATCTGCAGCTGCTATACGAGTTCTTGGGCTCATGGCATCCAACATTAATGGCGCTTCGCTGTGTTTGGCAACGAAATCGATGTATTTTCCGAAAGCTTCTTCAGTGGTTCCAACTATGTCAAAAGCAAATGGAACACCAGTTAAATCGCTCAGGGTTTCCATTTTATTGATCATGTTTTCAGCTTGTTTAGCGTCAAATATTCCTTTGTTTGCGTCTTGCACCATTTTCTGGCCTAGCCAAAAAATCGAACCTATCAGAACAGTTGGCAACTCTCCAGGCTGACCGCCTATTTTTACTCTCCCTACTTCATACACTTTCTGTGGCGTATTGAACTTGAACATTTTGCCTCATCTAAATTGCACGTTTACTTCTTCTCAGCTATTGCCTTCTTGGCGATTTCAACGCCTTCTTCCTTGCTTTTGCCGTAAAGTGCGCCAATTGCTTCAGCGTCTTCCTTATTGACTGCAGCGCCCCCTATCATGAGTATCACTTTTCCCTTCAGTTCTGATGCTTTCAAAGCTTCATCTAGTTTCGCAAGGTTGTTTTTCGCAGGTATCGTATTAACTGAAACTGCTATAATGTCAGCATTTACTTCTTTTGCCTTAGATGCGAACACGGCAGCTGGAACATCTTTACCGAGATTTACAGTCTTAAATTGAGCCCTCTTGAGCGCTTTTCTAACCATCTCTCTGGCTGTATCGTGAGCCCGATCACCCTCAAGATTTCCGATCGCCACGGTTCCAATGGGATTTTCAGGCTCAGGCGGTTCCTTTTCCATCATAGCTTTGAGGAATGACATTTCAACACCTACTTTACCTTGGAGAGTTTTTATACTCGAACTTGATATTTAAACTTTAACTTTACCACTCCACTATCCAAAAATGAAGACTCAGGAAGACAAGAGATGTTCAAGACATCAAATAAGTATCTTTTACTGTTCCTTGTTTTAGTTTTTTCATTCATATATCGAATGCTGCTGATGCACTGGGCAACTTACCCGTCAGGAGCTGACATTGGGCTGCACGAAAGCATTATCCAATCGATCACGTTGTCTGGCAACACGAATTTCCTGTGGAACAATTACCAGATGGGCGGTGGTCTCTCTCTGACTTTCCCAGGATACCACATCTTCGTTTCGTATATAATTTTAATAACTGGAATGCCTGATTACTTGGCTCATTCCTTAGTTGTTTCGTTTTTTTCCTCGTTTATTGTTTTATGCGCGTATTTAATAACGCGCACTGTGTGGAGAGAATCAACTGCCTTGATAGTTGCGTTTTTAGTGGCGATTTCGCGGTTTGATGTAGAAATGCTGTTGTGGGGTGGCTACTCCAACGTGATCACGTTGCTGCTGATTCCCCTGACTTTTTATCTATACCTACAAAGGGAAAGATTTTCTTTAGCCCCTTTTCTTGCTACTACAACGATTTTGGTGGGAGCCATATTTTTAACCCACTCCCTCAGCGCAGTTATGTTCGTGGGCATAACGTTTTCCACTGTGATTTTAGTGTCACTTTTTTACAAAAGAGCTGACGTATCGAAAACGCATCTTCTCATTTGGCTTTTGCCAATTTTTCTCGGAGCCATTCTTGTCTCTCCGTTTTTGGTAGAAGCTACGCCTGCATATCTGAGTGCCAATGGAGAAACATTTACAGGTGGCGTATCAGACATTCGGCTGGCGCTACTCTCGACGAGAGTGCTTCCTCTGGAATGGGTAATACCTCTTTTCGCTTGCGTGATTTTCTTCTTTTTGTTCTCTAAAAAATACAAAGGCAACTTCTTCACTGTTCCAGCCTTCCTCCTCACCTTATGGATCTTAGTTCCCATGCTTTTTACTCAGGGATTTTTAGTTGGGATTTATACAGATTACAATCGGTTTTTGTACTTCATCATCTTGCCCCTCATAATTCTAATCGGGCTCGGCATTGATCATGGATCGGGCTTCTTCGCGCGCATAATAGACACCTACTTGTCTTTCACAAAGAAAATGCCTCAAACTACTAAAAGCACCAACAAGACAAGTTCGAGATTCTTGCCACGCCTGTCTCGCAAAAACATATATTCCGGATTTGTTCTCGGCTTCTTGTTGTTTTCGTTTTCAGTTGTGCCAATCTTCCTAACCCCATTTCAAGGTACGACCGTGCAAAGCTTTTACCAGGTTATGAATGACCCACGATATGAGGCAATACAATGGGCTCAGCAGAACACTCCAGTTGGCTCAGTCTTTGTTTCTGATGCCCTCTACGGGTGGTGGTTTTCAGGTTTTGCCCAGCGACCCACCTTAAGCGCGGTCGACCCTCAATATTTGACACTTGCCCGTGAATTTGAACCCGCAAAGATTGCCAAGAGCCTGCTTGACACGGATTACCTTATCGATAACGGTTTAATTCAAATCAGAGAGGACGGAGGATACATCGGAAGACATAACCCAATGTTTCTGGCTAAGCTTAACTGGACCTATTTTCCTTACCCATTTTTCCACTTTGACAATAGCGAAATAACTGTCCTCTCAAGAAAAGGTAACGATGTACAGTCTTTCGATCTAACGCAGGTCCCAGTAAAAGAAATGCAAATCGAAAACAGCTCAGATCGCGCGTCCATTTTCGTTAACAAGGGAAACAACTTTTTCAATTACACACAGCACACCACAGTCTACAGAGGCGTAAGGTTTGTCAACATGTCCATAACAGTGGAAAGCAATGTTGAAGATGCTTCCATAGATTGGGTTCGTTTCATTTTACATACGAAAGGTGAAGTAATACTAAGAGACAATACAGTTGGGTTACTAGATGAAGGCACAAAAGTATTAGGCCAATTGATATTCGCTGAAAAACAACCAAGCATCTACATGATTACTTCTGAAAACCCCAGCGGCTTAGAGTTAATGTATAATTTGCAAGGCAAGTCCAAGGGGGAAATACAACTTTTAGTAGGAGTTTTTTCAGTTACAGATGACAAAGCAGTTTATCAAGATCCAGAAACCAAAGCAAGCTACATCAACAAAATATTAGCTGATAACCTCAACTCATATCAAGAAAAAATCGCCGATTTGCCCCTCGACGTTTTTGACTACCAGAAAGCTGTAAAAGACTGGGCTATCTCCTATGTTATCTGCCGTGATTCTGAATTAATTCCAAAATTTTCTAACGACCCTGCCTTTAATCTCGTGTTTATTAATGATGATGTAGCAATATTTATGGTGAAGAGAAGCTTCAATCAAGTGGGGAGAACACCATCGTCTTGATACGTACACTTGAAAGAGAGAAAATCTTCGAAATAATCTTTGTAATGGCTTTTTCAATATTAATCATAGTAGTTTTCTTTGCCCTTATATCAATGAACGGTCTGGTTTTAGGGAATGACCCCGCAATTCATCTGCAAAGAGCCAACTCATTTTTGAATACGGGAAAAATTCCGATAAGCGATATCGCATGGTATCCTCCTCTTTACCATATATTACTTTCAACGTTAATCGCTTTTACGGGCGTAACTAATCTTGAACAAATGCTGTTTTTGATGAAAACTCTCACGGTTCTTGTTGATTGGTTGCTGGTTTTCTCCGTCTATTTGATTGGAAAAAAATTTTTCAGCAAAAAAACTGGAGCCGCCGCCTCAGTGTTAATGTTGCTGAGTTTTCCGTTGTACGAAATCAATTTTTGGGGAGGTTACACGAGTATTCTTGGCATTGCATTTATGTTCTTGTTGTTTCTGTATTTGCCTTTGGCAGTGAAAGGTGTCAGGCATATTTTAGTTCCTTTCTTGGCAGCTTTTTCTTTAGTTTTATCTCATCAGCTAGCTACGTTCTTAACTGTTATAATATTGTCGCCAGTTCTCCTTGTCATGCTTATCAAGTCAAGGGGTGCCTCTTTCAGGGCTTTGATCGCAGTAATTTTAGGAGGTGGACTAGCGTTTTTCATTTATTATTTTCAAGCTATAATAATTAACATCGATGTTTTGATCGAACACGTTTTCTTCCAGCAGAAAACTATGCTGTATCAGATTCCAGCTACAACTCTTAACGCCTTTATGGTGAATTTCGGTTTTATTCTTTTTCTTGCTTTCGCAGGCATATTATTTGCATTCTTTAAATTACGCGAGAAGAAGAATCTGAGCTTCTATATTCTTTTGTCCCTGAGTTTTCTTGTTCCTCTGTTTTTATCGCAGTCACATCTTTTTGGCTTGTATCTGCCTTTTCAATTTTTTATTTATTTCTTGCTGCCTCCTATAGCAGTTTTCGCGGCTGTATCTTTCTGCTACATAATTGATCGATTCTTAACCTTCTATCACAAATACGAAAACAGATGGAAAAAACTTCGGCTGCAACTAGTGACCGTTTCTATAGTTATTCTGATATCTTCGCTCCTTCTGTTTCGTTTCGGAGTTGTCTATGGAAAAATTATGGAAGGCAGCGTGTACTATTCAACGTCCGACATCAAGGGTTACGATGCTGGTTTGTGGCTTAGCCAGAATTTTCCTAATCCAGCAACAGTGGTTGTAACAGAGATACCTGGCTCTTGGTTCGGAGTGTTTTCAGGCAAGTCTATAATTGCGCAAACTAATCCCATAATTGAGCGAAACATAGTAGCTGAGTCTGTTCTGGATTTATCTTATGAGTTAGAGCATCCGTTGACTCTGGTTAGAGCTTACGAGTCGAAGGGCGGCATTTCTGATGAAAATTACGTCTCCATAAACAATGTTTGGAATAAGGCTTCGTATTCATCTGGCGATGGAGACTTTTTGTCATTTCGTAAAAACGGTGTTGCGCACTACTCTGACCTTTCTAAATTCAGCAGAGAGATTGTTTTTGAGGACCAAAATTATCCCAAGAGGATAGTGATCAGGTACTTCAATGACGAGATAGCCTTAACTCAAACCATATCTGTTCAAAATGACAGTTACCCCATAAACGTTGCTTGGACGTTATCTCCTCTAAGGAGCGAAATTGAAGATGTAGCATTATACATAAGTACTTTCTTTGACCTTTCTTTTTCGTTTGAAAAAGCATACATTCCAGGCGTGTTGGATTGGGAGAATCCGTGGAGTAGGCCTTCAGATGCTCAGGGAAACGACTGGGCAGTTGTTAATTTTTCCCGCGCAATCTTAACAGATGATTACATTGGTTTTTACGACGAGAAAAACGAGGTTGTTTTCGCCCTGAAATTCGCAGAGTTGCCAGATTGGGGTAATGTTGGAGTTTTAGGCAGCAGGCAAATAGACGCTGTGCGGTTCCAATACAACTTTGACAAGGTCAGCATCAACCAACAAGCCTCGTTCACGTATCAGATTCTCACTTTTTCGCAAAGTAGCTTTCCAGAAATGCAAAAGCTAAGTGAATTGAAGAGTCTGTTCGATTTAAAACCTGCGGCTGCGTTTGAGGTAAAATCCCGAGACTATCATGACTACATCAAAGAATTTAACATAGAATTCTTAGTGTATGACAAAAACCAGCTTGACACTAAAATTATCCGCGCTAGGCTATTAGAACTAGTTTACTCAAATGACAGATATGTAATTTTCAGAATTAAGAGTAATCCCTAATACAGCGATTTTTCTGGAAAATGCGGTGTAGATTCTGTCAAGAATAGCCGACAGTCCTTCAACATTGAATCTTAAGCTAAAAATGTAGAAAGTTACGCTGTCTGCTTGATTTCGTTAGGAATAGAAGTGCTGTCGGTTTGGTTTATGTTTCTCGGAGCACTTTAGGCACGTATGCACATGCTGGGTCTGACGCGAAGAGGTCTCCCGTGTAGTACTCTGCGCGTGTTCTGCAGCCTCCGCAGATTTCGCGGTACTCG
>Ga0209636_10000363_pt1 | contig 43054 bp, 51 predicted proteins | sample DeeMarSWOR152_54_FD_187464 | JGI IMG/M metagenome (GOLD analysis project Ga0209636, IMG submission 187464) | Marine sediment microbial communities from White Oak River estuary, North Carolina - WOR-1-52-54 (SPAdes) (version 2) | ecosystem: Environmental > Aquatic > Marine > Intertidal zone >... | reverse complement strand
CTTTAACCTTGCCGAAAGCAAAGAGCTATAAGGCAAGAGGGCGGAAAACGCTATCTATGAAAATCGATAATATCGTAGTTGGATTACTTGTCTTAATGTTCGCTGCAATCTTGCTTGGCGATGCCATGCTGGTAACCTACATTTCAGCTAGCGAGGTACTTTCACCTAATGACGTTAAAGGCATAACGGGCTTTGTCTTCGTAATAATCGCTATACTCATTTTCATAAAAGCAAGAGAAAAGAACTAAAAGCCCCCCTTCTTTTTTTCCGATTTCTCCTAACCAATGGCTAGGCGTAGTTTTCTCGTGGCCATCAGCGAAAACGCAACATAGATCCTTCTCGCCCAATGAATTGGGGAAGTTTTATCCAACCACCAACCATCACCATAGCTTCCAGAAGATGAATTGGCAGCACTAGAAGACTACAAAAAGGAGCTTGAAGACGAGAAAGCCAGCATAGAACAAGAAATCACTGATTTAGAAGCAAGAATAAAAGAGCTCGAAAGCAATCCTTGATCAGTTTAAATATGTTAAAACCTGCGTGCTGGCTCAGAAGCTTTGCCTTTTAGTCCGAACACACAGAGCAGTATTGGAAAAAGAAGTGTTCAGACTTGCTGCGGTTTCGTTTCTAAACTGTGCAAAGAAGCTGGCTGTGAAGAGGCCAGCGACCTGTGTGCCAAGGCTGCTGACGCTGTCATAGAGTGTGAAGAGAAATATCTGCAGTTTTGTGAGCCAAGCTGCAAAAAATGCAGTGAATCGAGGTTGCCTAAAAGGCAGATGTCTGAAAAAACTACTTATGTTGCCTAATATCATTGAAGATGTGAAGTGAGTAAAATATGAGGAGGTGCAAAAACGGCTTCTAACAGGTTTTTCGTTGCGGTTGACCCTAGCAAGTGTGTTGGCTGCAACGTTTGCGAGTACATCTGCGCATTAGAGAAGGAAGGTTCTTTTAATCCTCTTAGGTCTCGAATTAGAGTTGCCCATTTGCATCCACTAGTTAATGTGGCAGTAGCTTGCAGGTTTTGCGAAGATGCTCCATGTGTACGTGCGTGCCTAAGGAATGCATTAAAACAATCCCGAGAAAATGGCGTAATTCTCATTGATGAAAGAAATTGCGATGCCTGCAGTTGGTGCATTCAAGCTTGTCCTTATGGCGCCATGATGTTTAATCCAGAGAAGAGGACTGTTATGGCATGTGACCTCTGCGGTGGAGAGCCTAAATGCATTGATTTCTGTCCAGAAGAGGCGTTGTCGCTTGTAGCAAAGAACATTGATTCTCAAAAAATGTGGTTATCCGCCATAGAGAAACTTTTTCAAGAAGCTGGTAGATTAATGGAATCGATCAAAAGCAGAACACTGGAGAACGTTTTCGCAGAAGCAGACAAGAGAGCGAAGCGATTGGAAGAGAAGTTAGAAGCGCTCAGCAAACACGAGCTAGAACTACCTGTAGCATCTCAATAATTAGTAATTTTCTTTGATGAAAAGGCGGATTTGAGATGCCAAAAAGACAAGAGAACTCCTTAGCTACAGATATTTACCAACTCTTGCAACATACTTCAGAAAAGAGAAGGAGGGAGGAGAGAGCCCAGCTCCTCGGTTCTATTGGGATAAAGGAATATTTTGAAGAAGGAAACATTAACATCAACAAAAACACCTGTAGAGGAGTAGAGTGCAAGATATGCGTTGAAGCTTGTCCTACTCACGCTCTTTACTGGAGATTTGGCGAAGTCGGCATTAATGAAGATTTATGCGTTTTTTGCGCAGCTTGCGTCTTAAATTGCATCGTGGACGATTGCATTCAAGTAAAAAGAAAACGTGTTGATGGGGAAGTCGAGGAGTTTAGCAATCCCAGAGAGGCTCTGATGCTTCTACATAAAATAAACGCCAAAGAAAGAAGGAGTAGAGTAATATCTCGTTTAGAATGGGCAAGAGAAATTCCCACCATACGTAAGATGCGCCGTATAATTATTACAAAGAAGCGGATACTCTAAAAGGAATATTAGCAATTGTTTTCGAAAGCTTATTTTCCTTAAAGTTTTTATACTATTTTGTGCATAGCCACACAAAGGTGTCTGGTATGGCATATTCAACGCGAAATGAATTTCTAACCCATGGAGACTGTGCTAACTTCAGAAGAGGACTATGCACACTAAATGATATTGCCGTAGATCCTAACGGACCCATTTGTCCAAATTTCGTACCAAAAGGCGCGATGACAACGCAGCCAAAAGCAAGGGCGCATCCACAAGCCAGACAACCATATAACTTTTACACACCACGCATACGAAGTTATCCAGTGTATATGCCTCTCTACCCAACACCGGCTAGCTATAACCTTACTCCTTCAACTCCAACCGCTCAAAAAGTAGATGATGCAATTTTTCTCTCCATGTCACGGAGTCGCGGAGATAGAGGCATGAGAAGGGGAAGAATGGGTGGGTTCACGGCTGGACCTGGAGGATCTTGCGTGTGTCCTAGATGTGGGTATTCTACACCACATACGGTAGGCACTCCATGTTACCAGCAAACATGCCCAAAATGTGGAAGCAGAATGACAAGAGGAGCATAATGCTTGTTACATATAAACGCGCGAGGTATCTAAATGGAAAATAATGAAAACAAGGAATTAGAAAGAATTAAACAAGCAAAATTGCGAGAAATGATGAAGAATGTGACTTCCGAAAAACGAGAAACAGCCTTTAATAAACCTCTTGAGATAAATGATGCAACGTTTAAAGAAATAATTCAAAATCATTCGCTGGTAGTTGTTGATTGTTGGGCGCCTTGGTGTGGTCCATGTCGTATGGTTGCCCCTATTATAGAGGAATTGTCACGAGATTATGCTGGGAAAATATTATTCGGAAAGCTGAATGTGGACGAGAATCGGGAAGTCAGTATGCAATACCAGATAATGGGCATTCCGACACTGTTGGTGTTCAAAAATGGGAAACTTGTGGAGAGGATAGTGGGCGCAATGCCTAGGCAAATGTTGGAACCAAAAATAAAATGTTACCTTTAAGACTGATAGAATTGATTGTAGAGATAAAAATAAACTATGACAAATGCATTAGATGTAAGGAATGCATTAAAGTGTGTGATTATGGAGTATTAGAGTGGCTTGACGACATGCCTATGGTCGTAAATCCTAAAAATTGTGCGCTTTGTTTGGAATGTGAGAAAAAATGTTCTGTTAATGCGATAATTCATAAGGAAAATTAAACAAAATACGTAAATGAGAGAATAAAAACCCAAACATGGGATAAAAAATGAACCAAGAATTGATAAGGACGTTTTTGAACAAGAAAAACATTTTCGCTGTTGTTGGTGCGAGTCGTGATCCTCAAAAATATGGTTACCAGGTATATAAAAATCTGAAGAATGCTTGATATGAAGTTTACGCTGTAAATCCGAACGCAGAGAAAGTTTTGGGCGACAAGTGTTATCCAAGTCTGGAAAACTTGCCCGTGAAACCTGATGTTGTTGATGTCGTGGTTCCTTCGAAAGTGACAGGGCATACGGTTGAAACTTGCAAGAAGCTTGGAATCACGAAGGTTTGGATGCAGCCAGACTCAGAATCAGAAAAAGCCATCAAATTTTGTGAAAAGAACAATATTGATGTAGTATATGGCGTTTGCGTAATGATTGAACGAGCAAGGCACAGCATGAACAAATAGTAATTTAGTGACGATAATTTTCATTTCAAAACGTGAATCGTTTACGATTGAAGAATGAATCAAAACATAAAAAGTTGACGTAAACAATAATAGCATGGTTAAATTACAGGCTAAGCGTGATTTGCATGTCTGATCAAAAGAAGAAAATAGGTATAATCATCTGTGACCGTTACCATGATTGTGCTGGCGGTAAATGTTTTAGAGCATTAAGAAACCGAGAAGGAGCTTTTAGCATTTACAAAGATCAGCAAGTGGAGCTTGTGGGATATACCTCTTGTGGAGGATGCCCAGGTGGAAACATGGAATATTGTGTTGAAGAAATGAAGAAAAATGGCGTCGATGTTGTTCATTTTGCAACTGGCATGGTCGTGGGTTATCCTCCATGCCCTCACATAGATCATTTTAAAGAGTTTGTGAAGCAAAAATACGGCGTAAATGTCATTGTTGGCACTCATCCGATTCCGCAAAGTTACTACAACACCCACATGGCTCTTAGAACTTGGGATTCAAAAGAATGGAAAGAAAGAATAAGGTATGTACTAACAGATGAGCCAATGCGGCAAAAATACAGCTAAAGCGTGGAAAACATGAGAAACATTAAAGCAGAGATGTTTAACAGAAAGGCTTCTGATCCAAAGAATAAACCTGATGAAATATTGGAAGCTTTAACATTGCGACAAGGACAAAAGGTTGCTGATATTGGGGCTGGAGGCGGTTATTTTTCTCTGCGGTTTGTCGAGGCTGTTGGAAAAGATGGGCGACTGTTTGCCGTTGATACAAATCCGAAATTTCTAGAATTCATCAAAAACAGCGCTAAGGAAAAGGGATTGGATAATGTTGAAACGGTTCTCACCACAGAAGATAACCCAACCCTATCTGAAAAAAGCATAGATTTAATCTTCATGCGAAATGTGTGCCATCATCTAACAAACAGAGTGGAATACTTCAAGAGATTGAGAGGCGCACTCAAACCGAGAGGAAGAATTGCCATAATCGAGTATAGGACAGGTGGAGGACGTTTCAGTTTTCACAGAAAGTTTGGGCATTACGTTCCTAAAAAAATCATAATAGAAGAAATGAAAGAGGCTGGATACCAATTAGAAAAAGACTTGGACTTTTTACCAGAGCAATCCTTTGTGATTTTTTCCTTACTTGAATAGTAGTGCGCGCTTTTTTATCTTCGTAGACAATATTTAACGATTCTGTTTAGAAAATAAACTAGTCGGCTTGATGTAGGTTGAGCCGGTGGAGACTCAAAAATCCCTTAAGTATTCGGATCGTTGTGGTTTTACCTACTCCATTTGGACCTAGAAAACCGAAGATTTCGCCTTCTCTACTTATACAAGCTCTTCTTTGATTTTAAGGGGGACTATTGCAGAGGGACTTGCTGCGGAAAAGTTTATTAGCACTTTCAGTAACACAATTTTCAAAAAAAGTAACACTGATGACAGAGGAAAGAGAGATGGGAAATCTGCTGAGAAACGAGGTTGAGAGGTTAATTGAAGTTGGAAATCTTGTAGGACTGCTTAATAAGGCTGGTGAGTTGCATGGGCATCTCTGTAGTTACCTGGCCTATGGCGTGATAGCAGGCTATATTGCGGTGCATGAATTGGGAGTAAAAAGTGGCGGCATGGAAGAGGTCATAGCCATTGTTGAGACAAACAACTGTTTCAGCGACGGGGTTCAAATGGTGACTGGTTGCTCTTTTGGAAACAACGCTTTGATATATAGAGATCTAGGCAAGACAGCGGTGACAGTGGCGAAAAGAGACGGCACAGCAATAAGAATCGTCTTGGACCCAGATTTTGAAGATTCTCGTGAAAAAGAGTATCCAGAGGCACATGAACTGTGGAATAAAATAGTTGCCAGAAGGGAAAAGGCAACTTCCGAGGAGCAGAGAAGGATGATGCAGCTATTCGCCGAAATGTCCATCAACGAATTAAGTAAACCAGCGAATGAGATGTTCAGAATAAAGCGCATGAAAATTACAGTGCCCGAGTACGCCCCTCTCTTTGCATCAGCGAGATGTTCAATCTGTGGAGAAAAGGTCATGGAGACAAAGGCAAGATTGAAGGAAAGCAAAGCCGTCTGTATGGACTGTGCCGGAGGAGAATACTACGTATTGGATGGGAGAGGAATATCGGCAAAGGGTACATAACACGAAATTATACCTAGATGGTTAGATGTGATATGGAAGAACGCTTCTTTACTTCTAAGAACATAGCCTTGATGTCCCTCTTCGGTTGCATGTCTTCACTGGCCACGTTAACGACCGCCTTCATTCCTGCGCCTCTTCCAGGCTTGTATGCAGTGATTGCAGTCCCCGCTGGCACCATCTTCGTTCTAACGGCAAGAGAAAGCGTCGGAAAAACCGGCGCCGCCACCTTCACCCAGTTCGTGAGCGGGGTTATATCAACCTTCCTTCCAAGTGGACCGCCAGTGGTATGGATTATCGTTCCAACATGGGTTATAGGTGGAATAGTTATCGACCTCTTATTCCGTGTGACATGCCGAGAGATCCGCGACCCACGGTTAGTCTGCGGAATTGCAGGTCTCATCTACAATATCCCTGGAGACTTTTTGCTATATTGGGCTTTTAATATGTTTCTTGGTTGGGCGTGGCCATTGCTCTTTTTCATCTATGGCTTCGTCGCGATCCATGCCATTCTGGGCGGCTTAGCTGGTGTGTTCGTACCTGGCATCCTTGACAGAATTAAACCATTAATCAAGCATGGCGACTAAGGAACAAGGCACCGTCGGCTCAATATGCTAACGTCTTCTCTCAAGAGGAATGATTGAAGGCCGAACCATTTGCTGGAATAAACTATAACAACCGTTTACCTTTCCTAACATCAGAATTAACAGGTTCACGATGGTGACCTTAACAGTTTCCGCATTTACCAAATACTTCAAATTATTGCTGATGCATCAATCAAGCATAAATGTCGAATAGTTAACCAACTGATATTATTTTTCCAGAATCATTCCTAATGCATCTTTCACCCATGATTTTTGCAATTCCTTGCATTGCATCGTTTGATGTACAGTGGCAGGGGGAAACAAGTTTAACGTTTAATTCGCGCAGGAACTCTCCAATTCTAATGCCTTCGCCTACGCTTTGTATGTGGAAGCCACATATGACTGCGTATATCTTGTCTACGTCTGAAACTTTTTGTGCATTTTTTACCCTTTCGTGTTTTTGTTATGAGGGGCAATTTTTCTCTGCTTTTTTACCCCTCACTCACTATGCCTTCTCTATTCCATCCTTCCTTATTCCTATTTCATTGGGAACCTATCCAAATCAGGCGCATACATGGTATTGGACCGTCCACAAACCGTTAACCGTCGTTCGTCGTCGTCCATTTTGGTTCGTTGGTTGGGGTAAAGTTTTATCCAACCAACCAAAACACGTCATTTTTTTCCGATAATGAATAGGTACGAGGCTGGTGACGAACCATACTCTGCTATTGCTTCCTTGATTCTCTCTCCCTCTTCCCTTAGACGATTTCGAGTTTCCAAGTCTGGATAGTCTTCTATCCTCTTAATAGCATTGTCAATATCCTTGATCGAACTGTGGAATGTTGCCTGATTTTTTGGATCTTCACACTCATGTTTCCTCTTACAGAACAGACAATCGATAGGATGCGTAGAATCGTAGGCCTCCAACTCGCTGAGCTTCAGGCTGTCGGCAATGTCAATTATTCTCTGTTTTGTTAGGGTCTTATTATGAGTGATGCCGAGCAATGAATCGATCTGCGCCTCCCATTCATGCTCACGCTCATCTGTTCTCTGCGCCTCAGTTTGGTCTCCATCACAGTAACACTCTTGAAGTATGAAATTACCGCCTTTCTTGAGCACACGCTTCATCTCGGTCAATACCTTGTCTATATTTGCAAGATGATGCAGAGAATGGGATATACACACAGTGTCGAAAGACTCGTCTTCGAACTTTAAATTCTCGGCGTTCATCTCAAAGAATCGCGCGGGCTTTCCTTCAAACCGCTTTTTTGCTGATTCTATCTCTTTTCTCGAGGTGGCTGAAGCGCAATAATCTATTCCCACAAAAGAGTCATAGCTCTTCAAGGTCTTCATCAGAGTATCAATGAATCCTCCTCCGCCTGTGGCAACATCTAATATTTTGCCTCCAGAAATTGATCCTAGTCTTTTCGCTATTTTACCTGCGTTAGATGACGCCAATCCCTTTGGCAAGTCTTCCATCCTCATCTTCTCCTAATCTATCGATAGAAAGCAAGTCTAATCGGCGGGTTGATAAAACTTTATCCCAACCAACGGAGACGTTAATGGACGACGGTTGATGGACAATCACGTATCAACCCCCGACAACCGTACACCAATTTAGGATACACCTAATGGTCCAAGAGGGATACAGTGGAATAGGCATAACGCCCGTTTGTTGGAAAAACTTCTCTCTCTCAACGAAAGCAGCAGAGGAAATTAAAAAAACTAATTCTCCGAATGTTTTTTAATCATTTAAGTGACGTTTTTTAGGCCTTGCTTTAAGATTAGATAAAAGATTTAAACATTTAGAAACAATAAAGAAAGACGGTGGAAAAAGTTTGCAAGCCTACATTCTTATTACAACAGAACCAGCGAAACTTTGGGCAGTTGCTGAGGCCGCGATGAAGATAGATGGCGTAAAAATGGCTCACGCGGTTACTGGTTCGTTTGATGTTGTAGTCTTTGTTGAAACGCCTAAACTTGAGACCCTAGGAGACGTTTTAAACAAAATTCGTTTGCAGAGCGGCGTGTTGCATACGCAGACTGCGATTGTGATGCCTGAAAGATTCCAAACCTAAGAAAGATCATCTTGGCAAATCTTCTCATTTTTTAGTTTTCAGTGTCTTTGAAACTATTTAAAACTGTTTTACGTAGAGTATATTGGGCCAAACGTATGTTTTCAAAGGCAGGGGTTACGGCTAGAGGAGCGGTGCTCTTAGGCAAGCATGTGGCATGTGATGCTTTTGATGAGAAAAGACCTTTAAGAGTCGTAACTCATGCTCATTCAGATCATATGCTGGGTTTGCGTCAGAGTCTTATGCGTTGTGAAAACGTAGTGATGACGCAGCCTACAAAGGATTTGATTGACGTAATGATGGGACCACTTTTTCTTATGATGGGAAATGTGAAAACTCTTGATTATGGTGAAACTTTGACCTTCGAAGATGAAACATTGCGGTTACATTATGCTGATCATATTTTGGGTACGGCGCAGGTTTTTGTGAAAGATTATGAAGGAACAAGGGTTCTTTACACGAGCGATTTTCGTGTTCGCGACACGCCTGTGGTGGAGACGGATGTTTTGGTGATCGAGGCTACATATGGGAGCCCAAGCCGGGTGAGGAAATTTAAAGGGAATGTGGACGATTTGTTTGTTTCTTTGGTGGAAAAGGGCTTGAAACATGGTGTGGTTTACGTGTTTGGTTATCATGGTAAACTTCAGGAAACAATGCAGATTTTATACGAAGCTGATGTAAAAGTGCCTTTTATTACGCCTGAGAAGGTCTTTCATGTTTCTAAGATTTGTGAGCGGCATGGGATGCGGTTGGGCAAGTTTTTGCTTTCTACAAGTGAGCGCGGGAGGACGGTTTTGAGTGAGGGTGGGCCGTGTGTGGCTTTTTATCATATGGGTTCAAGGAAACGTGTTGGAGAAAACGCTTTCCGGATTTGTGTTAGTGGTTGGGACTTTTCGGCTGCGTGTAGACAGGTTAAAGAAAAGGAGTTTGTTTTGGCTTTGAGTGACCATTCTGATTTTGATGGTTTGTTGGAGTATGTTAAGGAGAGTAAGCCGAAACTTGTGATTACAGATAATTTTAGGGTTGGGGATGCTGAGGTTTTGGCGAGAGAGATCGAAAAAAGATTAGGGATAAAGGCAAAGCCTTTGCCATCGTAGCTTTTTCCATTTTTGTATCTGTGTGCGCAAAGCCTACACATAGTCTTGTATTGATCCAATTACGCTCTAAACATGTATAGTGAACTAGTAATTCTGGGGTTAGGCGTGTTGTAGCCAGTTTAGTCCGATTTGTGTAGCGTCTGAAATGTCTATTACGCCGTCGCCGTTAATGTCCACGTTTGCTGGCGCGGGTGGCACAAGTTGCATCCAATACAAGCCTATCAGAGTGGCGTCTGAAATGTCAACGTAGAAGTCGCCAGTGGCGTCTCCAGGAATCGTGACGTTAACAGTTCCTCCAATGAATATGTTGTCGTCTGTGTTTATTTCGTTTGGGACAGGCGTAGCATAGGCAGTTATGATGTAGGTGTCTGTCGGGACGCCTTCAGTGTTCCATTCTAGGATAACATCTGTGCTGGCGTGAAGAGGCAAAGTTACAGGATGCTCGCCTATAAGTCCGTTGTAGTGCACGGCAACATAGAAAGTTTCAGTGACATCGCCTAGATTTTCCAAGGTTACGGTGATAGATGTTGAAAAGCCTTCTCCCACGATTGTCTTAGGCACGTCAATAGAGTTAATGCCAATGTCGTGAGTTGGACCAAACGCGTAGACCTTACCATCTAGTGAGCCGACGTACAAGTTTCCATATCCAATTGCAGGAGAAGAAACCACCATACCTTCGCTTGGGTAGCTCCATATATCAGTGCCTGTCATGGCGTCTAAAGCATAAACAGAGTAATCGTCTGAACCTACGAAGACCTTGTCATCAGCAACAGCGGGAGAAGATTCGATGTCACCCAATGTCGCATGCTCCCATATGAGATCGCCTGTCTCGGCATCTAAAGCGTAAACCTTGTTGTCGTCTGAACCTACATAAACCATGCTATATGCCACAGCAGGAGAAGAACAAATATGCCCATTTGCAACAAAGGTCCAGAGAGTATTCCCATTTGAATATACATCCAAAGCGTAAAGGGTGTTCCCTGTCGTACCTACGTAGACCTTGCCATAAGCAACAGTAGGAGAGGTGAATACGCTTTCGCCAACGAATGTACGATCCCATATATAACTGCCAGTCGTTGCGTTAAGTGCCCACACCTTGCCCGCATAAGGCGGAACAGCATTTGCACTACCTATGAAGACCATACCATCGACGACCGCTGGACACGAAAAATTCATCACTGGGCCTGTCGGGTAAATCCACTTTGGCGCTCCTGTTGTAGCGTCTAAAGCATAAAAGTTTCCGTCCGCTGAGCCTACGTAAATCGTGCCATTAGCAACAGTAGGTGATGAGTATACTGGCTGATCTGTCTGGTAAGTCCATACAGGTTCGCCTGTTGTAGCGTTTAAAGCACAAACGTTGTTGTCTTGCAAGCCTATGTACACTATGCCATAGACCACTGCTGGACAACATTGATCCGCATAACTGCCAGTATCATGAATCCATAAGGGCTGTCCGTCAAAAGCATTTAAAGCATAGATTTTTCCATCAGATGAACCTATGTAAACTGTCCCATTATCAACTGCTGGTGAAGAAAAGGCTATAGAGCCACCTGTTGTGTAGGTCCATAGTAATTGGTTATTGTTTGGAGCCGCAGATGTAGAATAGCCGTTGTGGGTTTGATCGTGATGAAACATTGGCCACGTCCAACCCGGCGAAAACGCAAAGTAAATACCATATTCAGAATCACTGTAAGGTTTGTCAGCCCACACGATGAAAAGATTGTCAAAAGAATCAATAGCCATATTGGGGTCTGCACAGTCAACCCTATCGGCATCTGGGACATAATTGATTCTGATATTCTCTGAGAATGTTAAGCAATCTTTTGAGAATGCGTAATATGTATCCCTAAAGTATGTGGGGGTAACGCCCTCGTTTCTAATATCCTCCCAAGCAACATGAATGTCACCATCACTGTCAATTGCAAATGATGGTGTTCCTTGCCATGTCGGTCCCTCATCATCAATTATGCAGACGTTAGGGCCAAATGAAAGACCATAATCCAAAGATGTTGCAAAATACACATCCCACCTTGTAGTTTCCCAATTTCTACTGTCCGTCCATACAACATGAATCTTTCCATCTCCTGAAATAGCAATCTCCTTCTTTCCACGATAGCCTACCGTAGAATCGTCATTTACTTTGACAGGCGGTTCGAAGGAAAGACCACCATTTATGGATTTCACCAGATAGATATTTCTCAATGTAGCGGTTGTTTTTGAGTAGACGATGTATATGATTCCTGGTGGGTCAACTTCGATCCAAGGATAAGTATGATATGCAGTAGCTTCGTAAGGATGGATCCTTACATTTGAGCCAAAAGTCTCACCGTTATCGATTGATAATGCAAAATAAATATCAGAATATAGAGGATCAGTTCTATTATCCCTCCAAGCAACATACACTTTTCCATCTTCAGCCACGGTGACATATGTTTCGCAAGTAAGCCCAAAATTGGGAGGCGCACTTCCCTCATAATCATTAACCTTAACATTCGATTCAAAAGATCGGCCACGATCAACCGACTTAGAAAGATATACGTCCGTGTGTCCAGTTCTGTTGTCTAACCACACCAAATAAACATACCCATTCTGTCGATCAACTGCAACGCTAGGATCTGAACAGCCAATTAATGGGTCTCCTCCACCACAAATTTTAATGGCATCACTCCAACTTTTCCCATAATCATAGGAACAAGTGAAAAAAAGTTCAAGTGTAATGAGATTATACCAAGCCACATAAACTCCGCCGAAGCCATCAGTGGTCACAACAGGATACGCCCCGTCAGCATCACCGCTTATTTTTTTACTGAGTCCAAAAGAACGTCCATTCTGAGCCAACGCAGGGAAATCATATAAGCCTGAAATTTCAACATCATTACTGACATCCTTCTTCGTTGTGGAATTAACTTTAGACTCAATGAAAGGAGTGATGAAGGCACATATTAATATACCAACAAACAATATGGCTAACATCGTTTTGGAGCAAGATTTGCTACACATTTACTCTCCTTCTCTCTTATTTTGTCTATTTCTCTTGCCGAGAGTAAAAAGACAAGCAAGATTCAATTATAGTTATGCAAAATATATATTTTGTGACCAGTCAATAAAAATTAACTAGAATTCATACGAAAAGATAACTCAATTACAAGCCATTTCTCCTTACCGAATCCCAAAAAAAGATGGCGGCACAGAAAATCTAATTAATGGATGTGTTTATTTACCTTAAGCAAAATGATTCCCAAATATTTCTTCCTAACCAAAGGCGTGGGTAAACACAAGGAACAGCTTCAAAGTTTCGAATTGGCTTTAAGAAGCGCAGGCATTCAAAAATGCAATATAGTCAACGTCTCTAGCATAGTCCCACCACGCTGTAAACTCATCTCTCGAGAAAAAGGGCTTGAGAAAATAAAGCCAGGGGAGATAACGTTTGTTGTTATGGCTAAAAATTCGACAAGCGAACCACACAGGTTGATTGCTTCATCAATAGGCGTGGCAATCCCCACTGAAAAGAATTCATATGGCTATCTCTCCGAACATCACTCTTTTGGACAAACAGATGAAGTTGCTGGCGATTATGCTGAAGACTTGGCTGCCACCATGCTGGCGACAACTATGGGAATCCAGTTCGACCCAGAAACCGCTTGGGACGAGCGAAAACAGTTATTCAAGACTAGCGGCTTAATCATCAAAACCGCCAACATAACGCAATCAGCAACTGGAGATAAAAACGGTTTATGGACGACCGTGATTGCAGCAGCAGTTTTTGCACCCAAATAGATAATCTAAACCTGTCTTCCATATACTCTTAGCGTGCTGCTGACAAGACATGCTCCAAGAAAACGTTTTCCGGAACTGCACCTACAAACTCCACTTTGTCATTGATCACCGTTTTAGGAACACCCATCACAGCGTACTTTATGGCTAGTTGCGAAAACTCGTTTGATTCTACCACATCTGCTGTTATGAAATCATTTTCCATGGCAAATTTGTGCGCCAAACCGCCAACTATTGGACAGTATGGACACGTTAGAGTAACGAAAACTTGGATGTGCACCGGCTTATCGATGGCTTTAATCTTACTTTTCATCTCTTCCGAAAATCCAGAATTTCTATTAGAAATGTTTATCAAATCTTCGTGAAATGTTTGAAACTCGTAGCCGAAGGGCAAACCATAAAAACGAACCCCATAATCCTTTTCGCCTAAAACCACTATTGCGGGAACCTTGTCCACTTTGTGAATCGACGCTTTGTCTTTATCTTTAACAAAATCGTAGATTTCCACTTCGATTCTGTCAGAAAAGCTTCCGATTTCCTCAACGAGTTCCCTTGTTTGCTTGCATAATGGGCATTCAGTTTCCTGCGTAAACATGACCAGTTTGACGTTTCCAGTTAATTTCTCATTCAATTCTTCTTTAATATGTGCTTTATGTTCATCTGGTATCAAACCCATAATTATCCCGCCTACTTGCTCAGTTCTGGATTTACATGTTTAAAAAGAATTTGCCTTGTTTACCAATTGGGGTTCAAAATAAAAAGGGAGAAGTTATGTTCTTTCTTGTTTTATATTTCCTCTATCAAGCTTGTGAAAGTATCGTGATGGTCTTCTTCTTCTTCTAAAATTTCCGTGAACAGAAACGCCGTAGTTTCGTCCTTTTCCTTTCTAGCCGCGTTTATTATTTGTTTGTAAAGTTTTATAGCGTTCGCCTCATCTTCGATGTCTCTCTTAATCATCTCTTTGAGAGTTTTGCCTACAAATATTGGACTTGGCTTTGTTGTCGGTACCGCCCCTAAATAGAAAAGTCTTTCAGCAATAGATTCTGCATGTTTCATTTCAGCAATCGCTATCTTCTTCAGTTCCTCTTGCACTGCAAAAGCTTTCACACCACCCCATTGAACATGTTGCCACATGTACTGGATAGCAACTTGAAGCTCTCTAGCTATCGCGTCATTTAACAGATTCAACAATTTTTTTGAAGCCATGAATTTTCCTCCTTAGCCATCTATTTTGTTCAGCGCACTTAAAAAGTTTAATCCAACCACAAAAAACTCAGTCTAAAGCAAAAGTTTAGCAGTTTTCTTTCCAAGTTCTCTGCATTTTTCCAAGCCTGTTTGGTCTGGCGTGTATTTGATTAAAAGTGGCGGTTCAATGATTTGCATTTGAAACTTGTTTTTCATAATCTCAAGAACCAGTCGTGGCGCTTCGCCGCTCCATCCATAAGATCCGAACGCTGCTCCAATTTTGTTCTTCAAGTTTATGTTTTTCACGGCGGCTTCTTCGAAAAGTTTCTTCACGTCAAGGCTTATGTCATGGTGATAGGTTGGAGTTCCGATAACTATTGCGTCGAAATTGGCTAGTTCTTCTGGCGTTGCATGATATTTTAATTCCACTTCAACACCTTGAATTGCTCTGGTTCCTTCTGCTATTGCGTTAGCCATCTTTTCAGTGTTTCCAGTTCGGCTATAATATATGATGAGGATTTTAGGCATGTCGAGTTCTCCATGAACGTATATGATTTGGAGTGTTGACAAGTTTTTTATCATAAGCCTACTATAAAAAATGATTTGTGAGGAAACAGATTGACGCGATTCTTAGTTGAAATAGACAGAAAAACATGTCAGAGTTTCGGTGCTTGTGTTGAACTCTGTGCAAATTTCTTTAAACTTTCGGAAACGGACGGAAAATCCACGTTAAAAGATTCGAAAAAAGTTTCGGAAGAAGGGAAGATTGTCAAAGAAGTTTTGGAACTCGAAGTGCTCGAATGCGTGAGAGAAGCGGCTGAAGCATGTCCATTCAATGCGATTCACGTAACTGATTTGGAGAAGAATTTGAAACTAGTTTAAGAGAGTGATAAGAGTGAAAGTTAACGAGTTATCAATAATTGTCGGAGGGCAAGCCGGTGATGGCATTACCCAAGCAGGTGTCAACTTAGGCCTGGCATGTTTAAGAGGGGGATTACACGTTTTCGGCGCGAATGACTATCAATCACTGATAAGAGGTGGACACAACTTCTACATACTCAGGATAAGCGGAGAGAAGATTTTTTCGCAAACAGATTTCGTAGACTTGCTGTTGTCCTTGAACGAAGAAACCATAACTCTTCACAAAGATGAACTAACAGCTGGCGCGGGAATAATATACGACGGAGAAGAAGTAACGCTGAACGAAGAAGAATTTGAAAAAGCAGAAATCAAACTTTTCCCAATACCGTTAATGAAAATTGTAAGGGATTTGAATGGACCAAGCATAGCTCGAAACAGCGTAATAGTAGGCGCAACCATCTCCCTAGTCAATTATGATTTAGAGCTACTCCTAAACACTATAAAAGAATCTTTTGAAGGCAAAGAAAAAGTGGCAACACTCAACATGAACGCGGCAAAAGCCGGCTACGATTACATGGAAGTGCATTATAAAAACAAATTTGACTACAAGCTGGAAAAACTCGGCGCTACCACGCCAAAAAGAATGATGCTAACAGGCGCAGAAGCAATTGGACTCGGCGCCATTCAAGCATGCTGCAAATTCTACGCAGGCTATCCCATGACTCCCACCACTCCGCTTTTGCATTTCATGGCATCACTACAAAGAGAATACAACATGATCGTGATTCAGGTAGAAAGCGAAATAGCCGCGATAAACATGATTGTCGGCGCATCCTTTGCAGGAGCGAGAGCAATGACCGCCACTTCTGGAGGCGGCTTCTGCTTAATGAGCGAAGGCTTGGGCATGGCAGGAATGACGGAAACGCCCGTAGTAATTATGCTAGGTCAAAGACCAGGACCGAGCACTGGTTTGCCAACATACACATCACAGGGAGACCTTAGATTCGCTATCCATGCAGGTCAAGGAGAATTTCCAAGGGTAATAATCGCGCCAGGCGATGTAGCAGAATGCTTCTATAAAACTATGGAAGCTTTTAATCTGGCAGAAAGATATCAGATTCCTGCAATCATTATTACGGATAAGTATTTGCTGGAAAGCCACGAATCCGCAGAATTTTTTGACACAAGCAAAGTGGGTGTTGATAGAGGTTTGCTGATATCTGGTGAATACCTAGATGAAGTAGAGTACAAGAGATATAAGATTACTGAAAATGGCATTTCACCCAGAGCCGTCCCTCTAACCAAGAACACAATTGTAAGAGCAAACTCAGACGAACACAACGAAGCAGGCTACACCACAGAAAACCCACAACTAACTACACAAATGACAGATAAAAGATACAGAAAACTCGAAGCCTTAACCAAAGAACTTGAAAGCATGGAAACAATCAAAACGTTTGGTGCAGAAAAATCCGACGCAACAATAATCGGCTGGGGCTCCACGAAAGGACCAATACTCGAAGCAATGAAAATCCTCGAAAAAGAAGGCTTGAAAGCAAATTATCTCCAAGTCATCTACATAGCTCCATTCCCTGCTGCGAAAGTCAGCAAAATCTTGGAGAATGCAAACAAGACAGTCATAGTAGAGAACAACAAAACCGCACAGTTAGCTCAAATCATCAAAGAAAAAACCAAATTTGCCATTGAACATGCAATTCTGAAATATGATGGCAGACCCTTCAACCCAGTAAGCCTGTCCAAGCAGATAGAGGAGGTGTTCTAAAAATGGTCACAATGGCAGACCTACAAACACCCAAAAAGAACACATGGTGCCCCGGTTGTGGAAACTTTGGAGTTTTAATGGCTTTCAAACGAGCAATAATTGAACTAGGCTTAGAACAAAACCAAGTTGTACTCGTTTCAGGCATAGGTTGCCATGGAAAGATGGTTGATTACGTAAACATAAACGGTTTCCACGGCATCCATGGAAGAGTAATACCAATCGCAACTGGCATAAAACTCGTTAATCCGAAATTGACGGTTGTGGGATTTTCTGGAGATGCAGACTGTTACGATGAGGGTTTTGAACACTTCAGTCACGCAATTAGACGAAACATTGACATGACTTTGATAGTTCACGACAACATGGTCTTAGGCTTAACCACTGGGCAAGCCACAGCGACAAGCCAGAAAGGATTCAAAACAAAATCCACTCCGTTTGGCTCTATTGCCTATCCTATAAACCCGATTGCTCATGCTCTCGTAAGCCACGGAACCTTTGTAGCGAGAGGGTTTGCTGGCGATATGATACATCTGCAAAAGCTGATGGTTGAGGCGTTGAAGCATAGAGGCTTCGCTTTCATAGATGTGTTTCAGCCATGTGTGACTTTCAACTACTTAAACACCTACGATTGGTACAAACAGAGAGTTTACAAGCTAGAAGAAACAAGCCACAACATTACTGACCGATGGAAAGCACTTGAAAAAGCCTTCGAATGGGGAGATAAAATCCCAATTGGAACCTTCTACAAAGAAGAACGCCCCACCTTCTTGGACGAAATGCCCCATGTAAAAGAAAAGCCGCTACTAAAGCGGAGAATAGAAGATGTAGAAATCAACTCGATTATGAGAAAAATGAGCTAAAACCTCCAAATTAAGAAACTTTATAACACCATTGCAAACTAGTAACTTTTGATGGCGAAAAGACTTGCCCACAAATTTTCAACCTGACCACAAACTTGACTGTCTCGGGCTTTATTGCCCTGAACCAGTTTTCAGAACTAGAATGGAAATTGAGAAAATGAAAATCGGAGAAATCCTCCAAGTAACGGCCGACGACCCCGCAGCAGAAGAAGACATTAAACGGTTAGTGAAAAGGTTGGGTCAGGAAATCCTTGAAATCAACAAAAAAGACGGCAAGATTCGTTTCCTTATCAGGCGAATTAGTTAATGGAGGTGAAAAAATTGGCTGAGAAAAAGAACACTCTTTATGTTCAAACAAGTGGCGTGGATACTCCTGAAAGGCTTTATGCCCCATTTATTCTAGCAGCCACTGCCAAAGCAATGGGCATCGATGCTTCAATATATTTCCTAATTAAAGGCGTAACCGTTGTCAAGAAAGGCGAAGCAGAAAAAATCAAGATAGGTGCCTTTCCGAGTTTAAAAGAAGTTATAAACCAAGCTATCGGCGCAGGCGTGAAATTTTTTGTTTGTGATCAAAGCACGCAACTTCTTGGTCTTAGTCGAGGGGACTTTATAGAGCAAGCAAAAATTGTTGGAGCTGCAACTTTGAATGACTTGGTGCTCGAAGCCGACGCTGTACTATGCTTCTAAAACTTCAAAGAAAAAATATTTGTGAATTTCGCATGAATTATATGACTAAGAAGCTGCAATGTACAGTACAAACATTTTTTAGAAGAGAAAGATATGGGCACCTAAAATATATGCTTCTAGTATTCACGGTTTGATTTTATATGCATTTTTAACTATTGTTTCCAGTATTTTATGATGCTTCTTTTCGTCATCTGCAATGTGTTGTAACAGTAGTTTCAAGCCCTCATCATTTGTCTGTCTGATTTCTTCTTGGACATGGTTCAAAACATCGGTTTCCATTTTTACGTGATTCTCAAGTTCCTTTTTCACGGCAAGTTGGTCAACATAGCTTTCGATTTTGTAGTCCCAAAGCGTCTTAGAGGAAGGAACGCCACTAAGCACCTTAAGAATCCCATCTAGAATTCCAGCGTGTTTCTGCGAGTCCAACCGCATTTCGAGCAAAAGAAGCCTCGCAGCTGCGTTGTCACATTTTTTTTCCAATTCTGTAATGCGCTTGACATGTTCGTTTTCAATTTTAACTTGCTGTTTGATTAGCTGAATTAGTTTCTCGTTTGCTTCCATTTTGGTTTCGCTCCATACCGTATCTACAGAATACACGGTTCAATCTATAAACGTTTGTGTTAAGCAGTTGTTTCAAATTTATGGAAAGAAAAAGGAGACAAAAAAGGTTTTGTTACCTTAAACAAAAACTGCATTTTTGGCTTTTTACGATTGGCTCCGTATTTTCACAAAATGGACACATTAACTTTTTTCTTCGTATGATTTTGCATGTTTGACAGAATTTTTCAACAAACTCGTTTCTGAAGTAACCATCTCCATTAGCTAACATAGTAGCCATTTCTGCGAGAATCGGTTGAATTTCTTCTATAGTATCTATTTTTAGTACGCTTCCTCTAACAAATCTTGTATATTTGCTTACTGCCGATTGTGATATTCCTAGCATTTTCGCAACATCTTCTTGTTTCAGATTATAAGAGGCGACAAGTTCTCTCGCAATGCCCGCTCTTATTGCAGGCATGACAGTTTTCACCGCAATCTCGCATGGGATTAGCATTGTTTCACCGTTATTTTTTGGTTAAGAAAAGTATATAAGGATGACGTATGTCATAATATTATGACGTATGTCATAAGTCGGGTTGAGAAAGGCGATGACACTTATTCTCGAGAAGAAACCTCCCCTCCTTTCCTCTCAAAACGCTAAGCGAGGAGCCTCCAACAAGCCGATCGGACATACGTCAGCAGTGTCCAATATTAGACTCTTGGGGAAGAAGGTTATGAAAATTCGAGAGGCAGAAGTGGATACAAGCTTAGCAGAGTGGCTGAGGGAGTCTGAAGAAGTTTGTCAGAATTGTCGTCCGATTACTCCGATGATTTGTATTACTCAGTGTCGTTTTTGGAAGCTTAAGAACGAGTTTCGAAAGTATCACGAAAAAATAGCTAACAATGGTTACTTCACAACTTTGCTGAACAGTTTGAAAAACAAGAGGCGTCTGGAAATATTAAATATTCTTTCGAAACAGCCTTTTAAATTGGTGAGGCTTCAGCAAAAATTAACAGCGCGTGGTTGCTATCATAGCCAAGGAACAATAGTTAAAGAATATGTTGAGCCTTTGATTGAAGTAGGTTTGGTTGATGAAAACTCGGGCGTTTATCATGCGACGATGTTTGGTTGTGGAATAAACAATTTAATCAAAGATTTTCATAAGGTTGAAAGGTTTTTGCAGCCTCATTCAAAATGTTACGAAGAAACTGTGTTGTTGGCGTTGCTAGATGGCCAAAAAACGTATGAAGAATTGAAGTTGATGATTCCGACTGAAAGCCTAAAAAGAGTGATGGCACGTCTTCTAAAAGCACGGCTCATAGTGAAAAACGGTGGAAATAATTACATCTTTTACTTCAAAACAAAGCGAGATCTAAGAAAAGAGAGCGTTTCGCAAACCGAAAGACGGGTTTACCAAAATATTCCAGAAGAAGGCATGACGGCTGAAAAGCTTGCTGATAAAGCGAACATTTCTTTGCGGAGAGCCTATAAATATTTGCGAAAGTTGAGGGGCAAGAAACTTGTGTTTAAGCGAAAATGTCCAGCAACCTATTCTTTAACAACTGAAGGAATGCAAATTGCAGGACTTCTTGACAGAATTCGTGCATTGGTTGCAGAGTTTATGGAAGCTTCGGTGGAAATTACAGCAAAATCTTTGGAAACTGTTCCGCTGATTCCGTGTTGGACACTACTAAAACAAAAATAGAGAAACCATTGCAGATTTTGGTGAAGTCTGACGGTTCGCACAAGATTTATTAATTTTGCGTGGAAAAGGTAGGCAAAGGCGATGGTTCATGCTTTCAAAGGATGAAATGGTGAAGTTTTTTGAGAAGCAAGTTTTCTTGGAGAATGAGATTGTGAGTTCTATTAATAAGGCTTTGGCGAAGATTAGGAATCCAGCGGTTCGAGGGGTGTTGAAGGGGATTTCTTTGGATTCTGTGAAGCATGCAGAGATGTATAAGGCGGCTATTGAACTGTTGTCAACTGTTCCGCCGGCGCTTTCTCAAAAAGAATTTGATGAATTGTTAAAATTTGTTAAGAAGCATATTGCTGATGAAGAGAAGGCGATTATTGGTATGGAGGAGGTTATGAATCAGGTTGAGGATGAGAAGATTAAGCTGCTTTTGGATGCTATTTTTGCGGATGAGCAGCGTCATCATAAGCTTTTGAATGTTGTTATGGAGATGCTGGTTAAGAGGGAAACGATTACTGATGAGGATTGGTGGGATATTCTTTGGAAGAATGTTCCGTTTCACGGTGCGCCCGGAGGATGATGTGGGTTATAAATTAATGGAGGTTGAAAGGAAAGATGGTGGATGTTAAGGTTGACTGGAAAAAATGCAACGGCGACGGCGTATGTGTTGACATATGCCCTGTGAGTGTTTTTGAGCTTCAAGATGTGCCGGAATTCAAGGATTCTAAGAAGTCGGTTCCTGTCCGGAAGCAAGATTGCATTCTTTGCATGGCATGTGTAACTTCGTGTCCTACGCAGGCGATTGAAGTGACGGAAGAATAGGCTTTAGTTAATCTCTGTGTGTGCAAATGCTTTCTAGTTAGGCATGTTTTTTGAATAGCAGAATGTAGGTTTGCTTTTTCTCTGTGTGCGCGTACGCCTCCTTCTAGAGGTCTACTATACTATAACCGATATTTTTATCGGTAATACTATACGATCCAGATATGCGGAGTGAAAGGTTAGTCTTCCCATTTTCTTAGCCAGTTAATCCCTATCAGTCTTGTGTCTTTTATGTTGTCTATTTCGTTCAATATCTTCACGGGACTGCAGCTTAGTCCCCTCTTTATGTAAATTCAATTCTTGTTTTCTAGTGGAACCACCAGTTCAGCAACAAAACCACTATCAAGACGATTATCAATCCGATCCATAAGTAAAACGCTGGCCGACCATAACTTTTCTTATAGCCACAACTGTAGCAATACTCGTCAGCAGGCTCTTTCCCAGCATATTTCTTTGGATTCTTGTCAAACGCTGACTTACAGGTTAAGGAGCAAAAACTGTAAACCCTGTTACAATAAACCGAACTGTAATTAATCGTTTTTGGGTCAAGTTTCTTATCGCAAACCGGGTCCTTCATCACTTTTTCACCTTCTTCTTGTCTGATTGGTTGACGCGCCTTTCTTGTTTGTAAGACTGAGCACAATGAACACAACAAAAAGCCATCTGTTTCCCATCAATAACTTCCTTATACCCGCCCTCGTAAACCTTGCAGCCACAATGCGCACAAACCTCCAGACTCGGCTCTAATGCGATAGAAACAAGAGCAGAAAAACGCTTGAACAGCCGTTTACAAAGCTCCCTTCCATCGTCTGTCAGTTCAAAAACTTTCCTGCTTTTCGCACCAACAGGTTTAACACGATGCCTCACAAACCCCTTTCGTTCTAACTGTCGAAGAAAAGGATAAACTAGGCTAGGACTGATTTCTTTTCCAAGATTTTTCCTGAATTTACTAATTATGTTATAACCGTGGCTTGGGCTTTCATAAAGTATAGTGAGTATGTAGAAACGGGAAAAGTCGTGGATAAATTCTTCAGACTTCATTGTATTTCTCTACAAGATATATCTTCTAAAGATACATTTAAATATTTCCACACCCATAGCAGAATAAAGGAAGCGAATACAGAAATGCCAAGAGATCCAGTTTGTGGCATGATTGTAGACGAAAAAACCGCTATAAAAAGAAAAATCGGCGACAGAACATACTACTTCTGCAGTGAATCATGCGCAAGAACCTACGAAGCACCAGAACGAGAGCTTAAGACACTGCGACGCCGAGTCGCGCTTGCCTTATTAGGCGTTGTCACAGTAGCAGCCTTACGTGTAGTCGCGCTTCTCGGTCTCATCGCGGCCTTCATGACTTTTCAGTTAATTGGAATCTCAGTGTTCGAACTCGCTTTCTTCATAATCTCAACACCAGTGGTTTGGATTGCCGGCTGGGGCATACACCACGGTGCCTTCTTAGCGCTAAAACAGAAAAACATCAACATGGACGTACTAATCTCCACAGGCACCTTAGCAGGATGGGGATACGGTGTCGCAGGCACATTCTTTCCAAACCTCGCACCTGGCGGCCACGGATATTTCGAAGTTGCCATCGGCATCTTAGCCTTCGTAATGCTAGGCAAATTCATAGAAGAAACAATTAAACGCAAGTCTGCTGCTGCTATTCGAAAACTGCTCGAACTGAGACCCACAGTGGCTCACGTAATGAAAGACGGACAAGAGGTGGAAATCTCCATCGACGACATCCAAGTAAACGATGTTTTCACGGTGAGGCCAGGTGAAAAGGTTCCAATAGACGGCCTCGTTGTAGAGGGCCATTCTTCGATAGACGAAAGCATGATTACAGGCGAAAGCATCCCTGTAGAAAAGAAAGTAAGCGACGAAGTCATAGGCGGAACCATAAACAAAACAGGATTCTTCAAAGCAAAAGCCACAAAAATCGGCAACGACACTGCGCTAATGCAAATCGTCCACTTGGTTGAAGAAGCCCAAACATCAAGCGCACCAGTCCAGAGACTCGCAGACCGCGTCGTAGCATATTTCGTTCCAGCTGTAATCACGATCGCCATAATATCTTTTTCGTACTGGTTTTTTGCAGAAGATTTTGCAGCAGGTTTTCTTGCATTGCTTGCGGTTTTATTAATTGCGTGTCCTTGTGCTTTGGGGATTGCCACGCCGACTGCGATTATGGCTGGTGTTGGGAAGGGTGCTGAGTATGGTATACTTGTGAGAGGCGGCGAATACGTGGAAAAAGCACAGAAGTTGCAAATGGTTGTTTTTGATAAAACTGGAACATTAACTAAAGGCGAGCCGTCAGTCACAGATGTTGTGGCGTTTAAACGCTTCAGTCAGGACAAAACGTTGGTTTTGGCTGCAATCGCCGAAAAAGGTTCAGAACATCCTCTAGGAGAAGCGATTGTGAAAGCAGCAAAAGAACATGGCTTAGATATACTAGATGCGGAAAATTTCGAAGCTGTTCCAGGGCACGGCATAAAAGCAATGCACCAAGGAAAGAATATTCTGCTTGGAAACCGAAAACTTATGGCGCAACACAAAATCAATATCAAAGTCATAGAAGAATCCTTAAAGAAGCTGGAACAAGAAGGAAAAACTGTAACGATTCTGGCAGTTAACAAGAAAGTCGCAGCTGCAATCGCTATCATGGATACCCCAAAAGAAGAGGCTAAAGAGGCGATTAAACGACTGAAAGACATGAATGTTGATGTTGCCATGCTTACTGGAGATAATGAGCGAACAGCAAAAGCTATCGCAGAAAAATTAGGCATTGACCATGTGTTTGCGAATGTGCTTCCTTGGGAGAAGGTTGAAGTTATTAAGAAGCTGCAGAAAGAAGGCAAAGTTGTAGCCATGGTTGGAGATGGCGTCAACGATGCTCCAGCACTTGCGCAAGCAGATATAGGCATAGCCATCGGTAGCGGTTCGGACATTGCCAAAGAAACAGGCGGCATAGTTTTACTTAAGGATAACTTGATGGACGTTATCAAAGGCATTAAGCTTAGTCAAGCTACTATGCGGAAAATTAAGCAAAACCTGTTTTGGGCGTTCATATACAACACTGTTATGATTCCTGTTGCTGCTGTAGGTTTGCTAAATCCGCTTTTTGCTGCTGGTGCGATGGCTGTGAGTTCGCTTTTTGTTGTGAGTAATTCAGCAATGTTGAAACTGCTTAAATTAGTCTAAAAAGGGAGGTTAGAAAAGAATGGCGAAAGATCCAGTTTGCGGTATGAACGTGGATGAGAAGACAGCAAAATGGAAAATCAGCTATGCAGGGAAAACTTATTACTTCTGTGCTGAGGGTTGTAAAAAGATGTTTGAGAAAAATCCGAAGAAATTTGTCAAATAAAAATAAGTTTTGAAAATCTTACTCGGTGCTTATCACTTGGACGGGGCATGAGGTTTCGGCGTTTTCGACGCAAGCCATTAATTCGTCTCCAACTTCGCCTTTGCCTAAATCTCCCTTTCTGTATGTTTCAACTATACTGGATTTGCCGTCAAGTTCTGGTAGGAGCTTGAACACTTCTGGGCATGTTGCTTCGCATGTTCCGCAGCCTATGCAGTTTTCTCTGTCAATTAACACTCTCATTTCTAGGCGCTCGTAAATCGTTCATGATATATGTCATATTTTTGTTTTCCTAAAGTAGCGATTTTGGTGCTTTAGTTAAATGTGAAGGCAGATGGGCAAAGCTTGTTCAATATACATTTTTCGCATTTGGGTTTTTTTGCGTCACAAATTCTTCTTCCGTGAAATATGAGCAAGTCTGTAATCTTCATCCAACTCTTTTTCGGAACTATTTTCATTAAATCTTTTTCTATTTTGTCTGGGTTTTCGTTTTCTGTGAGGCCAAGTCTTTTGGCAACTCTGCGCACATGCGTGTCCACGGCTATTCCTATAATAACGCCGTAAGCGTTTGACAAGACGATGTTCGCTGTTTTTCTTGCCACGCCCTGCAGTTCCAACATTTCTTCCATTGTTTTCGGAACTTGTGAATTGAATTTTTCAATGAGCGTTTGGCAGCATTTTTTGAGGTTTTTGGCTTTGTTTCTGTAGAAGCCTGTGGATTTTATGTCTTCTTCGAGTTTTTTCAGGTTTGCGTTGGCATAGTCTTTGGGTGTGGTGTATTTTTTGAAGAGGGTTTTTGTGACTATGTTTACTCTTTTGTCTGTACATTGGGCGGAGAGGATTGTGGCGACTAGAAGCTCCAACGGGTTAGTGTAGTTTAGGGCGATTTTTGCGTCAGGATGCTCTTTTTCGAGTAATTTGATTATTTGTTGGACTTTAGTTTTGGCTTCAGGTTTTGGTTTTGCTTTCATACTGTTATTTTTTGGGGTTTTCTTTGTTAAATAATTTGCAGTTGAGGTTCTGTTCTCTCTGTGTGTGCGTGCACGCCTCTCCCTAGAGGGTCTACTATACGATACAAATAGGCTCCAAATATACTGCAAATATGCGGAGTGGAAGATTGGTTGAACCGTAAAGTTTTAGTTTTCTTGTAGTGTATTTTTTGTAGGTGATTTTGTTGGATGCTGAATTGTTGGTTGATGGCAAGAAAATAGAGTTAAACGAATTTGTTGTTAAGGTGCTGAGCGGAATCATTGGCGGTGTAGTGGCCTCTCTTCGTGGAATCGACAAGAACTGGAAAGAAATCGAAATAAAAGTAACAAAATAATGCACAGAAAGACTCGATTCAGAAATACAAAATCGTTAAAAAATTACCACTCTGCGGATCATTTCTGCACAGAAACACCTAATGTTATTTCCGCGAACATTTCTCGTTTAGCCTTACAAATAGGACAAATATATGGCGGCTCTTCACGGAAGACAACATAGCCGCACTGTTTGCAGTACCACAATTTCATCTTAGCCTTAGAAGACGCCTGAGCAACAGCTGTTGTGGAAGATGTTTTTCCAGTTTCTGCGGCTGTTCCATAAGCCCTCTTTTGCTTTTCCAGCGGTCTACGTTCTGGAATTGAGCGCAGCGAGGTTTTGCCTTCAAACATGTCCTTACTCACATACAATCCGCAGTAACAAGTTCCAAACTCTACGACGTCTGGATCTCGGTAGTCGCAGGGGCAAATTATGTCTCGGTCAAACTCAAAAATTCCAGAAGCAAGTCTACACGGACAAGAAGGATAACCATAACGCTCCTCATTGCGCTCAAGTCCCTCTAGAAGATCGTTAAGAAAAGCTTGGTCAGGATTTAGATAGCAACCGCTGGTTTTCGCGTCAGCCTCTGCTCTTTGCCGCACTTTTTCCAAACTTGTCAAATCTCTAAAGCCTCCTTTATTTCGTCTGGGCTATAACCCGTAATCAAAATTTTATCGTCAATAATTATTGTAGGATAGCTGAGGCTTCCACCTTTACTTAGAATATGCCTTCTAATTTTATCGCGGTCTTCATCACTGCTCAAGTCAACATCAACATAGTCATATTCAACATCGCTGTCTTTCAAAAACTGCTTTGTCCGCTTACACCAAACACAAGTGCTCAACGCATATAGCAGAACCTTATGCCTATTGTTTCCCCCAGCAACCTTCACAATTTTCATGATTTCTCATCTTCCACTTTACCAATGGTGCTCATTTAAGCGTTATTATTTGCAATGTTGTTAGACATGGATGTTGATTTGCGATGCTGTCTTCATGCTTGTTGCGTCTTTTTTCGTATAAAATATTGTTCATGATGTTGTCTAAATTCTGAATCTGAATTACAAACATTGACAATTCATACTTAGCTTTCACACATTTTTTAGGCAAACAGGCACATGAAACATCGTATGATAACATTTGTCTTTCGAAAATTGGTTAAACAGAAAAGCAGAGCAGAACGCTCACAGCGAGATTCTAGCCTTTTCATTAATGATTTTAGGCATGAACTTACTGATGGGCGGCTTACTCGTAACAATAATTGTGATTGGAGAACCCTTTTTCTTTCCTCTCACAGTTCAACAACCCTTAAGCGTTTCTGTCGCTCTTGGGCCAATCTTAACGGTTGTAGGTTTCTCCGTGCTCTCAGTCGGATTCATTCTTGTAATCTACTATGACAAAGAAAAATCTTGGTACATAAATGAAACGAAAAAATTTACGTTTTACCAGAAAAGAAAGACCATTTCCAAAACGGCTAATGAACTTCTTGAAGAATTGAGTAAAAAAGATAAAGAAACTAAAAGAAATCTATAGAACAGAAAACGCAAAGCAACATATGCTGCTACAAAAATGTTGACCTTGATTTTCTTCTTCATAAAAAGAAGATCGGAAGAGAGTCGTATTGCTTGCACTAAAAATGAGGAAGCGATTTACTTCAGTGCTTCTTCAAGTCTTTTGTTGACTTCGCCCCAGTTGACTATGTTCCAAAAGGCTTCCACAAACTTACCCCTGTCATTCTTGTAATCAATGTAATACGCATGCTCAAACACGTCAAGCACCATCAAAATCCTAAACATGGGATAAACATTAGTGTTGTGCTTCTCCACTTGCATAATCATAGGTCTGCCTGTTTGCCTGCAAAGAGTCAACGCAGCCCATCCAGAGCCTTCCACACTGGCAGCTGCTTTAGTGAATTCTTTCTTGAACCGTTCAAAGCTTCCAAACTCCTTGTTTATAGCGTCGCCTAAAACTCCTTTCGGGACTCCACCACCCTTGCCAGCAGGCGCCAAATTTGCCCAGAACAATGAATGCAGTAAATGACCGCCAATGTTCCAAGACAAATCCTTCAGAGTAGCCTTAACATCAATGTCCACGCCGTCTTTCCGAGCCTTGTCTAGTTTCTCAAGAATCGCATTAGCACCGTTCACGTATGCTTGGTGATGTTTCTGATGATGAATCTGCAGTTGCTCTTCAGAAATGTGCGGCGCTAAATCCTTGTAATCGTAAGGTAGTTTCGGCAAGGCGTAAAACTTTGGTTTCTCCACACTTTTCACCTCCCTCATTCTTTTTTACGATGAATTACTCTGAACTTTCATCAACTAATTAGACCGCTTTCTTTATGCTTATTCGAGATTGTATCTGCTAATCGGTCTAATGCTCTATAATCCGCCTCTCTTGGATAGCCTTTTATAATAACTGGTTCCAGCAATTCCACCTTCAAATTAGAAAGCACACCCTTAATCTGCTCCAACGTTCTGCCACCCCATCCGTAAGACCCAATCACAGACGCGAACTTCAACTTGGGCCTCAAAGCATTCGCAAGATAAACCGCATAAACAACATTCGGATGTGGCCCAACCAAAACAGTAGGCGAACCCAAAACAATCGTAGCCGCATCCACCAAAGCCATCGCCAATTTCCCAATGTCTGTCCTCGCCAAGTCAAATTGCTTAACAGTTATGCCTCTTTCAATTAAGGCGTTCACGAAGTGTCTCACCATTGCTTGAGTGCTACCATGCATCGAAATGTAAGGCAAAATGACAACGTTCTTAGGTGGTCCAGAAACCCAATCACGATATGCTTCGAGTATAAATTCTGGCTTGTCATAAATAGGTCCATGGCTTGTTGCTACAATATTTATTGGCAGGTCTTTTATTTTCTCTAAGTTGTTCTGAATTATTGTTCTAAACGGCATCATAATCTCCGCATAATACCGCTTAGCCGCCTCGTAAACCGTCGCTTCATCAGTCACATACAAGTCAGATGTTGCAAAGTGAGAACCAAACAAATCACAAGTAAAAAGAATTTGGTCTTCTTTCAAATACGTTAACATAGTCTCAGGCCAATGAACCCAAGGAGCATGAATAAACTGCAAAGTCTTATCTCCCAAAGACAAGGTTTCCCAATCTTCAACCGTCTTGATTCTGTTTTCTGGAATCAGAAGCAAATCCATAAGCATAACCTTGCATTTAGCAGTCGCAACGACCATCGCGTTTGGATATAGTTCCAATATTTTAGGCAATGCCCCCGAATGATCCTGCTCAGCATGGTTAACAATGACATAATCTACGTTTTTAACACCCAACTGCTTGAGGTTATTCACCAGCACTTCTGTCATAGTGGGGTCAACAGTATCGATTAACGCAGTTTTTTCGCTACTTTGAATAAGATAGGCATTATAACTTGTCCCGTCAGGAAGCGGAACGAGCTCGTCAAAAAGCCGTCGGTCCCAGTCAACAGCGCCAACCGAATAAATATTTGTCTTCAACATTCTCGGCTTCATTTTCTTCCTATTCCACCTTTTCAAACATGTCCTTCGACGCACCACAAACTGGACAGACCCAAGTGTCTGGTAGCTCTTCAAACGGAGTCCTTGGCGGTATTCCAGAGCCTGGATCACCTATCTCTGAGTCATATATGTAGTCGCAAACGGTGCATCTCCATCTTGTCATATACTCATTCTTCTCCTGCAATTAGTTACTTACTAATCGGCCATGTTCTTTAAATTATCTAGACAAAAAAAAGGGAGTTAAGGCGAAGCTGGAAGTTTTTTCTTGCAAAGGAACCAGTCTACGCATTCGTATCCTTCTTGTAACCTTTTTTCTGCTGCGTCTTGTGTTGGCGGTGGAGGAACGATAACATCGTCGCCTGGTTTCCAGTTTGCCGGCATAGCAACCTTATATTTATCAGCGGTCTGCAACGCGTCAACCAGCCTGAGAATTTCTTGCATGTTCCTTCCAACATTAAGTGGATAGTATATCATGGCTCTTAGCTTCATTTCTGGGTCTATTACGAAAACGCATCTCACAGCTGAGGTTGCACTTTGGCCGGGATGTATCATGCCGTAAAGATTGGCAACTTTCATGTCAAGATCGGCTATTACTGGAAAGGGTATCGCGATTCCGAGTTTTTCTTTGATTTTCCTTACCCAAGCAATGTGAGAGTAAACGCTGTCAATGCTTAATCCGATTAACTGTACATTCCGCTTTACTAATTCATTGTTTATTTGGGCGAAAGCAGCGAATTCTGTCGTGCAAACTGGTGTGAAATCCGCAGGATGAGAAAACAGGATAACCCATTTTCCCTTGATATCCGAAAGTTTCATTTTTCCGTGAGTAGTAACAGCTTCAAAATCTGGAGCTTCTTCGCCTAATCGCAACAACGACCGTTTCTCTTGAATTTTTTCTTTTTCTTCCATTCTTTCACACCCTTTATTCGTGTTTTAGAAACGAAAACATTTTATGGCACGGTGTTTTATATATTTTTCGCACTAAATTCGTTGAAAAACGGAAGAAAAAGTACGAAAATAGGAACGATTACCATGGTAGAAGTTGACGAAATGGACATGAAAATCCTACGAATGCTTCAAGAGGACGGAAGACTCTCATTCACAGAAATAGCTGAGAAGCTAAAACTAAGCGAATCAACTATAAGAAAAAGAGTTCAAACGCTCCAAAAGAAAGGAGTAATAAAAAAATTTTCTATCGAAATTGACCCGTCCAAAATAGGAATAAATACCGTCGCAATAGTTGGAGTCGATGTAGATCCTACAAAGTTGTTGGAAGCTGCTGAAAACCTTTGTCAAATCAAAGAAGTTCGCTCAGTAGCCACTTCAACAGGCGATCATATGATAATGACGGAAATATGGACTCGGGACGGAAGAGAACTAACAAAAATAGTATCTGAAAAAATCGGAGCGATAGAAGGCGTAAAGAAAATCTGTCCTGCAATAATCTTAGAAAGGTTGAAAGAGTAATCACTGTTTTTAGTAATCAGTAATGTCGAAAATTATATAAGGATGACGTATGTCATAAACGAGTGGCAAACAGCGAATTATATAAAATCTTGGTTAAAGAATTAGGAAGAAGGTTGATGAGTGAAATGGCTGAGAATCGGAAAAAGATGCTAAAAGAGTTAATAAAACAGCTACACGCAGGAGTCGCATCTGCAGAAGTTAAAGAGAAGTTTAAACAAGTTTTAGAAGGCATAGGTCCACTGGAAATCGCTAAGGTTGAAGAAGAACTCATAAAAGAAGGCATGCCCCGAGAAGAAATCCGAAGATTATGCGACGTTCACCTCGCTGTTTTAAGAGAACAAATAGAAAAACAGAAGCCAGAAGTTTCGCCTGAAAACCCTGTCAATATTCTTATGGAAGAACATAAAATCATGTTAGGACTCGCAGAAGAACTTAAAACCATCGCTAGCAAGGTTCAACAAGCAAGCGACATAAGCCACATCACCAATGATTTGCCGCATCTGAAACACATCGCAAAAGACTTTCTAGACTCTGAGAAGCATTATTTGCGAGAAGAAAACGTACTTTTCCCGGTTCTCGAAAAGCATGGAATCACGGAACCGCCTGCAATAATGTGGACAGAGCATAATAAGATAAGAGAACAAAAGAAGAAACTTCACGATACAATTGAAAACTGCAACAGTATTAGTTTTCAAGATTTTAAAAAACAACTTAGCGAAACCGCTCAGTCTTTAGGGGAGATGCTTTCAAGCCATTTTTACAAGGAAAACAACATACTGTTCCCCGCAGCGCTACGTGTGATTACGGCAGAGGAATGGAAGAACATCAGAAAAGAGTTCGACGAGATTGGATATTGCTGCTTCACTCCGCAACCTTTGATTTCAGTGCCACAAGCACAAGTAGGAAAACCAAAAATCGAAGTAGCACCTACTTTGGGAGGGTTTCAGTTTGAGACAGGTTCTCTTTCAAAAGAGGAGATGGAAGCCGTTCTAAACACGCTTCCTGTAGACATAACTTTTGTTGACAAAAACGACACGGTCAAATATTTCAGTGCAAACGAGGACAGAATTTTCGTTCGCACAAAGGCCATTATTGGAAGAAAAGTGCAAATGTGCCATCCACAGAAAAGTGTCCATATAGTAAATGCGATTTTGGATGCGTTCAAAAAGGGCGAAAAAAACGTAGCGGAGTTCTGGATTCAAATGAACGGTCGTTTGATCTACATCAGATATTTCGCAGTTAGAGATAAGTACAAAAATTATTTGGGCACATTAGAAGTGACGCAAGACCTAACTGACATCAAAAAAATTGAGGGCGAAAAGAGACTCTTAGACTGTAAAGGCTAGCCAAAGTTTTTTAACCGTTCTCCCCAAACGGGATAGAGGGCACTTTTGCTTAAAAGGGAAGTTAACGTATGAAAACTGACAAAACAATGGTTCTAGCCTCCCTTCTCTGTAAGACTTACCAGATAGGCGACATAAAAATCGAGGCCTTAATAGATGTTAATTTCAAGGTTAGAAAAGGCGAATTTACTGTTATACGTGGACCTTCTGGTTCTGGAAAAACAACGCTCTTAAACATTATCAGCAGCATCGACAAACCTACAAGCGGAAAAATTGTTGTTTTCGGAAATGAATTAACTACTAAAGATGAAAATTTTTTGGCGGGTTTCCGATGCAATAAGATAGGTTTCGTCTTTCAATCTTACAATCTTGTCTCTACCTTGACCGTGGCTGAGAACATTGCCTTTCCCATGGAGTGGCTTCGAAAATCAGAGAATCACATAAAGAAGCAAATTGAAGCACTATTAGAGATCGTTGGTTTACAACATCGGGCAGACCACTTTCCTTCGCAATTAAGCGGCGGCGAACAACAACGTGTAGCCTTTGCTCGCGCATTAGCGAATGATCCACCATTACTTCTTGTGGATGAACCTACAGGAAATTTAGACACAAAAACTAGTCTAAAAATTATTCAGATACTTCAAAAACTGAAGGAGGATGGAAAAACCATTATTGTTGCAACACACGACGAGCAGATAATTTCATTAGCAGATCAAAAATTGTATTTAGAAGGTGGAAAGCTGGTAAATTTGGATGAGTGAGACTTTTTTCCCGATAAATGATCTGTTGCGCAGAAAATTTCAAACAAGCCTGATTATCATCAGTTTAACGTTATGCGTGGCGTCAACGCTTTTCCTTCTTCTCTTCGGCAGTAAGATAGGCTTTGGGATTTCATTAATAGTTGAAGGAAAATTGACCCCCGGTTTTTCAGCGGTTTTCTCTCGTTTTATGATGTTTATCGGTATTTTGGTCTTCATTGTTGGGGGAGTGATTGTTTCTTTCATGGCTTTTGTGACGACTGCCCAGAGAGTGAAAGACATTGGATTGATGAAGGCAGCAGGATGCCCAAATGATTCAATTTTTGGCTATTTCATGACAGAACGCCTAATAGTCATATTTTTCAGTTGCTTTCTAGGCAATATTTTGGGAATACTCGCAGATTTTGCCTCAACTAGCGTGTTTAACAGTTTTGGTCTCCAAATCCCGCAGGTATCGGTCAATTTTTGGCTTGTTCTTTTGGTTTTTGTGCTGTTTTTTGTTTTTACGCTAATTTTTGGGGCGAAACCGATTCTTGATACAACGAGAATTGAACCAGCAAAGGCAATTTCGCCAACATACTATTTGGGGTTAGGAAAAGAACCAGGATTTAGGGCTATTTCAAAGTCTAACTTTACAATTAAGATGGCATTGAGAAGCTTATTCCGTCGCAAATCAGTGACCATTCGTATTGTGTTGTGCTTAATCACGGTTTTCGTTTTGTTGACGACTTCTGTTGCGGGAGGGATAATAGCTTACCAAACCACCAAAAACTGGATTGAAAAAGCAGTGGGCAGAGATATGCTCTTGATAGGTCATCAAGAAATGTGCAACCAATACAAGTTGTTGTTATCACGATTTTACGAAGAAAAAGAAAGCCCCCTGTTCAATTATACCGATGAAAAATACCTAATATCCGAAGAACTTGTCACCCAGTTGGAGTTAATATCTGGCGTAGACATCGACACGCGTCTGGTTATAGAGACACATATAAGGGAAATACCAGGCTATGTCGTCGACCCTGACACTGGAGACGCTACCCGCGTCGGCTGGAACCGAGAAGGTGTATCGATTATTGTTGGCATCGACCCTGCAAAAGCACTCAATGAGTGGTTTTTGGATGGCGAGTTTCTGGGTAGTCAAGAGTGGACAGCTGTGATAGGCGATACTGTCGCTCAGAAAATGTTCGAAGTGCCCCTAAACCAGGGTATATTATTGTTTAATGGAAATTTTGGCATAATTGGCGTTTGTTTGGACCCGCTAAACAATGGAAACGTCACATACGTACCTATGAAAACTCTGCAGAAAGCCGCTTCTATATCAAAACCAAACATCGTTATGGCGAAGATTAATTCCCTAGTCAACCGTGCAGACGCTTTGAACCAGATAAGAGCAACTGTCAGTGCTGTGAATTCGGAGTTTGAGGTTTTTGAGCTTAATACAATACTGGATAAGAGCCTCGGGTTTCTAAGTTACATCTGGTCAACAATAATGTTTTTGCCATTGTTCTCTCTAGTTGCGGCTTCTTTATGCTTAGTCAGTTACGTTATGCTCACTATAGCTGAACAACGCCAAGAATTGGGTGTTTTGAGAGCAATTGGGGCCAAACCTATAACTGTTCTAAAGATTATTTCAGCGCAAAGCTTCATAGTTCTGCTCTTATGTTATGCAGCTGGGATAATATTAGGAATAATCCTCACTCTACTAATTTTGATTCCAGAGCCCTTTGTTACTGGATACACTGTTGTAGAAATAGTCCAATGGCTCTCGATCGCTTTGGCTACAATGTTTCTTTTCAGCCTGTACCCCGCCGTAAAATTTGCAAAGAAACCTATCACAGAAATTATAACTCAAACCTAAGGAATAAACTGAAGTGCGCGAGAAAGAGTGCTAGGATTCAGTTTTGGCTTGTTTCAGTGCTTTTTCTACTTCTTCACGTATTATATAGCCTCCAATGTGAAGAATTGGCTCTTTCGCTTCCGGATCTACCCCCATGGTTGCTGTGCATGGATAGCTATGGTGGGCCTTTGCAATCGCATCGTAGAGAACTTCTTTTTGTGTTTCAACTCCAACGAGTTTTTTGGCTACGTACCATGTTGAGCCGCATGGAGCACTACGCCTGACAATGGTGGATTCGATGATTTCGCTTTTGCCTCTCTTCATGGTAAAAATTTCTAGCATCGGTCTTCCTACGTTTAATTCATTAACAAATCTGGATATTGCTGGTTTGTTTTCTGTTGGTTCTAGCGAACAGAAGGGTTTAGGAAACGCGTTTTCTAGTCCTAGTTCTTGACAATTTTCCTCTACTTGTTTTCTTAGTCCAGATGGAACTTCAACGAAGTCTTCTATGGGTACGATTAGCCCTTTTATACCAACCTTCTGCAAGTAACGCGGCAATTCCAGCAACAAATCCTTATGCAGTCCCGAGCTTACGCATAATTCTGCTTCTGGGATTTTTTTGGGCATGTAATTTTCTGGATTGTCTATAAAAGCGAGCAGTTTTGAAGGGCTGGGCAGTTCTATAGCAGCGCGAATGTTTTGAACATAGCTGTAAACACCATATTTGCAAGAGTCACAGAATAAACCACAAGATTTGCAGAAACTTGGGTCGTTTATCAAATTCCTTATTACACGTTCAGCGAATTCTCCACTATAGATGAAGACCAAAGTTAGTCTGTTTTCGCTAATGACTGAGTTCAAATCTGATCAATTAAGGCTCTATTTGAAGAATTTTATAACTTTTACATTAGAAGCGAGTTTTACCATTATATCAAGCTAGCGAGCAAAATCAACTTGTATAGTAGATATTAGCAGTGTTCCTTGTTTAACTGTGTTGAAAATGTGTTTATGCTTTTGTAACTTCAGACTCCGAGTCTTAATAAGTAATTCATAAGTGATTAATATGTTCCTTTCCGAGAGTACTTTTAAATTCACAACATAACCACGTGGTCGACTTTGTCAAAAAAGAATTTCGACAAACTTTTACTCGGGGCCGTAGACGAAGGATTGTCTACTCTCGGCGAGTCTTCAAAGCAAGCAATCTATTTTCATTTAGATAAAAATTTCAACATTAAACGAGAAGAAATTCCTGAAAGACCCGAGGCTTTTGTACAAGCTATCGAGAACATTTTCGGTTTGGGTGCCAGTTGTCTAGAAGTTTTGATTATGCAACGACTTTACGAAAAAATTGGAGGAGTCTTCGAGTGGCAGGAATCCAAGGGGTTTTCGTTTACTGAGTACGTAGCAGCTGTTAAACAGAGCCTTCAAGAAAAGAACAAAACAAAAACAACAACGGAGCTGATTGAATGCGAAAAGGTAGAAATGAAAGTTTAAGAAAAGACGGGGAAAAACTCAGAAGCATATTCGCCGCATCTCCGGACGCAATCGCAGTAACAGACTTGAAAGGAAAAATAATTGAATGTAACCAAGCAGCGTTAGACATCTATGGTGGTCCATCAAAACGAGAATTAATTGGAAAGAGTGCTTTTGACTTTATTGCAAGAAAAGACCGGAAAAGAGCACTGAAAGACTTCAAAAAAACCTTAGAACAAGGTTCAATAAGAAACGTTGAATACACCCTTTTTAAAAAGGATGGTCGCGAGTATCCTGTGGAACTCTCAGCAAGCGTTGTGAGAGACGCTTCAGGTAAGCCGACGGCTTTTGTCGCAATAATTAAGGACATCACAGAGCGAAAACAAGCTGAAAAAGTGATTCGAGAAAACCAACAAAAATTTGAAAGATTTTTCTCAAGTAATCCAGAAGCAGCTGTTTATGTTGATGCGAATTGGAGCATTCAAAGCGTTAATCCTCGTTTTACAGAACTTTTCGGCTACTTTTTCAACGAGGTTAAAGGCAAACGTATCGTCGATGTAATAGTGCCAAAAAATAAGCTTCAGGAGTCCCGGATGCTGGGTCAAAAATCCAAAAGAGGGTATACTTACTACGATACTGTAAGAAAAAGAAAAGACAAATCCTTAGTTCCAGTATCAATCTCTTCTGCACCTATAATTGTTGACAAGCAAATAATAGGATACGTTGTTCTATACAAAGACATTACAGAACATAAAAAAGCGGAAGAGGCACTAAGCGAATCTGAAAAAAGGTACAGAAGCGTCGTAGACAACATCGGTATCGGAGTAGCAGTGATAAGCCCACGAATGGAAATAATATCCTTAAACAATCAAATGAAAAAATGGTTCCCACGTATTGATGTTTCCAGAAAACCCACGTGCTACAAATCGTTTAACAATCCTCCAAGACAAAAGATATGTAGTTATTGTCCGACCTACAAGACATTTAAAGACGGAAAGGTTCACGAGTCTATAACAAAAACGCCTAGTGGCGACAAAATCATAAATTACAGAATAGTTTCGTCTCCTATTAAAGATAGAAATGGCAAAGTCATAGCTACAATAGAAATGGTTGACGACGTTACCGAACATAGACGAATGGAAATACAGCTTAAGCGATACTCCGAACATTTGGAAGAGACAGTTAAAGAAAGAACTAGGAAACTACAAGAAAGCGAAGAACACTTCCGTTCAGTTGCAGATTATGCATCCGACGCCATCATCACGACCGATGCTAAAGGAACTATAGTTTTTTGGAACAAAGCAGCAGAAACCATTTTTGGCTATTCCGCTAAGGAGACAATCGGTAAATCAGTTACATTTTTAATTCCCCATTGGGGAAGGAGAAAACATCAAAAAGCGCTGCATCAGATAACCTCAGTTAGGAAATCTCGCTTAGCTGAAAAACCATTCGAATTTATGGGACTGAGAAAGGATAGAAGCGAATTCCCAGTTGAGCTTTCCTTTTCTGTCTGGAAAACCACACGTGGAACTTTCATAACAGGCATAATTCGCGACGTCACAGAACGCAAAAAAATGGAGGAAAGACTTTCTGCATTAAACCTTTACAGCGGAAAACTCAACGCGGCAAAAAGCTTTCAACGAATTTACAAATTGACTTTGGACGCTATGAAACAAACATTAGGTTTCGAGTATGCTGCCTTCATGCTTATAGAAAAAGGCAATTTAAAAGTTGTATGCCAACGTGGCTATAGGAAGCTCATTCTCCTTAAGTTGCCATTAAATGGGTCGAAAAAAGGTATCACTGCAAGATCTGCGATTACACGAAAACCTATTCTCATTCCCGATGTTAGTGAAGAAAAGGATTATGTTGAGGTTATTCCAAGTATCAAGTCAGAACTTGCTGTTCCAATAATAACTGAAAACAAAGTCTTGGGCGTTCTAAACGTAGAAAGCAAAAAACTAGGTGCGTTTGACGAAAAAGATGTAACATTGGTCCAGATTTTGGCTTCGCACGCTGCCACAGCGATGAGTAATTTAATGAAAAGAAAAGAAATCGAAAAACGCACTAAGCAACAGGCTTCACTAATGAAGAGTTCTGCCGAGATGATTCATTCTACGGAATTGCATCAACGGCTTCATGCAATTCTGGAGGCGACGAGAGGACTTGGATGGCGGAGAGTCGTTTTGTCAGTCAGAAATGAAAACCTAGACATAGAACGGCCTGAAGACATAGTTACCGCGGGTTTAACCGACAAAGAGAAAGAATATTTGTGGACCAACAAACAGCCCGGACACGTGTGGCAGGAACGTTTTGGATCAAAATTTGAGCGATTCAGAATCGGCGAGTTTTATTACTTGCCTTGGAGTGATCCATGGGTCAGAAAGAAATTCAGTACAGGTACAATTCCAAGCAAGTTATCGGCTGAAGAAATGGTAGATTGGGACCCCGACGACTTACTTTATGCTCCGCTACGGTTGGCCGACGGGCGCATCGTAGGAGTAGTAAGCATTGATGACCCACTTGATGGAAAGCGACCTACAAAAGAATCTTTAGCGCCATTAGAACTGTTTTTGCATCAAGCAGCCGTAGCCATCGAAAACGCTAAACTCCTTCAACAGTTGAAAGAATATTCAGAGCGTTTAGAGGAAAAGGTAGAGGAGAGAACTCGCGAGCTAAGAGATTTACAGAAGCAACTTCTCAAATCAGAAAGATTAGCCGCCATCGGCGAACTTGCGGCAATGGTTGGGCATGACTTACGTAATCCGTTGACAGGCATTGCCGGCGCTTCATACTATTTGAAAACGAAGTTAAGCCGAAAGATTGACAAAAAGTCTAAAGAGATGCTGCGAATTATTGAGGAAGACATTGAATACTCGAACAAAATCATAAACGATCTGCTAGAATACTCCAGAGAGATAAAACTGGAATTGACAGAAACCAACCCAAAAGCACTGCTAAATGAAAGCTTATCCTTAGTCAAGGTTCCCAAGAACACTCAGGTCTTAGACAAGACTCGATGCAAACCAAAGATTGAGGTTGATTCAGAAAAACTCCGCAGAGTTTTCGTCAACATAATCAAAAACGCTTTCGACGCAATGCCAAAAGGTGGAATACTCACAATAAAAAGTGAGAAAGCAGCGGGAAATGTGGTGTTCAGTTTTATGGATACGGGCATGGGGATGTCTAAGGAAATCTTGGAAAAGCTTTGGACTCCGCTCTTTACAACAAAAGCGAGAGGAATGGGATTCGGCCTTCCGATCTGCAAGCGGATATTTGAAGCTCACGGTGGCAAGATTTCCGTGAAAAGCATAGTTGGCAAAGGCACAACTTTCACACTAATTGTTCCAATTAAACCAAAACCAACGGATGGAGGTGAAAGAATTTGGGTGAACGATCCAGAATCCTTGTTGTCGACGATGATGAAAGCATAAGGACAGTACTTGCAACTATTATGGAAGAAGAAGGATACACGGTTGACGTGGTGCATAACGGACGAGATGCCATAAAGAAGACCCAGACAAAGCTATACAATTTAGCCTTGATAGACATCAGACTTCCAGACATGGAAGGCACCGAACTTCTAACACGAATGAAAGAAACAATCCCTAAAATGCGAAAAATAATCATTACAGGCTATCCGTCATTGAAGAATGCGATTGAAGCCGTAAACAGAGGCGCAGACGCCTATGTTATGAAGCCTTTCGACATGGAAAAGGTACTAAAAACCATCAAAGAACAACTGACAAAACGAGAACAGGAAAAAACGTATAGCCAAGAAAAAGTTGCAGAATTCATTGAAACACGTGTCAAAGAATTAGAAGCAAAGAAAGTCATAACCGACAGGAAACAACGCTAAAAACATTCTATTCCTTCTATTTTTTAGATTCTTAGATAATTATCTGAACCTTTGAGGTTGAATTTTTGTTCAGATCTTTACTCTTTTTTAATTACCAAACTATTCTAAATACTCCTTACCCCCAAGAAAAAACAGGAATCACGATAATCTCTGGGTTTTCATAACTATCTTTCCTTTATTGCGCTTTCAGGTTCCCGATAAAGATTCTTTCTAGGTTTAATAATGCACAACCATTCTTCTGCTGTCTCTATGTTACCTTTCTACCAATAATTTTTTCTCGTGCCTTCTGCAAAAATTATTAATAAGTCATTGAGGCAACTGCTTTACTGTTTAAATTGAAGGGGGCACCAGATGGCGAAGACTTCAGGCGTGAAGGTTGTGCTTACTGCTTCGGCTACTGAAATGAGCGACTATTATAACAATCCTTTTGTTGCCTTTGTTGCCGGATTCGCTAAAGGCCCTGTGCCATTGAGGCTTTTGAGAAAAATGCTTTATCCGCCTGTTGAACGTAGCAACGACAGAAGGGCGAAGTTCGCGCCTTACGGTTTGAGAAAAGTGGAGGCTATGCTTTTAGAGAACGGTTTCGACGAGTCTGAAGTTGCCGTTGTCCATCCAGCCGACTTGGACAAATTCGTAGGCCCCAACACAAAAGTTGTAGGTATATCTTCAATGGATCCCACAGGGATGGGATACGTTAGCAAGACTTATTCTGCGCTTGTGAGCGGCGGCGAGTCGATGAACGCCCTTGAATTTAAAGCCCTCGTAAAACATCAAAGCATTAGAACTTATAGTCCCAAATTGGTTGTTGGCGGGTTTGGTTCGTGGCAGTTGGAACGTAAGAAACTGGCTACAAGTTATGGGGTAGACTGTGTAATAATTGGAGGAAGACAAAAAGCGATTGTCGAAGTTTTCGAGAAAGCTGTCAAAGGGTATCCTCTTCCTCGTGTGATTCGCGCTGAAAACAATCCTGATGACGAGAATATGCCTCTAATCAGGCATGCTGCTATTCACGGCGCAGTGGAAATCTCTAAAGGATGTGGGCGAAACTGTCAGTTTTGCACGCCTACTTTGCAAAAGAAAGTGGACATGCCTTTGGACCAGATTATAAAAGAGGTGGAAATAACTGTGAAAGAAGGGGGTTCCTACATTACTTTGGTGACTGAAGACCTGTTTTTGTATGGTTCTAGAGACAAGCGTTTCGTGCCAAACAAGGACGCTGTACTTAGATTGATAAAGAGTGTGGCGGCACATCCAGGTGTCAAGGGCATTCAACCTTCACATATGTCGCTAGCCCCGGTTGTCTGCGACCCGCGTATGGTTAAGGAAGTTGCTGAGGTTCTGGTTGATCATTGTTGGTATTTCCATGAAGGGAAGCCTATCGTGACTTCGGAAACGGGTATCGAGACAGGCAGTGTTCGGCTTATGCGGAAATATATGGCTGGAAAGATGCTGCCCTTCAAGCCTGAGCAATGGAAAGAAATTGTTGCTCAAGCGTTTGGGATTCTGAACGATAACAATTGGTACCCACTAGCTACTTTGATTGTTGGGTTGCCTGAGGAAAACGAGGCGGATGTAGCTGAAACGCTCGAGCTATTGGATGATCTGAAAGACTACAAGGCTTTCTATGTGCCACTGTTTTTTGTTCCATTAGAGAATTGTTTATTAATGCATAGACGAGGGGCGGAGCTTGAATCTCTTACGAAGATTCGATGGGAGTTTCTACTCCGCTGTTGGGAGTACAATGTCAAGATTTGGCGAGACACTTTCTTGGAACACAGAATACGTAACCCGGTTCTTTTCAAGGTTGTTAAGCGTGTTGTAATTCCTTTTGCGGCGAAAATGGCGCAAGTCTACTACGGTTTGAAACATGGTAAAGAAACAGGGAATGCCGTATGGAAAATGGCAAACGCCTAAAACGTCTAAACAACAATGATAAAGTTTGTAGGATCAAATCCGTTAGCTGCACCAAATTGGAGTTTTTTGGGATAGCAAAGGGAGCAGTCGTTTACTCGCGGTGCGTCAAGCGTTCTGTCCTATTGCCTACTGAAACCCTTGGCGATTCTATTAGTGCAGTTACTTCTTTGTGTAGGGGCGACTAAGCCGTGTTTTATACATAAAATGTAGTTGCCTTTCTAACGAGTTATCTGACGTCGGAATTTCTGTGAGGAACATTGTTCTATATATGTCTTCTACATAAAGCTTAAATTTGCAATTACACTACTAGTTCCTTTGCTTGATGCAAGGTTGAGGAGAGTTTGAGGAAGAGTAAATTATTTGTTTTATTGTGGTTTTTTGTGTTGTTTTTTTCATTTGCGATAGGTATGACTAATCCAATTGACGGGTTTTCAGGTTTT
>Ga0209636_10000362_pt1 | contig 43141 bp, 45 predicted proteins | sample DeeMarSWOR152_54_FD_187464 | JGI IMG/M metagenome (GOLD analysis project Ga0209636, IMG submission 187464) | Marine sediment microbial communities from White Oak River estuary, North Carolina - WOR-1-52-54 (SPAdes) (version 2) | ecosystem: Environmental > Aquatic > Marine > Intertidal zone >... | reverse complement strand
TGCTCCGCCGGCTTGTTACATCGACATCGCCGACGTAGTCACCATCACTGACAGATACAGAAGGAAATTCGGCGGCCGGACAAAAGTCCTAACTTGCCCATAACGCGCCTTCACAAAAAAGTGTTACACTATAGAATAGTCTCCAAGACATCCTGCAATTTTCCTTGGATTAAAGATGCTGAAGTCTGCGCTCCGCAATTTTCCACCAATTTTCGGAATTAACCCCACGGCGTCTGTTCCAAGTTTGCATACAACAGCATTTTCAAACAACCCTAAAGGTTCAACTCTTACCACATCGCGGTTGCACCTTGTCCGTCTTAAGCCCAACATAACCTCATTAAAGGACGCACCTAAGACTATCAGTCTGTCCAACAATGATCCTATCCAGCTTCTGTAAACACCAAGCTGTTCTTCTGATAACATAGCCTCAACACGGCTATCTTCTTTAACAACACTGCAGATTTTGACACTTAATGGCAGATTTTCAACGAAACCAAACACGTCAGCTATCTTCTTGAGTGCCATTTTTCTTCCGTCGACAAGTTGGGCTTGTAGACTTTCTAGGGAGGCCACGGCGTCAACGGGGGTGGGTGAGAGAATGCCTATGTCTACACAAAGCTCTTTTTCGTTCAAAGATGCCACATACCCTTTTACCGTGGAGAATTTTTCTACGTGTTCCAAAAATGCGGGACACAGTCCTATTTCTCCATCCAAATAATTTAACGCTACCTTTTCATCTTCACCTGAAACTGCTATTTGAACCAATCCATGGGAAGAGACTCCGCGAATTTTCGTCTTAACTTTCAGACCTTTGAGCATGGACTTTAAATTTTCGTCAACGAGCCTCAGCTGAAAATTGTTGTAGACTTTTGTGGACAGCGTTACGGTAGACATTTGCAGTCGCCAATCAGGTCCAGCATTTCTTCATGTAGCTTTTGCAGTTTTATGATGGAGGAGTGCGGCAAATGTTCAGAGCGGAATTTTTCGATTGTTCTTTCTATCGGCACCAGCTTGGAGCCTTCAATCAGCTTATCTGCGTACGAGACAATTTTCTCTTCCATTGTTTGTGGAACGTAAATGTCTTTTGGCCATCTCAATAGTTTTGCTTCTTTTGCCGTTATTCCTCCGCCAACATGCCTCTTTATTATCGATATAACTCGTTTTGGTAAACCCAGTGAATTCGCGATTTTTGCCCCGACAACTGCATGGTGAACGCTGTGAGTTTTTGAACGTCCAATGTCGTGTAGAAGGGCTCCTATTTGCACAAGTTCTAAATCAACATTTATTCCCTTTTCCTTGCATTCCTTTGCGATTTCTAAGGAGAGTTCAGCCACTTTTTCGCAGTGTTCTATAACGTTTTTTGAGCATCTACTCTGACGGAGAAATTGTATTGCTTGTTCCCTTGATGGAAGCTTTTCACGCACCCAATTCCTTCCTCAGCTGTTCAACTTTCTTTGCTGTTACCTGAATGATTTTGTCATTGTCGTAATGCATTAAGGGCTTACCACATGTGGGGCATTTAAAAACGATTTCCACAGCCTCCTCAAACGGGATTTTTCTGCATCCTGGTGTATCACAATAATAGAAATCATGATTTTTCTCATATTCCAGTCTGAGAGCGAGTTTTTCAAGTACTCGACGTTTTTGGCTTAGTATGAAACCCTCCAGTTGGTCTGGTTGCAGCTTCCAGTGAAAAATGAACCATCCTGTTTGTGGGTCGCGTGTTCTTCTTAAACCTACAAGAGAATGGTCATAAAGTTTGTAGAGGATTTTTCGGACAGAATTTAATCTGATACCAGTCTTGTTTGCTATCTCATCATCTGTTATCTCAGATGAGTTTTTAAGAATGTCAATTAGTTTGACAGCCTCTTCCTCGCCTAGAGCTTCTGCAACTTTTATCAACACTGAATCATTGATATAGGTTAACATAGCGACCCTTTCTGCCTAACTTGTTGAACACCAGTTTTTCTCTACAATAATTATAGGTAATCTTTAACTTAAATCTCTTCTCAATTATCGACTCTAGTTTACGGACTGCTTAAATGGGTTATCTCAGTTTTGGAATGTCTGAGTCAAGCTGGACCGGCAAATGAGGTGTTGCGGATATAGGAGAAGTAAGACTGCTAGGCATAAACAAATCTAGATTTGCTGATTCTGTGACACTAGTCTTTTCAATCTACTTTTTCGGCACTCTGAAATGTGATTCTTTTCCAGCGCTTACGTAATCTCCGCCTATTCCACGCACTATAGACGCTATTTTTGCAAAGTTATCTGAACCCAGAAACTGACGAGGTTTTATCACTATATGGTCTTGTTTCTCCTCAAAACTTAACAGGTCTTCTAAGTCTTCTGGAAACATCATTCTAATGTCTTCTATTGACGTCTCTTTTCCGTAAACTTCAGGTGTTTCAGGTGCAGGAGCAGCAGGACCAGCCGGTGGCTGAGTGATTTGTGAAACCGCCAAAGACTTTAGTGATCCTGAAACTTGCCTAAGGTCTTCTGCGACGCTATTTAAGATTATGAGAAGCTCATCAATCCTTTCTGTAAGTTTCTCAACCTTCTCCTTTTCTTCGCTCATAACCTTTCTTCCTTCTAAATCCTTAATACTCATCGCATTTATTAATTGTTTGTTAACTTCAGAAAACCATGATATGTTAAAGAATGATTGGAAGGAAGCCTCACCCGTGATTGAAATTGATGGAAGCAAAAAAAGCGGAAGCGGTACTATCCTCAGGTTATCTGTAGCTCTAGCTACCATAATTGGCCAACCGCTACACATCTACAACATCAGACAGAACAGGCCGCAGCCTGGTTTGAGACCTCAACATTTGGAAGCGGTGCTAACAGCTGCGAAACTCTGCAATGCTGAATTAGAAGGTGCAAAACTTGGCTCACGCGAACTCTGGTTTAAGCCTAAAAGCATTAAAGGTGGAAAAGTTGAGGCTGAAATCGGAACTGCCGGAAGCATTCCAATGCTTCTTATGACTGTACTGCCAATCTGTGCTTTCGCGGAACGTACTGTGAGTTTACACGTATCGAAGGGTGGAACGGACGTTCAGCATTCACCCACGATTAACTACATGCGTTGCGTGTTTTTGCCAATACTGAAGCGTATGGGACTAAACATCGCCTTAGAAGTTCGTAGGTACGGTTATTATCCGAAGGGTATGGGTGAAGTAATGCTAACCGTCGAGCCGTGTAGGTCTCTGCAACCATTGCGCTTAGATTATTTCGGCGAAACAAAAGCCATAAAAGGAGTTTCAGTATGCACATTCCTAGCTGAAAGAAAGGTTGCCGAACGCCAAGCAAAAGCAGCAAACGACTACTTAAAGAAAAAGGGCCACATGGCAGACATTCAAATAATAAACGATAGATCGAATCCCATGCAGAAAGGCAGCTCCCTTGTTTTATGGGCTGAAACAGACACTGGCGTAATTCTAGGAGCTGACGCAATTGGCGAACTTCGAAAGACAAGCGAAGCCGTCGGAGGGGAGGCGGCGGAAAAGCTCTATGCGGAAATTCCCTCTAAGCCCACGGTTGACGTGCATTTGGCTGACATGCTCATTCCATATGTATCGCTGGCAAAAGGTAGATCGTCGTATCTAACACGTACAATTTCAGAACATTTGGAAACAAACATCTGGCTCGCCGAAAAGACATTTGATGCTAAGTTTGACGTGGAAAAAGTGGGTAAGCTCTGCAAAATTGAGAGGCTTGGCTAAAAAGTCGGTGGAAGCCTTGATAAAGGCGAATGTCAGAGGAACATATTCAACAGCCCTAACAAAACTGCTTCTAGACGATAACTTCGAAATGGTCAAAGAAAAAGCCAAGGAAATCAGAAAAGTTGTGGCTTAAGCTGTAATAATATGAGAATGCTTAAAATTCATCTAAGAAAATCCAAAGCAGAAGAGAACAAATCCCGCACTTTGACATACCGATGCTTGGGCACAAAATTCTTTCGAAAGTTTTATTAAGATACGATCGTCTCATACACAGTCGAAAGGGAATGGCAAATAAAATAGTTTCTGGAATTACGCTGATATTGTCACTAGTATGTATGTCAATATTGGCAGTTAACCTTCAACCATTTGTGGGAGCATCTGAAGGTTCTTGGTTTTGGGTCAGGGACACAGTTACAGGCGATTATGGTGAAGCCATAGTTGGGACTGGTAACGCAATTTACGTGGCAAAGGAATCAAGTTTCTATCGTTATGATACGTCTGACAATAGTTTTACGCTTCTGGCGGCTCCGCCTAACCCTGACTCTGGCGACGCTTTCAAGACTGGTACAGCTTTGACCTGGGATTTTAGCAACTACATTTATGCTCTGTATGGAGCAGCAGGAGTTGACAATCGTAGATGGTTTTATCGCTATAGCATCTCAGGAAATTCCTGGCAAGCTTTAGCGAATACAACAGCATATCAGGGTGAAGGAGACGCAATGACGTATAATGGCACCTACATCTACGCCACGATAGGCGGCGAGCAACGTCCCACATATTTCCTCCGTTACGATCCGTTCACAGACAGTTGGAGTGACGATCCTGCAGACCCGCCGACTGGCATGGGAGACGGAGCTTCGCTCGTTTGGACAAATGGAGACTTTCTATATGCATTGCGTGGGGAGGACCTTGAGACTTCACCTCTCTGCGATTTTTGGCGTTACAGTCTCATAGACGATGGTTGGACTGCGATGGCAGACATCCCGGCTGGTGCTCATAGCGGAGGTGGAGGCGGGGTAGGGGACGGCGGTTCTCTTCTTTATGTTGGGTTCTGGCTGTCAGATTATGAGAATTATATCTATGGCCTGAGCGGCAACCAAGCTAATCCGGACAGTATCCCAGACAACCGCACCTACCGATACTCTATATCAGTGAACAATTGGGAGGGGTTGGCTGACCTTCCTTTCGGAGTAGGCCACTATGTTGGCTGTCGATTAGGCTATGCTGACGGAAACATCTATGCATGGCAAGGAACCCCAAGCACTTGGGTTGGAGGAGGCGACGACCTTGCCAAATGCGAGCTTCCACCAGATTCCATCCTACCAACAATGGGAATTCCCTCACGCACGCCAGAAGACGACGTGCTACCAGACCAACCAGTAAATGTTTCAGTGAACGTAACGGATTCTGAAAGTGGGGTGAAAAATGTCACTCTCTCATACACAATAAACAATGGAACCAGCTGGGAAAATCTCACCATGAATCCCACTATCAATTACAACGTTTCAAGCAGTCTCTATGAAGTCACAATACCGGGTCAGCAGGCTGAGACATCGGTAAAATTTAGGATAGTTGCGTACGACTATGCGGGAAACAACGCAACTAGAGACGGAACAGAACCGCACTGTGTATACCAAGTAATCCCAGAATTTCCGTCAGCCTTAATCTTGCCTTTACTCATGATTTTCACAGTAATTGGAGTTATCTTGTCAAAAAAGATAAAGATAAAGCCATAAACAGTAATGGACTAACTTTATTCTACACGTTAATTGCAGCATTAGAAGAAAAAGGATCTTTGGCTTATGTCTAGGGAATCCATGTGCGCTAAAGTTCCGAAAATCCACGGAGGAAAAGCTATCATCCTAGCCAACAAACTGAAAATCATTAACAGAGAACTGGAAATCCAACGCGACACAGATTTCATTTATATTCCACTTGTCCTTCAGCTATCAGAAAACGATTTAGACGCCTTTAAGGAACAAGTTCCAAATTGCGAAGTCTCAACCTACACTTTTCCAGAAAAGAAGAAACAAGTGACAACATTCACCGAATTACTTGAGGACAAGCTTCCTCCCCACTTATTAGCGAGTCTGCCGCACGCAATGGACTTTGTGGGAGACGTAGCCATAATTGAGATTCCACCGGAGCTTAACGCATACAAAAATATCGTCGGCGAAGCAGTTTTAAAATCGCATAAGAATGTGCGGACCGTGCTTGCCAAGGCGGGGGCTGTCAGTGGAACCTATCGGCTGCGAGAGTTCAATGTTATTGCTGGAGAACCTAAGACCGAAACGATCCATAAGGAATATAGTTGCCAGTATTACGTGGACCTTGCTAAAGCCTACTTCTCTCCGCGTCTCTCACAAGAGCATAACAGAGTTGCGTCCCTCGTCAAAGAAGACGAAACGGTAGTAGACTTGTTCGCTGGGGTAGGCCCCTTCTCGATACTGATTGCAAAAACCCATGAACACGTTAAGGTTTATGCCATAGACATGAACCCACACGCTGTTGAGTTTCTAAAGAAAAATATTAGGCTCAACAGGGTTGAAGGCAAAGTTCATTCAATTTTGGGAGACGCAAAAAAAATCGTTAAGCAAAGACTTTCTGGAGTTGCAGACCGTGCGATTATGAATTTGCCTGAAAAGGCCATAGAGTTTGTGGACACTGCGTGCGAAGCAATAAAGCCAGCAGGCGGGATAGTGCACTTTTACAGTTTTGTGGGCGCTTCAAACACGTTTGAGGATGTAAAACTCCGTTTTGTAGACGCTGTTGAGAAATCTGGAAGAAGTGTGGAGAAAATTTCGTTTTCAAGGTTTGTTCGTGCCACAGCCCCTTACGAGTGGCAAGCTGTTTTAGACGCAAAAATCCATTAAACTTTAGCAGTTAAGGTGATCTTTACTTTTTGCTTTGGATCCCTCAGCCTTTCTACAAGTTTCCTTGACAAATCCCAAGCAGCTTTGTCTGCTTTAATCGCCAATGTTCGACTGCAAACGTAACTACTTTTTCTAACAACAATGTCTGCTGGGTCCATCAGAATCAGCCGTGGGCTTCCAAAGGCATTCACGGGTTCAACAATGTCTCCAGCTTCAATTTGCATGGTTATTCTGACGTTTTTCTTCCGTAAACTTTCTTTAAATTCAGGGCTTAAATCAGTCATAGCCTTGTCTGCGGACACTGCAATAATGCAATCACCTTTCTTTGATAATTGTTTTTCTTTTGTAATTTCGAGTGTTGACCTATGTGTAGCTTGAATGTTCCTGTGTCCATAGGCGAAGATGATTTCGCTCATTTCCATGTCGTGCATCTCTTGCTAACGCAAAGGCACTCTAACTTTCAACGACTCGATCACCAGAAGAGATTATTCGAGGATCTCTATTGAATCGACTTTTCCATCCCCGTCCAAATCGAATCCCTGTATGGCTGTCGCAAACGTATCCTCACCATGATAGCCTTTCAAGCTTTTCTTCCAAAAGTTTGCTAAGGCTAGAACACAGGCTTTCGTGCCCACCGCTTTGTTTCCCGCTAAAACTATGATCCGATTCGCATTGTCCCATGGATTGACGATTTTGGCTATCAACCCGACGGTGTCGGCGGTATACACACGGGAAGTTTTTCTAGAAACTAGACCGCCGAACAAGAAGCCTTGCTTTGAAGACTGCATGTTAAACCTTATTGGCAAATGTTCATTCACTTCTTGCGTTAGAAGGTTTGTTCCAGGTCCACCCACAAGAATAAGGTTGTTTTTCTCCTCTTTTTCCGCTTTAACGTCGACGTCGAGCTTTATTGCGAATTCCTCAGGCATCTTGGCGAACTGTCCTAAAAAGAATGTTAAATAGCAAGCGTAGTGGCCGTCTCTTGCGCTTGTTTTGAATGGCCCGTGAGGTGTTGGGCTGCCTACAACTATTTTTCCTTCGAAAATGCCGTTTTTTGTGATGAATTCTTTGAAGAATTTCTGGATTTGTTCATCCACGCTTAGAAGTGACAGCCGCTGTACTGTTCTGTATCCCAGTGGAAGCTCTATTCCAAATGCTGGAGAAATCGCCTTATAATATTTCGCGATTGCACCCTTCTTCTCCTCTTCTCTAGCAACGACTATGGCTCCAGCCTTCGCAAGCTTTCTTATATGATAGTATACTTTCTGCTCGTGAATCCCCAGCTTTTTGGCTATTTCTAACGGATACATTTCCCTTTCAGAAAGCATAACCAAAATCTTCCAACTAAGCTTGTTCAGAATCATCTTCAGCTTTTGCGGATCCTCGAATATCGCGATTTCTTTAACTTTTTGTTTCTTGTCTTCTTCCTGAAGCAACAGTTTTTTGCCCATGGCTTTTCATATGCATAAAGACGACAGCGATTTATTAATGCTTACTCGATAACAAACTTTGTATGTCTTTATAATTTAGAAACAAGATAATTGTGAACAGAAAGAGAATGTTCAAGAAAGGTTACGGAGGAGTTAAGGAGGTAAATGATCGGCTGTTACGTGACCGGGGTGCTTCCTCGATCAACCGAACTAATAGGAAAGACAAGAGCGTATGAGAGGCGAAAAATCAGTAAAAAAGAGCTTGAAGAATCTTTCGAAAAAGCCGTCGAAAGCTTGATAAAGGATCAGATTTCCGCGGGATTGAATTACATTACTGATGGGATGTTAAGATGGCAAGACCTGCTTAGACCATTCACTGAGAACTTGAAAGGAATAACAGTGGGAGGCCTCACAAGATGGTTCAACAACAACACCTTCTATAGAAAGCCGATCATAACAGATTGCATTGAACGAGAGAAAGATGTAGTCATCAACATGACACATCTTGAGAAGTTGCCCAAAAACCTTCCTTGGAAAGCCATCCTGCCTGCACCATACACATTTGTCTCTCTTTCAGAAAACCAATACTACAAAGATGAAGCAGAATTCATGTTCAGAGTTGCGGGAATAATAAATGAAGAGATTAGAAGCTTGGCGGAAGCAGGTTTCAGCTATATACAACTGAGCGACCCAGCCTTAGTCTATGAGCCGTCAGCACCCAAGTCCAAAAAAGACAAGTTGGCACTCGTGAATGATGTATTGAGAACAGCTGTTAGAGGAACACCAACCAAAACGTGTCTCCAAACGTTCTTTGGCGATTTCTCGAAGATTTTACCCGAAGCCCTAGACTTTCCAGTAGATCATCTGGGAATTGACTTATATGAAACTGATTTTGAGAAGCTGAAAGAATACAGCCTTGAAAAGGGTGTTGCCTTAGGTTTAGTAGACTCTAGAAGTTCGCTCGTCGAGGAGCCAAGTGAACTAGTTGCAGTTGCCAGAGAAATCATTGAATCCATATACCGATCCAATATAGGTGAAGTTTTCATCTGTCCGAACTGTGATTTGGATTTTCTACCATGGGAGAAAGCAGAGGAGAAAATGAAAGCTCTCAGCAGCGCGACTAAACGTCTCAGAGAGGAGTCTCTATGAATAAATTGTTTCCAACACAAGAAGTAGGAAGTCTAGCCAAGCCAAGATGGAGAACTAAAGGTTACAGAGGAAAGCCACTGTCAAGAGAGGAGATAAACGAAGCTGTGCACTGGGGGAGAAAACTGGGAATTGAGAATCTGGAAGAATTGGTCAAGCTATTGAGTGAAGGAGATTTTGCGAGTGAGAAAAGGGCTCTGCTTGAATGGTCTGCCAAGTATGCCATTCGATTTTTTGAAACGGCGGGCTTAGACATCTTTTTTGACGGGGAACAATGGAGATCAGAAATGTATGAGCATGTCATAAGAAAAACCGCTGGTTTCAAGTTTTTGGGATACGTAAAATCTTTTGACTACAGATACTTCAACAAGGCAGCATGCATAGACAAACCCAAGTATACGAAACCCTTCTATATTGACGAGTTCCTTTTCACAAAAGAAAATACCAAAAGGGGAATTAAAGTGCCTTTCACAGGAGCTTATACGCTTGTTGATTGGACCTTTAACGAATACTATGAGAAAAAGCTTAGCGAAGAAATCAGAGACTTTAGGAGGAGGAAGTTCGAGGCCAAGAGGGAATTTCTTTTTGATGTGATAAAAGAGGTGATAAGACCAGAAATCAGCAAGTTGGCAGGTGCTGGTGCAAAGTGGATTCAAATAGACGAGCCTGCGGCAACAACTGACCCAACCGATGAAGAAATGAAGTTGTTTGTGGAATGTTTTAATGAAACAGTTAAAGGTTTTGACTGCGCCTTCAGCCTACACAATTGCTACAGCAACTATGAAGTTTTGGCTAAATGTGCTTGCGAACTGCGAAATTGCAGTCAATTGTCTCTTGAATTTGCAAACAGAGACAGCAGACAAGCCGGGACGGGAAATGAGAGAACAGGTTACAAGGCAATGAAATCATTTGAAGAACATAGTTTTGAGGGAAATTATGGTTTAGGCGTAGTAGATGTGCATACCAATTTCGTAGAGTCGCCAGAACTTGTCAGAGATAGGATACTCCACGTCGTGAAGATCGTTGGCGATCCTAGTAGAATATGTGTAAGCCCGGACTGTGGTTTGAGAACGAGAACGTGGGAAATAAGCTTCCGAAAGCTTAAGAACATGGTTTTAGGGGCTGAACTGGCTAGGAAAGCTCTAGAGTAGGTAACCATTATAAAAATTTTATTAGAGCTTTTGCAAAAGTACGCATATTTCTAGGTGAAGCTATCATATAGCATGGAAAATTGCCTACTAAAAACTTTTTAGAATTGGAATTTTTGTACTAAAAAGGTTTATAGATGTTGAAGAGGCTAGATAGAGCTCGTCTGAAGTTCAGAAAGTTAGGCGATGAGGCTCAGAAATGTGTGGGATATTTGGTTGCGTTGCGAACAATGGAAATGTTGCTCCTATTATACACGCTGCTTTGAAAAGGCTTGAATACCGTGGCTATGACTCTGTCGGGGAAGCAACCCTATACGATGGTAAGCTCTACATGAAAAAGGACCAAGGAAAAATCGACGAAGTGCATAGAATCCACAATCTAGACGATTTGCCTGGAAACTTTGGGATTGGGCATACAAGATGGGCTACGCACGGTGCGCCATTAGAGGTTAATGCGCACCCACATGTTGATTGTAGTGGGCAAATAGCTGTTGTCCATAACGGAATCATAGAGAACTTTGTTGAGTTGAAGTTGGAGCTGGAGAACCGTGGTCATGTCTTCGTGTCTAAGACCGACACTGAGGTGATAGCTCACCTTATTGAGGAAGATTTGAAGGTTAATCCTTCCTTAAGTCTTGCTGACGCTGTACTTGAAACTGTGAGGAAGCTTGACGGTTCATATGCAATTGCTGTGATTTCGACGAGAGAACCTGACAAAATAATATGTGCCAGACATGAAAGTCCACTCGTTATCGGCATAAATGAAAAAGCAGTCTACTGCGCTTCTGACATTCCTGCATTTCTACCCTTAACCAACAGAGCGGTTATAATTGAGAACGGGGAGCTTGTTACTCTCACGCTGGAAGGCTTTGAGATTAGGAAGATCGCTGATTCAAGTGTCGTCCTGCGGGAACCTGAGCGTATCGATTGGACGCCTGAAATGGCTGTAAAGCAAGGCTATCCGCATTTTATGCTGAAGGAAATCCATGAGCAAACAGCTTGTCTACGGAACACGCTTAGGCTGCAGGAGCATTACCTTGATTTGATGGCAACTTTTCTTGATCGTGCCCGTGAAGTTTTCTTTGTGGCTTGCGGGACATCCTACCATGCTTGTCTGGCTGCATCCTACATGTTTTCCAAGCTTGCTTTCCTACCAACCTATCCTGTTATAGCTTCAGAATTCATTGAGCAACATGGCAAATCAGTTAACATAGACAGCACAATCTTGACAGTAAGCCAATCCGGCGAAACAGCAGACACTTTAGCTGCTGTAAACTGTGCTCGCGAAAGAGCAGCAACAGTTCTCGGACTAACTAACGCTATTGGTTCAACCTTGACGAGGGTTTCACGAGTATACATTGGCCAGCAGTCTGGTCCAGAAATAGGGGTAGCGGCAACGAAAACGTTCAGCTCACAACTTTCTGTGCTCGCTCAGATGGCCCTAAGACTTGCAAAGAAAAGAGGCAAAGTTTCACAGGATGAAATGGATTTCCTTGCGGAAAAATTGGAGAAGCTGCCAGACACTGTTGAAACCATAATTCAAACGCAAGAGGAGAAAGCAAAACAGATTGCAAAGAAATACAAGGATGCCAAAACATTCTTTTTCCTAGGACGTGGAATAAGCACAGCCACAGCCTACGAGGGCAGACTGAAACTCATGGAAATAGCTTATGCGCCGTCTATAGCCTTCCCAGCTGGAGAAAGCAAGCATGGACCCATAAGCCTTGTGCAACCGGGTTTCCCTGTCGTTTTCATCTGTCCAAAGGATGGAACACACAGAACATTGATAGGCAATATTATGGAAATGAAGGCCAGAGGGGCTTCAATAATTGCTGTGGTTGAGGAGGGTGACGAAGAAATTAAAAAGTTAGCTGAGGACTATATGGAAGTGCCTAAAGGCATCCCCGAGGTATTGTCGCCAATACCTTTCGTTGTTCCTTTACAGCTTCTAGCATACTATGTAGCTGTTGAGAGAGGCCACAATCCAGACACTCCGAGAAATCTAGCGAAGTCAGTTACTGTAAAATAATCTGTCTTTTTATTCTACATCTTTCTTTCAAATGCAAACATGTTAAAAGGGTTTATTCACAATATTTGATTTGGTGCTTTGATTTGGAGAAAAGAGATTGGGAAAATCTCGTTGAAAATCTGATGAAGGGAGGTATTCTACGGTCACCAAAGGTCATTAGAGCTATGCGTTCCGTACCTCGCGCAGATTTTCTTCCAGAGAACATGCAGTCTTACAGTGCTGTAGATACGCCGCTCCCAATTGGGTTTGGGCAGACAATTTCGGCGCCACATAGCTTAGCTTTGAAGCTGGGCTAGGCGAGACATGGTTTCAATAATGAATGAAGCCCTGCAATTGGAAGTAGGCCACAAAGTGCTGGAAATTGGAGCAGGTTCGGGATGGCACGCCACAACCATAGCTGAGATAGTTGCACCAAGCGACACGTCTAGAAGTGGATGGGGTCACGTTTACACCGTGGAAATAGTTCAAGGTTTGGCTGAATTCGCCAGAAGAAACATCATGAAAGCTAGATACGGTGACCGCATAACCATAATCTGTGCAGACGGCTCCATGGGCTGCTCTGAGAAGGCTCCCTACGACAGAATTCTTGTGACTGCCGCTGCACCAGATGTTCCCGAGCCATTAATTGAACAGTTAAAGCCCAAAGGGATAATGTTGATTCCTGTTGGAAGCATGCACCTATTCCAAAGCCTAATGAAAATCACAAAAGAAACGAACGGGAAGACTAGGAAAGAAAACCTTGGTGGAGTTGCTTTTGTCCCTTTAACTGGGCGTCACGGGCACAGATCATAACATGCTTTCTAAGCAGCGAAATTATAGGAATGAAAACTTGTGTATGATGTTATAGTTGTAGGCAGTGTCGGGACGGCTGTTGAAGAGGCTGCACATTTAACGAAAATCGCCGCAACCATACGTTTGGTTAGCCACGCAAACAGCATTTTAATAAGTGAACAGACGAGAAAGCAGCTAGAAAATAAAGGCGTGCAAGTAATAGAGGGTTTTGCTGGAGAAGAAATTGATGGGAGTCCTCCATTAAAAATGCTTGTGTTACGCAGCTTAGAAGATGGAGCAACTCAAAAGTTGGATACAAACATAATTTTTGTAGTTGCCGGTGTAAAGCCGTTTGTTTCTGTTTTGCGAAAGGCTGGAATTAAAACTCACAGATTGGGATGTGTGGTTGTTGACGAGTTTGGAAGAACGAACATTGATGGGGTCTTTGCCGCTGGAAGCTGTGCATCAACGATCAAAGACTTAGTTCCTCCGTGCATTGGCGACGGCGCTACGATTGCAATCCAAGCACGCTTGTTCATCAATTATATCCCAAATTGCTGAATCCTCTCGATTTCATCAAAGACCTAACACTTTCTTATATCCGAATATGTCAAGAAAACCATGACCCGAGAGGTTACAGGCTAACACCTTTTCCTCGCCAGTTTCTTTACACCTCAGAGCCTCATCTATCATGGCTCTAATCGCATACGATGATTCAGGAGCAGGTAGGAAGCCTTCTGTTCTAAGAAACATTCGGGTACCCTCGAAAACTATTTTCTCGTCAACAGGATAAACTATGGTGTTAATATAACCCAATTTCCTCAGGAGACTCATGATCGGTGATGCCCCTGAGTATCTAAGACCATCGCCATAGATGGGAGGCATCTCCACTTTGTGACCAAGCGTGTACATTTTAAGAAGCGGCGTTTTACCGGCATGATCTGCGAAGTCATAACGATATTCACCTCGGCTTATGTTAGGCGCTGACAGAGACTGTGCCGCAAGAAATTCACATTTCCGCTTGCCTCTTAGCACTTCTCCTATAAAAGGTAATGTAAAGCCCCCGAAGTTAGATCCTCCCCCGAAGCAACCTATCAACAGATCCGGCTGCTCTTCCACAATGTTGAACTGCTTAATTGCTTCAAGACCAATGATTGACTGATGCATCAACACATGATTCAGAACGCTTCCGAGACAATAAACGAATCCTTCATTTTTTTCTGCGTACTCTAATCCCTCAGATATCGCTATACCCAGCGACCCAGGATGATCGGGGTCTGCTTGGAGGATGCTTCTGCCAGTTTCAGTTATTTTACTTGGTGAAGCGTGGACTTCACCCCCATACATTTTCATCAAAGTTCTTCGGTCAACCTTCCAATCATACACATTGCGAACCCAAAAAACAACACATTTCAACCCCATTAAACAAGAAGCATACGATAATGCAGTGCCCCATTGCCCAGCCCCCGTTTCTGTGCAAACGCCTTTTCTACCTTCTTTAGACGCATAGAATAGCTGTGCTAATGCCGTGTTGACTTTGTGGCTTCCAGTCGGAGACAAGTCCTCTCTCTTCCAGTAAAGATGTGCGGGTGTCTTCAAGAACTTCTCAAGTTTTCTCGCGCGTCTGAGGGGTCTCGGTCTGCCAGCTTGTATGTATAGCTCTCTTAGTTCTTCAGGTATGGGAACCCAGCGTTGGTCTGAGCTCTCCTGTTGCAAACATTTTTCAACCATTACTTTAGACAGAAACTCGAGTCGAGAAGGCCCTGTTTCAGGTTCCTTAGGTGGTGGAAGCGGTTGCGGGAGATCAGGTAAGATGTTGTACCAATCTTTTGGAAGCTCATCCACTGGTAGATCTATCTTTATTTCATTCATTTCTTTTTCTCCTGAGCCTTGGTTTTAAGTAGGTCAGTTAGTTCCATAATTCATAAAAGGTTTTCTTATCCAAACCATTTTTCTAATGTTGTCTTCGCCTTTAGATCCTCAGTGCCTTTCCGCATTTTTTCCAAAGCTTTTCTGACTCGATTTTCTGAAAAGTCTCTTTCTCTGCAAATGAAATCTGTCACGCTTTCTACATTCGGGGTTTTCCATTCTATATTGTAATCATCTGTCACTTTTGGATGCAGAAAGATTTCTCTAATTCTTTTCGGTTGAACTGGAAACTCTGCATTTTTTATGTGCGGCAAGGCATTTTCTAGGCTTCCATGCTCCTTTACGAGTTTCAGAGCTGTTTTTGGTCCTAGGCCTTTTACGCCTTCAGGGTTGAAGTCTGTGCCTATGAGTATACCTACATCAATCAGTTGCTCACAGGTTATTCCGCATTCCTTTAGAACTTGTTCAAGCTCAACGATTTCTGGCACGACCTCAATGTAGACTTTTTTCCTTGGGAGTTTTCTTCGGCCTGAAATTGTCACGTTTCTCACAAATTTTGGAGCACCGAAAAGGAGGCTGTCATAATCTTGGCTTGCACAGTAATCTGCGTCTCCACGCTTTGCTAGATGTGCTGCTTGGGCTTCTCCCTCGCTTGGCGCTTGAACCCATGGAATCCCCATGGAATCTAGAAGTCGTTTGCTGTCTTCAGCCATGTAATCTTTCAGGCGAGAAGTTGCCTGCGCATACATACGAGCTTCTTCTATTTTTCCCTGTTTCACAGCTTGCTCATATTTTACAAGGGCTTCTTTTTTGACTTTCATGCGTCTCTTGATCTCAGTTTCCTTTAATGCTGGCGGGATTCCGTCAAAAACGTAGATCGGCTTTATACCCATTTCCACAAGGTTGCTCGTTCTGTAGAGAAGACCGCTTAAATGGCTTGTCACCCTACCGCTTCTATCCTTTAATGGTGTGCCGTCAGGCTGACGGATTATGGCTAAGAACTGGTACAAGGCGTTGTAGGCGTCTATAGCAATGGATTTTCCACTTAAATCCACAAGTTTGACGGTTGTTTTTGGAACTAAATCGCGGAGGTTTACGCCCATAATCATGCCCCCAAGTTAACAAACATCGGTTTAGCAATAAAAGTTTTACATCAGTCATGAAAAGTTCACTTTGTTTCAGTTTTGAGGTTAAGGATCAGTGTCGTTGAGGCTTTATCTGAAGCCTTCAGACAATTCTACTGCCTTAGTGTGATGGAAATAAGCTGACTAGAAATCGGAGAGCCGTTGAAGCACAAGGATTATTCGCTAGTGTAGAGAATTAGTATCGAGGTGGAAGAGTGAAGGAAAAAGAGCCTTCTCCAAAAGCAGTGGGTTTGACCCCGGTTGTATATGACGACTTTTTGAAGTGCTTCTTGAAGCTGGAATGCAACAATCCATCGGGTAGTCATAAGGATAGAGAAACATTTTATTTCATTAGCAAGTTTGGCTGGGAAAAGAAGTATATTGTAGCGTCGAGTGGTAACGCAGGCATTTCTTTGGCTTACTGGATGAGAGAGAGGGCTGTTGTTTTGGTTCCAGAAGTTACTCCGAAAAAGAAAATCGAAGCCATAAAGAAGTTTGGGGCGGAGGTCATAGTTAAGGGCAGATACTTTTACGATTCCTACAAGTTAACCGGCAAAATATCTCAAGAAAGAAGGCTCATTAACATATCGCCTGGCTTTGCAGAAAGATGGAGAGGAGACATTGCAATCAGTTACGAACTGAAAGAATTAAAGCCAGAATACATTTTTATCCCTTCCGCCGATCTCACATTAGCGTACGGAATTGCCTATGGCTTCCAAGAAATGGTAAATAAAGGCTTTATCGAAAAACGGCCAGCAGTTGTCGCATGTGTACTCCCAAATCATCCGTTGATCAAACTATGTGAAGATGAAGACATAGATGAATATTGCAAACACGTTTTTAATTCCATTTATACTCATGGAGAAGAAGGAGAAAACATCGAGAAAGGATTTCTAGATTTTCCATTCACAAAAGTAGAATCTACTACAGAGCTGAATTCGGTACTGCAGTTAGATAAGAAATATCCAAACTATGACCCTGCCGTTCTAATTGCCATGTTTATTTCAAGAAAGTACAACGGCAGAAAAGTGGTGATTGTAACTGGGATTAAACGTAAGACCCAAAAATCAAAATTAGCAACGTAAACTTCGCTCCTAAGGAATAATGTGGAGAATTTATGCCGATATCTCTATCCTTGGTATTTTCGCCTTCTCATATACCATGTCTAAAATTTTCATCATAACGCTGATCCATATGAGGAAAAATATTGCTGCGCGCACAAATTTTCATTTATCTCTAAGCAAAGTTTTACGGCTTTTCACGTAAACAAGCCTTAATAAATTGAAGGGAGGAAAGATTTAAGCGGTTATTTCTACTCCGGGTATTTTGACTTTGTTGTATAGTATGTCTAGGATTTTCATCATAACGCTGATCCAGAGGAGGTAAATTAACGCTATGAAGGTGTATGTTTCTAAGACTCTGTAGGTCCAAGAGGCTATTGTTTTGCCGGCGGAGGTGAGTTCCGGTACTCCAATCAGTAGTAGGGCCGCTGTGCTTTTTGTTAGGGAGCAAAACTCGTTGCTCCATGGAGGTATGACTATTCTCAGGGCTTGGGGAAGCACCACGTATCTGATTGCCTGAGCCTTTGAAAGTCCTAGTGAGAGGGCGGCTGTCATCTGGTCTTCATATACTGATTCCATTGCTCCTTTTATGTAGCCCTTTTGGTATGCCGCGCTGTTAAGTGCAAAAACTATGAAACCCACTGTGAACCTGTCTATCAGTATGTTAAGCGTGTCGGGTACGCTGTAGTAGAATATGAAAAGCTGAACGATAAGCGGACTTCCCCTGAAAAATTCCACATAGAATTTGATTATTGTCGAAGGAATCTTTCCTCCGTACAAGTCTCCTATTGCTAGAAGAATTCCTAATACAAGACCAATTATTACTCCAAAAAGGGTTACTTGAACGGTTAAAATGAAACCTTTGAAAATCATGGGAAAATACTCAACTAGAAAATCCATTATGGCCTTCTATTCCCTCCTCGTTCGCTTAATCAATCTTGCCATGAACCTTTTTGCCCTCTCAGTACGGGGGTTTGTAAAAAATAGCTCTGGTGGACCTCTCTCGATAATCGTGCCTTCGTCAAGGAATATCATTTCGTCTGCCACGTCACGCGCAAACGGCATCTCGTGGCTAATTACAAGCATGGTTGTTCCTTTCTTTGCTAAGTCCCTTAACGTGTCTATGACTTCTCCGGTTAGCTCTGGGTCAAGAGCTGAGGTTGGTTCGTCAAGTAGTATGATTTCGGGATCCATTGCCAACGCTCTGGCTATCCCAACTCTTTGTTGTTGTCCTCCAGATAGTTGGGCTGGGTAATGGTTGACCCATTCCTCCATCTTTACTTCTCTTAAAGCTTGCATTGTTCGTTCTCTAGCTTCTTTTTTAGGTAATTTCAGTACGCGTCTTATTCCCAATTCTACGTTTCCAAGGGCGGTTAGGTGATGGAAAAGCCAGATATTCTGGAACACGAATCCTATTCTGGCTCTTGCCTTGTTGAGGTCCACGCCAGGTTTGGTTAAGCATTCTCCCGTAAGGAAAACATCTCCTTTGGTAGACGTGGTCAGCATTGCTAAGCATCTTGCGAGTGTGCTTTTTCCAGACCCGCTTGGCCCGAACATAAGCTTTATATCGCCTTCCTTGATTTCTAGGGAAACATCTTTTACTGCGACTATTTTCCCGTAGATTTTCCATAGATTTTTACATTCTAGTATTGTGTCTGCTATCGCTCTCCTCTCCTAGAGTCCCAACTGCTTCTTTTTTCTGCTTCCCCACATGTCTAAGTAGGTCGCAAGCGGGAAGGTGAGTAATATGTAGAGGAAAGCGGCTGCAAAGTAGGGGAATACTCTGTCAAGCGGTCTCAATAAGTCTGCCTTCCTCATCATGTCGACAACCCCGAGGATAAATGCATATGAGGAGTCCTTAACTAAGAGTGCATATTCGCTGCCCAAACCTGGAGTTGCGATGACAAAGGTTTGAGGGATCATCACGTAAATTATTGCCTGTAGTTTGGAAAGCCCTAGGGATCTAGCGGTTACCATCTGTTCTTCTCTTATACCTCTTATTGCTCCTCTGAATACCTGAGATTGATGAGCTCCGCTTCTTAATCCAAGGGCAAAAGTTGCCGTGAAAAAGGCGTTTTTAAAAGGTTGCCTGAACAGTGGTATACCACCCACACCAAAGTAGAAGAGCAGCATAATCACTATTTCTGGGACTCCTCTGAGAACTTTTTCATACCCATCAACTAGAATCTGGAAAGGTTTGCTCGTGTATGTCCGTATAAACGCTAGGGGAAGCCCGATGATAAAACCCAATAAAAAAGAGAGAATTGATATGGCTAGAGTGGTAGGTAATCCTCCTAATATGAAGATTAGCTTGTCAACGATGTCCACTTTTCATCACGAGTCAATCGCATTTCCATTCTACCTTCAGTTCGTCTAGTTCGCCTTCAGCTATTATTTCTGCAAGCGCACCGTTTATTTTCGCCACAAATATGTCGGCATCTAGGTGAGCCACGAAAGCCACGGGCCAATATGATCTCCTAAAGATTACAACTATTGGTTCTTCTCCCGCCTCCTCTGCCTCAAGTATCCACCAAGATGTTACAGGGGTCTCGGCGTAAACGCAGTCAATTGCACCTCTTTTCATGTCCGCAAGCGCATCGATGTAGTCACTGTAAGTGACTAGAGTATCTGGAGCATCTAACTGCAGTTCCTCTTGCTGCGTTGTACCCGACTGTACTCCGCACTCCAACTTCTCACCACCCAACCTCAGAGCATCGAGTTCTTCGACAGAATTGATCTCGGTTATGCCTAGTGCGTCACGTGTGCTTTCCAGCATTATTATTTGGCCCTCTGTTATGCTGTGGTGCATTGTATACTGCACTACTTCCAGCCTTTCTGGTTTAATTGAGAAACCGCTTATCCCCATGTCTATTGCTTTATCCTCAACATCTAGTATTATGAGGTCGAAGTCCATATCTATCCAGTCTACAGTGAGATTTAGTCGTTCGGCAATCATATCCATCAGCTCAATCTCGAAACCTATGATCTCGGGTGGTGTGACTGATAGGTTCAAATATTCGTATGGAGGCCAGTCCGGGGAGGTTCCAATCTTGATTACACCTCTCTCTTGGATGGTTTCCCAGATTGTCTTTGGTGTTTCTTCTTCTTCAGGCCATACGTACGGACTTGCGAAGAGTCCTGCGGCGAAGGCCACAATTAGGACTACTATCACTATGGCGGACATAACTCCTTTAGACACAGTCATATTTTTCCCTCACCCATAACCTTGTATGTTATCCTATTTAAAACTTAAATGACCAATTCCCTTTCTGAATACCTTCTCATACTTTTACTAGACATCAGTCTCTTTCAAAGTCGGCGGGGTTTCATCAAAAACACAAATTGGTTCTATCCCTTACAAGGTTGCTTGCTCTGTAAAGGAGATCACTTAAATATTCTATCCTTACCTCTTATCCATTCCTTGCAGTTTAAAACATATAAAATATAAGGAAGCTTGACCATTAAAAACCATCACCGAGGAATAAGAAATGACTGAAAGAACACAGACACTAACATTAGTTACATGCACAAGTTGCCGTAAACCGATACCGCCAGGAGCAGAAGCTACAAAACTTCTGTGTCCAAACTGTGGGGAAATTTTGATAAGGCGGTGTGCAAAGTGCAGAAAGTTTGGGCGTCCGTATAAGTGTCCGAAATGCGGTTTTGTCGGACCATAAAATGCAAAGGGAAGTTGAAAAATGGGTAGTGTTGTAGTCTCTTACAAAATATTTCCAGTAGATATAAAGGTTGACTTTGGTGAGTTGAAGAAGAAGATTGAGGCTTGTCTACCAGAGTTCGCTTCGATATACGGGTTTGGAGAAGAGCCAATAGCCTTCGGCCTAAACCTGCTAATTGCCCATATCAAGATCCCAGAAGATAAATCAGGCGTGCTTGATGAGCTTGAAAAGAAATTCGGGGAGATAAACGAGATAAGCCAAGTGCAACCAGGCATGGTGCGTAGGACAAGCAGATAGCCTTAAACATTTATATAGGAATTAACCTCTGTTTCGAGCAGCATAGCATGATTATGGAAGGATTCTGATTGGTTGAAACCCAGTTACGTGTTGGCGATGCACGACAGCGGGATGTTGGGAGAGGCATAGCCCGCCTAGACCAGAGGACAATGCAGAAACTGGGCATATCAGCAGGAGACGTAATCGAAATAGTTGGAAAAAGAACAACATCAGCTATAGCTTGGCCAGCCTACAGCGAAGATCAAAACCGAGAAATAATACGCATAGACGGTTTCACCCGCAAAAACGCAGGTGTAGCCATAAACGAATACGTTATCGCCAGACCAGCCAAGGTTAAAAACGCCTTAAACATAACCTTCGCACCGGTGGACATGAGACTGAACGTTGACGAAGACTTCACAAACTTCGTCAAAAACCGCCTAATGGAAAGAACGCTCATGGAAGGCGACACAACCCTTGTCATGATGCTTGGACACGCCATACCATTCACCGTAACAAAAACCCGTCCGCACGGCATAGTAAAAGTCACAGCTGAAACAAAACTCGCAATATTGAGCGAACCAGCACCTGAAGGAAGAGGACTGCCGCCAACAACATACGAGGACATTGGAGGACTACATGAAGAGATTCAAAGAGTAAGGGAAATGGTTGAGCTTCCACTACGACACCCTGAACTGTTCCAGAGGTTGGGAATAGAACCGCCAAAGGGAGTGCTGCTTCACGGCCCTCCCGGTTGCGGCAAAACCCTTTTGGCCAGAGCAGTAGCCAACGAATCAGAGGCAAACTTCTTCTCAATAAACGGACCAGAAATAATGAGCAAGTTTTACGGAGAATCAGAGGCAAGGCTTAGAGAAATCTTTCAGGAAGGCCAACAGAACTCCCCAAGCATAATATTCATAGATGAATTAGACGCAATAGCGCCTAAACGAGAAGAAGTCACAGGCGAAGTTGAAAGACGTGTAGTTGCCCAGCTCCTAGCATTAATGGACGGTTTATCCGGAAGAGGAAACGTTATAGTAATAGGTGCCACAAACAGACCAGGCGCTTTAGATCCAGCCCTTCGCAGACCAGGCAGATTCGACAGAGAAATCGAGATAGCCGTTCCAGACAAGAAGGGAAGATACGAAATACTCCAAATTCACACCCGTGGAATGCCATTGGCAGACGATGTTGACCTTAAAAAATTGTCTAAAATATCCCATGGATACACAGGCGCAGACATGGCAGCCTTATGCAGAGAAACAGCCATGAAAGCCCTGCGCAGGTATCTGCCACAAATAAACTTGGAAGAAGAACGTGTACCGCCAAGCGTACTGGAAAAAATGGAAGTTAAAATGGAGGACTTCCTTAATGCTTACAAGGAGATAACTCCTACAGCCATGCGTGAAGTCTATATAGAAGTGCCGACAGTCCACTGGAGCGACGTAGGCGGACTAGAAGAAGTCAAACAAGAACTTAGCGAAGCAGTTGAATGGCCTCTGAAAAGTCCGGAAATCTTTATGAGACTTGGAATCAAGCCACCCAAGGGAATTCTCCTTTACGGGCCTCCTGGTTGCGGTAAAACTCTTCTGGCTAGGGCTGTTGCAACGGAAAGCGAAGCCAACTTTATAACAATTAAAGGTCCAGAGGTCTTTTCGAAATGGGTCGGGGAATCAGAGAAAGCCATTAGAGAAGTGTTCAGAAAGGGAAGAATGGCTGCACCAACAGTGATATTCTTCGATGAAATTGACTCGCTTTTGCCTCGACGAGGCCTAGGCTTTGCAGATAGCGGAGTGACAGAACGCGTTATCAGTCAGCTTCTGACAGAAATGGACGGCATCGTAACCCTAGAGGACATAGTTGTTATAGCTGCCACAAACAGGCCTGACATCGTGGATCCGGCAGTTCTTCGTCCAGGAAGGTTTGATAGGTTAATTTATGTGCCTGAACCTGACGAGAAGAGTCGTCTCGAAATATTCAAGATTTACACGAAAAACATGCCATTAACGAAGGACGTAGACGTGGTGCATTTAGCGACTGTAACAAAGAACTATTCTGGCGCAGACATAGAAGCCCTTTGCAGAGAAGCCGCCATGCACGCTCTAAGGAGAGACGTAAACGCTAAAGAAGTCACGATGACAGATTTTCAAGACGCAATGAAAAGGATTGGTCCATCAATCACGCCAGACATGGAGAAATGGTATAAGAGATTTATCCAACAGATTCGACAAGTGCAAAAACCAGCAACACCAGTTGCTTAGGAGCCCTAATCTATGGTTGTTAAAACGTGGAAAACACGTCCAGCCCACTACTTTCTATTAGAAATCCTGGAAAAAAAGAAAGGTGCTATGACAGACACTGCTCTTTTCGACGCTTTAAAGGACGAATTCAAGGACCTAGGGTTCAAAGACTTTAATGAATTGCTAATGCGGTTAGAAATCGGAGGAAAGATTCGCACACTGTCCATGGCACGTGGCAGAAGACGAATAGAGCTTGTAACCTAAAACAGGCTTTTTTGTTGAAAACGTTAAAGGTTTATTGTGTCAATGCATGGATTTTTTTCGGACGCAATTGTTGTTGGAGGTGGACCATGCGGCTCCTTCGCCGCCTTGAACCTTGCGAAGCTTGGTGTTAACGTAAACGTTTTTGAGGAACACGCTGAAATAGGCGTTCCTTGCCATTGTGCCGGTCATTTAAGCATTAAAGGTCTGAAACTTTTGGAATTGTATCCCTTACCCTCAGAAATTGTTGAAAACGTTTTCTATGGAGCGATTTTTCACTCCCCAAATGCTAAGAGTTTTCGTATCCGTTTTTCTTCGCCCGTAACATGCGCTGTCAATCGAGTTCTTTTCGACAGGTACATTGCGAAGATGGCGGAAAAGGCTGGGGCGCACTACTTCCTGGATTCAGTAGTTGAATCTGTAATAATTAAAAACGGTTTTGCAAAAGCTGTCATTGTTAGGCGTGGAAAAGCCGACGAAAAGTTTTCAGCTAAGGTAGTGGTGGATGCTGAGGGAATATCATCAAAGATTTTGAGGCAAGCAGGCTTAGTTGCTTTTAATCGCCGTACGCTAGTTAAAGCTGTGGAAGCGGAAGTTGAAAACGTCCAAGGTTTGGAAACAGACATGGTTGAAGTTTTCCTCGGCAGAAATTATGCCCCGGGATTTTATGCATGGTTAATGCCTAAGGGAGATGGAAAGGCAAAAGTTGGACTAGCTGCAAAAAATGGAAACCCAAGAGAACTTCTGCAGAGACTCATGCTTAAACATCCAACAGCATCAAAGAAGCTGCGAAGCGCAAAAATCTTACAGACTTCCTTTCATTCTATAACACTTGGGGGACCAATTCCTAAAACCTTCACGAACGGGTTCTTAGTCTTGGGGGATGCAGCCTCGCAGGTGAAGCCCACTACAGGTGGTGGTGTAATTTTTGGCATGACTTGCGCAAAGATTGCGGCTGAAGTTGCTTATGAAGCCTTACGTAAAAATGCTCTTTCCTCAGATTTTCTGTGCACATATCAGAGCCGATGCAAAAAAACCTTGGGGTCTGATGTTAAGTTTATGCTTAGAATAAAGAAAATGCTTGACGCCCTACCAGACAACAAGGTAGATGGCACAATTAACTTCTGTGCAAAAATCGGTCTAGACAAGGCTCTTCAGAAGTTTGAAGACATGGATTTTCAAGGACGTTCCTTTTTGCGCATGTTACGGAATCCTCGCATGTCAATAGCTTTTTCCTATTTTCTTCTCTCATACTTGTTTGCGAATCGTTAAAATTTGAAGAAGGCAATTGATAGAGAAGGATGGTTTGAAAAGACGTGTCCGAATTTCGTTACAAACAGGTTATCGTTTTCCGTTCTGATTTGAAAATGAGTAAGGGAAAAATCGCAGCGCAAGCTGGGCATGCTTCAGTTTCAGCGGCGGAAGAAGCACGCAAGAACTTCAAGGAGTGGTGGAAAGCTTGGCTACAGGAGGGACAGTGCAAGATAGCTGTCAAAGTGGAAAGCGAAAAAGAACTGCTGGAACTGAAAAAACAGGCAAAAGAGTTAGCGATGCCTTGCGCATTAATCGTCGACAGAGGTCTTACAGAAGTTCCTCCAGGGACGATAACGTGTTTGGGAATTGGGCCAGCACCCGTCGAAAAGGTAGATAAGATGACAAGCATGCTTCCTCTCCTCTAGAAGGCGTAAGTTTTGTTTGTTCCTAGATTGGAGAAATCCATAGGCATTGAGGTTTATGCTACAAGTTCTTTGGGTGTCGGCGGGGTCATTCGGCAGCGTGTCGAAGATTTTATTGTTAGAGAGATTTTGGTTGACGGTTCCAAAGCGAGAACGACTCTGTCTGAAAGAAATGCCGAGCAAGGCGCATTAGGCTCTTCAGGTGTCAAGAATCGCTATCTACTATGTGCTTTAGTTAAGCGGAACTGGGACACTTTTTTGGCTCTGAAGGCAGTCGCCAAACAGCTAGACATAAGCACAAAACGTATTCAAATAGCTGGCATAAAGGACGCAAAGGCTTTAACAGCCCAGCACATCACAGTTGAAGATGTATCAGCTGAAGAAATCCAGAGAGCTCAAGCTAGAGACATAAAAATCTACCCAATAGGATACTTTCGCAGCAAACTGTCATCATACTATCTCTTAGGAAACCATTTTCACATAACCATCAGAGCCATAAGCCATTCAGAATCCAAAATAAAAGAACGGATAAGGAAAACCATTGAAGAACTTAACACGATTCGTGGGACTCCAAACTTTTTCGGCCATCAAAGATTCGGAACAACACGCCCAATAACGCATCTGGTTGGCAAAGCCATAGTTCAGGAAAATCTCGACAAAGCTGCAATGCTGTATCTGGCCAAGCCAAGCCCACATGAGCATCCGGAATCTCGATGGGCACGGGAACAACTGCAGAAAACACGAGACTTTAAGCAGGGTCTAAAAAACTTTCCCAAACAACTGCATTATGAGCGTCTGATGCTTAACCATTTAGCCAAAAAACCAGACGATTTCGCAAATGCCTTTAGAAAACTGCCAACAAAACTCAGAAGGCTTTTTCCACAAGCCTGTCAGGCTTACTTGTTCAACAAGTTCCTGAGCAAAAGAATCGAGAAGGGGCTTCCGTTGAACACGGCTGAGGTTGGAGATTACGTTGTAAATGTGGAGCGTTCTGGACTGCCAATGTTGAGAATGCGGAGGAAAGCAAGTGCAAAAACGGTTACAGAAGTCAACAAGGCAATCCAAGCTGGAAAAATGAAGTTGGCAATGCCATTAATCGGCTTCAAGCAGCATCCCTCTCAAGGCCTTCAAGGAGAAATCGAGAAGCAAATCCTACAAGAAGAAGACATTGGTATGGAAAACTTCAAGATTAAGGGTCTGCCAGAAATAAGCTTGAGGGGAGAACTGCGGACAGCCACAGTTCCACTAAATAATTTCTTAATAGAGGAAATCTCAGAAGATCAAGTCAACCCATCAAAGCATAAGGCAGAAGTAAGCTTTACGTTGTATCGTGGTTCGTATGCAACAATAGTCTTGAGAGAACTCATGAAACCACGCAACCTAATAAAAGCAAGATTCTAGCGTGGTAGTCTATTGTTTCATTTTTTGTAGCCTTATAAGCTTTTGAAAGAAGCAAGAAATGCATGCGTTGAGTCGGTTCATAGGAATCTCGCGCGCTAAAGGACACTTCTGGGAGCATCCAAAATCTTAACCAAAGCACCGATAAAGCATTTTTGAAAGCCCTCACTTTCTCCTGCGAAAGCCTCATGAACACGCTTGTTGTTTCTGGTGGTATTGAGTAAGCGTAGGTAATCTCTGATATGAAAAGAGAGTTTCAGATTTTGCCGAGCAGTTTATCTTGGCAATCTCTCCACTGAGTCATAACATAAGACCCTAAACTCTCAATGTCTGTAACTCCTACGGAATCTCTTAGTGCGAATGGTGTGTCCAAAACGCATTTGCCATAGTAGCTTTCAGCTTGATTACGGAACCAGTGACGCCACTGGCTTGGTGCATGGTTGACTATATGCCATGCTCTAGGACGCCGAAACTCCACATGGCTACGTTGAAGGTGGCCCTAAGCTGACTGAGAAATGGGCAAAAAGAACGTGGTAAAACCACTAGTGTATATTTCTAAGAAATAAGGTTGAACTAAGTGTGCAAAAAACGCTAAGTTGAACAACCACAAGCTAAAAGTGGAGGAATCCACTAGAATTCTTCTTCACAAACCTTTAACTTCGGGCACATCATTGATAAGTAGTGGAGAAAGGAGAGGTGCTAGTGTTGTTCAAGTCTCCTAAGAAAGTTTTTCCCCTGAGAATCTTCTTTTCAACTCTACTGCTGTTTCTAGTCGCAGTCAGTCGCCTCGACACCGTCGCCTATGGAGAATCAGAATATGCTCATCTTTTCGCAACTCCCTCGATGTACGTTGCAACAGAAGTCGGGGAAATCTTTGACATTGCACTAGATATATCTAACGTCGAAAACCTACATAGGTGCGAGCTAACAATAACTTATAACACTTCTGTTCTAGACGTCATACAAGTTATTCGAGGTGATTTCTTCCCTCAACAAGCTACTTTCGGTTTTGTGGATAACGAATCATACGGTTTTGTCACAGTTAATATGTCGCTACCCGAGCTTTACGCTCCTTTGGATGGTGATGGAACTCTAGCGTGTATCACCTTTGAAGTTGCTCAAGCCCCAACGACGTGCATCCCAAGTACATTGAGACTTGATCAAACTCAACTATACAACCCGGACTCAGAGCCAATTGAACATAATTTCGTTAGTGCCATATTTTTCTGGAGATCGATGCTACCAGATCCACCAGTAGGAGTAGGACTGCTTGACCTTTATACTCAGCGAGGTGGAAAAGGACTTGACGAACCAAGCGGTAGTTTCGCACTCGGAGAACTAGTGCGTTTATTCTCGAATGTGACCTACAATAGCTGGCCAGAGCAAAGATCTTTGGTGGCTTTTCAGGTTCTAGATTCTTTGAATCAAACAGTGTTGCTATCAATAGCTGAAACCAATGAAGAGGGAATTGCAGGAATGGAGTTTAGAATTCCTGATCTTCCGGAGTCTGTAGGACTTTGGATCGCAATCTCCACCGCTGAGGTTGCAGGTGAGGTTGTGTGGGATACGATTAGTTTTCAAGTTTTGATACCAGTAGGAGGCTACTCCTCATTAGTCAAGGAATGCGCAACACCAAACCGACTAATGCCCTACGTAGCTGCAGTGACGATTGCTGCCACAGTTTTTATACTGGTTAAGCGTAAAACATCTCAGGAGAACAGAATGCGCGGACGGTAGCTAATTAACAATTCTACTTCTTTTTCCAAGTGAACTATGCCTTACGACCTACGCCTATATACACTTGAGAGAAGACCCAATGGACCATATGAGCTGGAAAACAACAGGAAACTGGATACTTGGGGCGTTTTGTACAGACTTCTATTGATATTTCACCAGAGCGTGGCTATAATTTAATTGGCGACAATCAAATCTCAAAGATTTTAACCTAAACTTTTGTTAAGTTAAAGCAGGATTTTAGCGCACACTATTATCTGGAAAGCACTTCTTGAAAGAATTTACGTATGCGTCTCGAGGCTGAATCAATTATGGTTGGATAGTCTTCCATGTAAAAATGATCTGTGTCTAAAACAAACTTCTCTTTTCTTCCTCTCGCCTCTGTGTAAACATGTTCAAATTCCGAGTATGAAGCTACATTGTCACGTTTTCCATGAACAAAAAGTTTTGGACAATCAAAATCCAAATCCACTGTTAGACCATTTACTTTCTTAAGAATCGACATGGCAACGAATCCGTCTATTTCAGCTCGAACAGCTGCATTGGACGCGACCACGGCGCCAAAAGAATATCCTAACAGTCCCAAGGAATCGACTCTTTTTCGCATGAACGAAATTGCATCCAAAACATTTTGAACTTCCTTCACACCTTTGCCATAACTTCCATAATCTATGCATAAAGCAGAGATATCATGCAAAGCTAGCTCTCTGGCAACCCTAACAATCCTAGTGTCCTTTCTACTACCACCATACAAAGGATGCGGCGGACAAAGAACAACCCCCACTGATGAACTATCATGAAAGGTTGCAACCAGAGTCTCACCCCTACTTCTGAAACTTATCTCCATGTATATCATCCTACCACAATCTTGCCCTATTCTCAAACTTTTACCTTTATCATATATATGCAAAGACTTCAACAATTTTACGTGGATGAATACAGATGGCTTACCTTGACGTTCATAAAAAGAAACACCCTGAAATCGTCGTCTCAAAATTTGGTGAGGTTAAACCTCAAGAAATAGACTATATCCTCAAGATTGTGGAAGAGTGTTACGGTCGTCTGGAGCCTCATGGAGTAGATCTGGTGGACTTATATGTTTTTGAAAAATCCTCGTCGATGAATGCCTTCATGACAAAAGAATCGAAGGAGATTGGCGTCGTTTCCGAATCTTTTGATGAACTGTTTTTCGCCATGCACGACGCATATCGAGGAACATCCCGCATAATTCTGTGCCTCGAAAGGATGAAAAAGCTGCCAAAGCTGGTTCAGGTGGGAGGAATCCGACACGAAGTGGGCCATTCAGTTTTGCATGGCAGCTTACTCTATTATCTTCTCCCGCTTCCACTAGCACTCTCAGACCTTGTCAACAGTTTCAACGTTTCCCGAGAATATGCAACTAATCTGCTCTACCTGATATCTATAGCGGTGAAAGATTACGAAGTCTGTCGCCTCCTCTACAAGCGGGGATATGTTGAAGACCAAGTGGCTTACGCGAAACATCTACTAGCAGTTACAGAGAATGAGAAAATCTCTTGGGAAATATCAAGAGGCAAATCATTAGCCGAGATTCTGTGCTTGGTTTCATGCCTAAAAGCCGCTGGTTGCGTCGCACCCTTTTTGTTGGACAAAACATTGGGTGAAGAAATGAACAAGCTTCTCGTCGAGAGCCTATACTACATGCCCAAGGAATTTTCTACGCCACTACTCAACATGATTCTGGAAGACTTTGCATCCTTAGGGACAGACACCCTCAACAACATCAACCGAGTGACTGATCTAGTCGTGGAAAGAATAGTCAAATCCCTTCTTCTAGGCCAAGGCTCCGTTCGCAGAAACAAGCAGGGGACATAGGACTTTTAAGGAATGGCAAATTTGTCATGGTGCTGGAAGCCTATACGTATCCCTTTGGGATTTAGAGGGCAAGCGTGGCCAGAACAATCCGGAAACGGAACCGCCAGATGATGCAATAGGGATTTATGAGGGAAGAAGAGTCTATTTAGTTTGTGAGAAATGATTCGGAAGGATGAGTTGGATTGAAGCTTCTTGTTGATTATCGGGAGAGACGTCTTGCAAGACTGCTTGAAGACATGTTTGAGGAGATTGCCTTTGTCCAATTGCCTATTGGCGATTACTTGTTAACCTCTGATTATAGTGGAGTAGTTGTAGAGAGGAAGACAGTTAATGATTTCTTGGCTTCTGTTAGGTCTAACAGGTTATGGGATCAGTTACTTAGAATGATGAAGGCTGAGGAAATATTGGGATATTCGGTGAAAAGGAGAATACTTTTGGTCCATGGAAACTTTGCAGACTACTTTGAAATTGTTGACTTCGATTCTCAATGTGATCTTTTGCTGCATTGGTCCCAGCTTATGGGAGCCTACATGGAGATAATTTACGTTTACAATACACCGATTATTCACGCCGAGAGTGACGTCGCTTTCAAAGCTTTCATGAAAATACTGGCTAAAAGGGAGTCCTCCGGATCAAATGATAAGCTTCCAGATGCCAGGTGGTATAGAAAGCCTGCGAGAGCAGATCTGCCAATAAAAGACAGGAAGAAGTATATTCTCTCATCCCTCCCGTACGTTGGTGACCGCTTGGCGGAAAATCTGCTAAGAAGCTTTAATACAATCTCGGAAATAGCCTGCGCCTCGGTTGAAGAGTTGAAGAAGGTCCCGAAGATTGGAAAGAAGAAGGCAGATCTAATCTACAACATGTTTCATTCATGAATCTCTAGAGAACCTAGACAAAGAACCGACAGATTGGGTAACATTTTGATTTGGGAGTGAGACGTGTCTGGAAGCGATCCATATATATCAAAACTACATACTTAGCTCTCGATGTGCCCAATAGATACCGAGGAACTGATAAGGGCGTTGCCCAAAGTCGAGCAACACGTTCATATCGTTGGTTCAGTACGGCCTGAGACGATGTTGTGGCTTATAGAACAAGGCGGCATGGACATGCCCTACGAGACCGTGGAGGACGTCCGGCGTTTCTTTCAATACCGCGATTTCCCCCACTTCATTTCCATCTACAGCACGGTGGTCGATTGCATCACAAATGAGGATCAATTCGAGCGCATCACCTATGAAATGCTGGAGAACGACGCCCGATGCAATGTCCGATACGTCGAGGCAAGCTTCTCTGCTCTCGACCACGTTCGCAAAGACCTTGACTACGGTAGAATGCTCGACGCGATCAACAGAGGTGTTTGTCACGCCCATCGCGACTTTGGAATCGAGTGCAACCTTAGAGTTGACCTCGTCCGCAACTACGGTCCGGACGCTGGAATGGAAGTCCTCGACTGGATCGAGAAGAAAGGTGATAATATCATCTCTATCGATATCGGAGGTAGTGAGGAAAGGTTCCCTCCTAAGCCCTTCGCCTCCGTCTATCGTAGAGCTGGAGAGATGGGGCTCCACCTCGTCGCCCACGCGGGGGAGGCTGCTGGTCCCAAGAGCATATGGGAAGCTGTGAAGTTTCTCAGCGTCGAGCACATTGGCCATGGAGTTGCTGCAGCCAGGGACCCTAGACTGATGAACTACCTGTCGGAGCAAGGTGTCACGGTCGAGATGTGTCCTGTCAGCAACGTAAGGACGGGAGCCGTCTCGTCCCTGGAGAAGCATCCCATCAGAACCTTCTTAGGCCATGGCCTTATGGTGACTGTGAACAGTGACGATCCTTCCATGTTCAACACGGATATGAATAATGAATATCTGCAACTCCACAGCAAGCTCAACTTCACAATTCGTGAACTATTCAAGTTGAGCCTCAACGCTGTTGACTCCTCCTTCCTTCCCGAGAAGCGGCGAATCAATATGCGCGAATCCTTCATAAAGGAGTATCAGCGCCTAATGGACTGTGGCTGCAGATCTGATTAGTCCACACACTTCGCATCAATCAGAGAGTCCAAATTGCCCTCTCAGCGTTTTCTACAAGCATCTGTTTCTTGTCTGTTGGCACTACTACACTTGCCGCATACTGATGTCCATCGGCTATTCCGAAGCCTTCAGATGCTTCGTCCAGAAGTTTCACGGCTCCTAATAATTTTCCCTCTTCAATTTGACACTGCATGACTTTTGGCACTCTAACAGAAGCCTTAACAAAGTTCTCTTTTAGTTTTCCCCAGCCTGGAATTTCTGGCGGCACGTTTACAAATCCCAAAATGTACTTGTTAGGCTTTATCAAACGTGCCTTGTAAGACAGGAAGGAGCAGAACTGTCCTATCACCTTTGTGCCCATGCCAGCAAACATGTTTCCAGCGTCAAACCATTGGATGTGTTCTGTTTCCTTCAGCCTTTCACGGTAAAGCCTTCCCAAAAGTCTTCGGTTAGCCTCCTTACGTCGAGTCTCTAAAGCGTCAACTTTCCTTTTTGCATCCTTACTCCATCCTTCGAGACAAGCTTTAATGCCGATTTCGGGTCCACCTTCATAATAACCCACCGCTCCTAGAATTTGAAGCTTCGAAAACAGGGAATTGACCCGGATTTTGAGCTTTGTTATTTCGAAATTTTTGCCTCTCTGCTGGGTTACTCCGTTCTTTAGAGCTTCGTCCAAAACCATCCTGTTTATTCCCAAAAACCCTTGTGGGATTTCGCAACTCCCAACTAGAGCCAGATAGCCTAAGTCTTGATTGGTCTTGTTCAGGGCTTTTGCAAATAGATAACAACATGTTGCTCCTGAAAAATCTGTTTCTCCTTCAAAGCCAAGATGCTCAAGGTTTAAATCTAAAACCTTCGAGTCTGCAGATGGTTTAGGGTCGTGATGATCCAAAATTATGGTTAGGTTTCTGCCTTCATTGTATTCAGATATTAGATCTGCATGTGAAGAGCCTATATCCACGTAAAAAATTGTTTGTCCAGCCTTTGAATGTAAATCTTCGATTACCTCAGCGTAGACTTTTTCTAGGCAGAACGTTTTGGCTTCTACTTCTTCGCGTTCTAGAGCCTTCTTTGTGATGGCGGCTGAGCACAAGCCGTCTGCATCGTCATGGTGAATTATCATTACTTCCTTCGGTTTTGCTGCTTTTAACTCTTTGATTGCCCTGTTTGCTTTTTCTTTGAACTCTTCCAATTGCATGTGGAGCACCTTTAACCTATTGTTTTTAGAAGGTCTGACCTTGTTATTATTCCAACGATTTCTCTGTTTCTTGCAACCAACACGCCTTGATGTCTTTCAAGCAACGGACGGATTGTATCGATGGGTTTTTCTTCTGAGACTATGGGTAAGGGTGGACCCATAATCTTTTTAACTCTCTCGTTTGCTATGTTTGAACTTAGGTTTTTGATTATGCTTTTTTCCATTATCGTTCCAACCACCCTGTTACCTGACAACACGGGCATCTGAGAAATGGCGTGTCTCATCATGGTTTCGCTTACTTTCAGAATACTGTCGTTTGGCTTTGCGAAGAGTACGGGGTCAGCCATTACGTCCTTACATTTCCTCTTTTTCCCTTCTGTCAGTACTTCTAATATTTTATTGATTGTCGATAGCCTTGGGTCCACTTTTCCGAGTTCTATTTTTGCTATGTGTGCTTGTGAAACACCGGCAAGTTCAGCCAGTTTTCTCTGCGTTAATCTCGCTTTTCTTCTCAACTTTTTGATCATGGTGCCTGTGATGACCAAAATAGCCACCAGTTATTTTTAGCCTAGATAATGTAGTAAACTATATATTTGTTGTCAACACAAAAGAAGGCTTCACGAAGGAGGACTATTCATGCGAAACATAATTGTGCAAGACTTGAAGCAGACCCCACTTGAGAAACAGCGTATAGAAATCGTTGAAAGAAAAGGCCTTGGGCATCCAGACTACATATGTGACGCAGTAATGGACGAAATTTCTATACGTTTGAGCGAGATATACTTAGAGAAGGCTGGTGCAATACTACATCATAACGTGGACAAATCTTTGCTCGTAGCAGGAGAAGCTGAACCCAAATTCGGCGGGGGCATAGTCAAACAACCAATGCTTTTTGTGTTCGGCGATAGAGCAACCTCAGAAATCAACGGCGAAAAAATAGACATAAACGGAATAGCGATAAGCGTTGCCAAAGATTGGTTCAAGAAAAATATGCGCTTTGTAGACCCAGAAAAACATGTGAAATACCAAGTTGAGCTAAAGCCAGGCTCAGTTGGCCTCATCGACATTTTCAAGCGAAAAGGAAAAGTCTTAGGGGCAAATGACACTTCGGCCGCTGTCGGCTATGCGCCCATGACTAGAACAGAGAGATTGGTTCATAAGACTGAACAGTTCCTGAACTCAAGAGAGTTTAAGCAACGCTTTCCAGAATCAGGTGAAGACATAAAAGTCATGGGTTACAGAAACAACAACCAACTACACTTAACAGTTTCAATGGCATTCGTCGACCGTTACATAAGCAGTGAAGAAGACTACTTCGGCAAGAAAGCGAAAATTCTCGAAGAAACCAAAAGATTCGTCAAGGCCAGCAATGATTTCGATGACACTGATGTGCAATTAAACACTTTGGATGTGCATGGAAGAGGTTTAGGCGGTACATACTTGACAGTTTTGGGCACAAGTGCGGACAGCGGTGACTCCGGGGAAGTGGGCAGAGGAAACCGTGTGAACGGCTTGATATCTTTGAATAGACCTTTCTGTTCAGAGGCTGCAGCCGGCAAGAACCCAGTGAGCCATGTCGGCAAAATCTACAATGCTCTAACGTACAAGATAGCCCGAGACGTTTATGAGCAAGTGCCTGAAGTTGAAGAAGTCTATATTTGGCTGTTAAGCAAAATCGGAACTTCCATAGATCAGCCTGCCATTGCAGCAGCTCAAGTTATAATGAAAGGAAATAACTCGCTGGAAACAGTCAGAACCGAAATAAGAGAAGTATTAGATTACGAACTGGAAAACATAGACAAATTCTGCGTGGAACTAGCCCATGGAAAAATCCCAATCTGTTAGGTTTACCATTATTTCTGATTCCATTTCTGCATTCCGTCCACAAATGAGCGAGTAAAGGATAGGCGACTTCAGGTTCAGAAGGTTATCCTAGAGTTTCCTAACTTATCGTAACTTTTAAAGCGTCTATATTGTAGGTCATTTCAGTTTCCCATCGCACCGTAATTCCAATAGCAACCCACACTTCATTGCTAGAACCAATGTGCAGATTTGTAGTGTGGGCGTACTCTTTCCATCCCGCAACTTCGTTGGCAGAGCCAAGAACGACGAAGTCATCCTCAACTTCTGGGTCAGAGACTCCAATGTACGCGCACACTTCGGCTATAGTATTGAAACTCTCCTGTTCACTGCAGAACTCAAAAGAAACCGTAACATGGATTTGTGTTTCATTTTTTGCTGGTATTTTCTTTTCGATCCAAACTATGCCATCATCCTGTCTTCCATCAATATACAGTTCCATGGAGCATTCACCAGAATAGGCTAGAGGCGTTACTCTCGAAACGTTCCAATCAACGGGATGACCTGGATTGTTTGGGTCCAAGGGCACATCAGCATCCGCTATCCAGCCGCCGAAATCGTTTTCGAAGCTTTCAGTGTACACAAGAGGCGTTGGATAAAAGTACCATATGGCGACGCCACTAGTCACGATTAGTATCCCGATAACGAAATATACTATGTGACTCAGCTTCATTTAGACGTTTTCCTCATGAAACAGTGTATGTTTTGTGATAAATATTTCTACACTTTAGAACACCGAGAGAAGAGGAGAGACTCTCTTAAAAGTCGTGGCGTTCAAATATTTTTTCCACAGCAAGATAGTTGCTATTCTAGTGTCGAGAGGTACGATTAAGATCTTTGACAAAGATTGCTCAAGCATTAACGTGCTCATGAAAGGGATTTTCCAGCATTTGTATATTGAAGTGGTCAAAAACGCTTAAAATGGTACATTTCTATTCTTATGGGGAGACTGAGATGACTGAAGAGAGAAGGGAAAAATTGCCTATATCTGACTTCTACAAGGTTATAGATTATGTCACGATGTTCAAGAGTGAGAAATGGTGGGAGGCAATAGTTGTGTTTGAATCTTTAGGAAAGCGGTCAATTGGTTTGTATCTTTGGCATAACCGAGAAGGCGTATGGAAGAGAAAACACAAGTTTAACATTAGGAATCTTGATGAATGGAATAAGCTTAAGAACGCGATAGAACAGCTTACTCCAAAACTTGTTTCAAAACAGCTTTGATTTTAGATTCTTATTCAGAATAAGAATCCAGAATTGAATAATTTTATTAGTGCACTCCCACAACAAACACAAAAGGGCGAACATTATGGAAGACGAACAGCGAATACAAGAAGACACTCAAACTGAGGAAGAAACATACATAGATGAAGATCAGATAGAAGTATCTGAAGAACAGAGGGCAGAACAAAAAGAAGAATATGTGGTTGCAGAGGAAGCAACTGAGCAAGGACAAGAACTTGATAGAAAGGGCCTACTGCACAACTTAATATCAATCAATCAAAGCGAAGACAAAAGCAGTTTTGTACACGGGCTTTCTGTGGGTCTTGGGCTCGGTTGCATTACAACCTTCGTTATCATGTGGATTGTAGTATTCTTCTCTCCACAACTGCCATCAACAGTTACGTACGAAGCCATGCTTTCCGTATTCATTTATCCTCTCATCTACCTGCTGGCAGTAGGTTTAATTGCACTAACAGCTGGTATAGTAAGAGAATACTACAATAGAAAAAACAGCCTCTAAGCTAACCCTCAAAATAATTCCTGTTTCTTCACTGATAAACAATAATAATAACGTATTAGCCTAACTTATAATCGTGGAACTCATGCCTCACGCGTTCAAGGAAATTTTAGAAAAAATCACACGAGAAAAAGCACCAGGGCCGTCTCCAACATTCTCCGTATTCCATATGCTACGTGCGATAGAACTCATAGGGAAGAAGGCGATCGGTCGTAGCAAACTGGCTAAGGAATTAGGAGTTGGAGAAGGCGCGATGCGCACGATGATCAAACGATTAAAAGATGCTGGTTTAGTCACAATCTCGAAATTAGGTTGCGCCCTCACAAGTAAGGGCCTGAAGCTTTGGAATGAGTACAATACGGTTCTCAGACGGAAAGTTGAGATTGGAAAGATCGAGCTGACGCTTGCAGACTATAATTTTGCAATTCTGGTCAAGAACCGTGGGCATAAGGTTAAATCAGGTATGGAGCAACGTGACGCGGCCATAATGGTTGGTGCAAAGGGTGCCACAACAGTAATGTTCAAGGGAAAACGCCTAATCATTCCATCTGTAAGTGATGATGTGGCTAAGAATTTTCCAGAAGCAGCGAACCAGATGGTTAGACTTCTTCAACCTGAAGAAAACGACGTAATAGTTGTCGGAAGTGCCGATAGTTTAGCAAAAGCCGAATACGGTGCATTGGCGGCCGCTTGGACCCTTGTTAACGATTGTTAGTACGTGTATTTTTCTCCCCCGGCCAAAATGCGTTCCAAAGCTGTATTGAAGTTTATCATTCCCTCGTTTGTTTTAGCCGATACTGGGATGAGCAGAAACCTAAGACCAAGCTGGTAGATTGCTCGCATCATGTTTCTGCTGAGCAGACGCCTTGTTCCTGTGAGTTTCTGTTCAATTGCGTTATCCAAAACTCGCGGACTAGCTGACCAGTCCACGATTTTGTTGACGTCCTCTTTTGGAGGTAAATCGGATTTCGATAAGAGGTGTACTTGAGGGACGAGGAAACGGTTGTAGACGGCTGCTGAAAGGAAAAGGTTCGAAACATAATTGAGCGGATCAAGTGAAAAAGCAGCATCAAACAAATAGACTATAGCCTTAGGTTCGTTCGTGAGTTCGCTGGCGATGTACGGTCCGCTTGCCCTGAAAGCGAATAACTCCATCTGCCCAGAAGTATCCACCAAAACAATGTCAGATTTTAAGTCTTCAATTTCCTTTGAAATTTCATCAATTTCATCCGCAATTAAATCTGCAGCCATTATCAAAGCCCCGTTTGGACCTAGACCATACTTCTCCATTAAATCTCCTACGTTTACGTGGTTTCGAACGTCAACGTCTGGCGAATATGGAAGTTTTAAGGCTCCTGGGTCCATATTCACAACGGTAACGTTCTGTTTTGACATTTTTAACCATTCACTGAAGGCTGCCGTGAGTAGAGACTTTCCAGATCCTGCTGTTCCTATAATGAAGACAATAAACATTTCATCATTCCCTACTTAACAAGACAATGTTTGTTTAGCCTCAAACTCGTTCTTGCGTAAAAGCCTTTTCGTTTATAAGGGAATTTCTGGTGGCCGCGGCTCTTGTATTTCTTGTCGGTTTCGTCTTGACATGAAAAACACAACTGTGCCCACGCAGACCAAGATTATAGTGATAGCCAACAGCAAAATGAAGAATATGGATAAAACCATCAAGCTGTTAATTGGGCTGTCAGCTCCAGCGTAATCGTCATCTCCAGACCAGCTTGCACGGATGTAACATATGCCAGCAACTTCTGCGTTCCAAGCATATGCAAATCGTCCATTAGAATCCGTTGTAACAGTATCTAAAACGGTCCAGGGCAAGTTGTTTGTTTTAATGTAAACGGTAACTGTTTTGTCTTGCAAAGGTGGTGAGAGCTGTCCCGAAAGTGTAATCGTGCTTCCTTGAATAACATTTGTAGATGAAATCGCTAACGATATTTCCGATGACTCCAAAGTCTTATAGCTTGCGGAGACCTGTCCTGGAGCCCATTGTTCACAGTTTTCAAGGGTTATCACCTCTGGAGAAGTATCCTTTAAATCATCTGGACATTCACCAATTCTCCACCCATTTCTCCAATCATCTCCCGTACATTCACCAACATAATACCGAACATCATTATATGTAACATAGTAAGCTTGACCTCTAACATCATGCGGCGCATGCGAAAGACGGACACCGACATTCATATGAGCTTCACTTTCATAGTATAAGAGCACAACATCAAGTCCCCCAGCTTTCATAATTGAACACGCAACATAGGAAAAGAGGTCGCAGTCGCCCTTGTTGTCCGCGATGGTCTCTACAGGGTATTTCACTGGCAAAGTCTCATCGTACGGTATCTGATGTACAATCATCATAACCCCGTTTGCAAAATCCTCATCACCCATGTAGATTTCCCAGAGGCTGTCAGCAATCGGCTGCAAAGCGTAAGGTGTAACAAACTTGGCGAAATCGTTGCTTGAATCCAATATGTGACTTTTTTCACCATAATATTCATAAAGCGACTGTGAAACCGCCACATTCAGCCTATAATGCCTCGAACCGTTTGGACTGTCTAGAAGCTGATAGGAGTAACTGTGATTATCTGATAGGCAATATGGAAAAAGACAAGAAAGCATAAGTAAAGCCATTACTAATATGAGTGTTTCTGAAAGCTTAAGATTCATGACAGATCTAAAAAGACTGTGGCAAGCATGATTTATGTCTCTTATGAATCATGACGCGATTTTCACATTTATTATTCTGGATAAGGATTACTGATGGCGAACGGAATACAACGGAACAATCAGGTTGAAGAATCGGCTGGTAGCAAAGGCGGAATCTGAAGGGGTAAAAGGAAGCTACAAGAGAAACATCCGAATTCTCAAGAATCCTGCATCAATGCCTAGCCTAAACATCGTCGCAACCGTTTGAGCCTAACATTTTGACATAGCTTCTCTTATGATAGCTATTTTTTCTTTTTAAGTTTGATTTTCGCGCCTTTTTTCTGTACTAATTCTGATAACAGGATTATTGCTTTTCCGAGGCGGTCTCTGGCGATTTTAGAGTTCTTCGTTGTTGTTGAAAAGTGAATTTCTATATGGGGCTTTCTCTCCTCACCCTTTGGATGGGACTTTATGTACACATGCGGGTTCTCATGCATTGCCTTGTCAATTAAAGGAGCTAGAGCCGACTCCATGATGCCGTCTGCACACATACTTGCCTCAAAAAAAGCAAGCTTACCAGCGTTCTTCTTGAGCACAGGCACCACAGACTCTTCAAAAATACCCTCCATTTCCGCGGGGACACCCGGCAAGGCCATCAAAAAAGTTCCTTCCATTTCCATCATTACGCCCGGGGCTGTGCCAATTGGGTTAGGCAATGGTTCTGCTCCTTCTGGGAGTGTCGCCATTTTTATTCTTGGCGATGTTAACTCAGCCCTTTCCATTTTTCCCTCTCTAAAATAAGTTTCATATTTTTCTCTAACCATTTTCAAGGCTTTTTCATTAACTTCCAATTTACGGTTTAGGGCTTTAGTCATTCCCTCCAAGGTTTTGTCGTCAAAGGTTGGCCCCAATCCTCCAGTTGTTATTATGAACTTTGGTTTCCTCTTTAGTGCTTCATGCAGAGCGACTGCAATCTCGTTGACGTCATCGCCTACGGCTGTTATTCGTTTCACCGTTATCCCAAATGTGGTTGTGCGTTTGGCTAGCCATTGGGCGTTTGTGTTCAATGTTTTGCCTATTAACAGTTCGTTGCCGATGGAGATTATTTCCATTTGCTGATTCATTTTTCCACCTTCAGAAGCTTAAGCATTACGAAATAAACAGGTTTTGCCCTTTTTATGCTATCTGCTAACCTACCACTTAAAACGCTAAGGTGCATTGCTACTCTTTCTTGCTAAGCCACCATTTCAAGTAATCTTTTCTCTGTCTTTTCTGCTGATCTTCGCTGTTTTCAAATGCGGGTCTCAATTTCCGTCTCAGTTCCATCAGTTCTTGCCGTGTAACGGACAGTCCGCAGCTTTTGCACACATGGCGTTTAGTTGCTGACATGTATTGCATTTCTCCACCACATTCCGGACAATAGGGCATTTCGAATCACTATTTCTGTCTCTAGAAGTGGACATGCTCTGAGAAATAGCTTTCGCTTAGTTGTCTATCTTGTCATCATGGATTTCAGGTTATGAAATTTGCTAAATTCGATTCTTTTGCCAGTTGAATGGCTCTTTTCTTTTCATCTCTTGTCAGTCTCCTGCGCAGTTCTGGAATTTCATACGCTTTCCACTCTGGTCTGTACTGAAACATTACGTTAACCCTCGTGTCTGGACCGAGATTTTCAGCTATCCAATTTATTATAGGCTTTGTGCAGCATTCCAAGTGGCCTGGCAAAATCAGTATGCGTATTATTAGTTCACCGTACTTTTTGGCTTCTAAATGGTTTCGTGTGCATGCTTCCCAATAGTCTGGGGCGTCTGAAATTTTATCTGCACACCCGTCTGGTCCATACTTGAAATCTAATAGGTAAACGTCAACGAATCCTGCTAAGAGCCATGCTGTTTCTGGACTATAGTAGCTGTTGGAGTTCCAAACAACTGGAATGTTTTTGTTGACATGCTTGAATGTTTCAAGCCACTGTTCTAACCAAGGTGTTGGCTCCCCTCCCACAAGATTTACGTTTCTACACCCGTTCACACGTAACTGTTCAACTTCTTTTGCCAATGCTTCCGGTTTGAAGATTTCACCCTTGTCTATCCATTGTGATATCGTCCAATTCTGACAGTGACGGCAACGCAGTGTACAGCCCATTGTAAAAATAGTGCCGGAAGGAACGAGTTCTGGTTCCTCACCCATATGTTCGAAAATGCTCGAGACGGTTATTTCAGTTTCACATCTACAATAGCCTAACTTCCCTTCAACTCTGTTGACTCCGCATCTTCGAGTACAGAAATGACAATTACGGAGATTTCTTCTTGCGATCTCAATTTTCAAATCTAAATAGGATTTTTCTGGATTCGGCATGTCTCGCAGGCTATTTTGCCGAATGTCGATTTCTCTTTCGATTTCATAAAACTCCTGCGTGAGTTCTGCATGTTTTTGCCAAAGTTCCTCTGTTGAATCGTTTTCGCCAAACTCTGCTTGGAGTTTTTTAGCTGTCAAAAATCTTGCCGGTTTTTCATCTTGCATAACGGCAAAGTATCTACCTAGGCTTGCTTGAGCCTTTTTGTCCTTTAATACTGCTGTAGCGTCGGGTCGCAGGAATCTCCACATGTTTGGGTCAATAGTAAATAGCACAAAACACTAATTTATATGATAGGATTCTGAATTGAAACAGGAGAAGCATTACTTGCAGAATGAGTCCATTATAGATTCAAAGGAAGAGTCGTTAAATTTCATAAATAAACACGGTTTTGTGACCCTTTTTCCGGTAAGAGGAAAGCGCTTTCCAAACTTATATCAAGCCACAAAAGGAGATCGCGAAGAAAAATTCAATAAGTCTTGGGGATGGGCAGACGAACTCTCAGTGAGGCAAAGGCAGATCTACTACGGAAAGCTCATCTATGGACAAGTAACGCTGATCTCCATGGAGATGCTTCCATACTTTTACAAACTATACAGGAAAGACAAGTTGACTGGTACGCCCGAAAAAATTCTCGATTTTATAGAGCAAAACGGCGCAACCTCCACTACAGATCTGAGAAAAAGTTTAGGCTTGACTGGAAAGAACAAGAAGAATGAATTTGTGAAAGCCTTGAATATTTTGCAGATGGCTTTTGCAATCATCGTGGTCAACAAGGGAAAGCCTCCCAGATATACTCACACGTGGGATCTCACAGAGAATTGGGTGTCAGAAGGATTAATCAGAAGAGCTGAATCAATTAAGGAAGAAGTTGCGAAAACGAAAATCGTAGCGAAGTTGCTGGAAAATCATGTGATATCTGAACCAGAAGACGCTTACCAACTTCTTAGATTGAAACTGTAGAAAATCTCCATGTTTAAAACAAAGCGTATGGGTAAGCATATCC
>Ga0209636_10000361_pt1 | contig 43214 bp, 40 predicted proteins | sample DeeMarSWOR152_54_FD_187464 | JGI IMG/M metagenome (GOLD analysis project Ga0209636, IMG submission 187464) | Marine sediment microbial communities from White Oak River estuary, North Carolina - WOR-1-52-54 (SPAdes) (version 2) | ecosystem: Environmental > Aquatic > Marine > Intertidal zone >... | reverse complement strand
TAAAGATATACAATGCAATTATCGCGAGGTTAGAAGGGGGCTTCTTTGGTTTTTCAACTACCTTCGTGACTCTAAGAACGTAGGGTTTAACCTCTTTTCCTACCACAACTCCGTATCCTCGAGGATCTTCAACTTGCTCCGTAAGGAAAACGGCGTCAGCGCCACGATCTTCAAATATCTCGATCATTCTCTTCAAATGAAGATTGCCTCTAGAGATGACAAAATTGTCTCCAGCATGTACAAAAAATGGCTCGTTCTGGGTGAATGCTCTAGCATTGTAGACAGCGTCTCCGAATCCCTTCGGTTTTGGTTGGTTCACAAACAGAATGGTTGAGTCGTTTACCTTGTCATAAAACTCTTGCAGTTCACCAGCCAAACTCGTTTTGTTTCTCTTTTTGAGATATTCCACAAAGCCAAAATCAGTTGTGAAATGGTCTTCTATTGCTCTTTTACCCCTACCCACTATGAAGCCAAATTCTCTGAACCCCACATCAAACAAATGTTCAAAAATCGCTTGCAACAGAGGCTTCAAACACACTCTACCATTCTTCCCTTTGAAAGGGATGGGAAGCATCTCTTTTGGAAGCTCCTTAGTCACTGGTAACAATCTCGTACCAAGACCCGCGGCTGGAACAATTACCTTCTTGATCACCATGTTTGCCTTCTAATTATCCAGTCCGTCCAGATGTTTTTATCAAATAGAAGATATATAATTGATGGAAAAGAGCTACAGTTTACTATAACCCGAGAGTGGAGATTGAAGATTGTGATCGAAAGACTCATATCAATAGTTGGAACGGGCTATGTCGGCCTTTGCACTGCAGTCGGATTTGCAAGCAAAGGATATAGAGTTGTCACGTCGACTCACGACTCCGAGAAAGCGAGACTAATAAACGAGGGTATTCCTCCATTCTTCGAACCTGGCCTAGAAGAATTTTTGCGAAAAGTCGTGAAGAAAGGTTGGCTAAGATGTGTGCTAGACCGAGAAGAAGCCGTGACTAACTCAAGCGTCACCATAATCTCAGTTAGCACCCCAAGCGAATCGAATGGCAGCATCAACTTACGATTCATAAAAAGATCTGCACGAGAAATCGGCGAAGCCCTATACAAAAAAGATGCGTACCATCTAGTTGTGGTTAAGAGCACTGTTGTGCCTGGCACCTCAGAAAATCTAGTCAAGCCAATTGTCGAAAGGAGTTCCGGTAAGCGTTGTGGCGTTGATTTTGGTTTGTGCATGAATCCTGAATTCTTGCGAGAGGGATCTGCCCTCTACGATACTTTTCACCCTGACCGAATAATAATTGGGGAATACGACAAAGAATCTGGCGGTGCCTTGGAAAGCTTGTACCGAGACTTTCTTGGCGAGGATACACCTCCAATGATTAGAACAAATCTGCCAACAGCTGAACTCATAAAATATGCTAATAACGCCTTCTTAGCCACAAAGGTTAGCTTCATCAATACCGTAGCCAACATTTGCCAGGAAATACCAAAGGCTGACGTAACAGCAGTAGCTGAGGGTATAGGTCTAGACAAAAGAATTGGTCCTCTATTCTTGAATGCTGGTCTTGGCTACGGAGGTTCATGTCTACCCAAAGACGTCAAGGCGGTGATTGCTTTTTCAAGGAGTTTAGGCTACACACCCGTGCTTTTCGAAGCAGTTGAAGAAGTGAATAACGTGCAGCCATACCGAGCTATTAAACTGGCTAAGAAGCATATGGGCGACTTGAAGGATAAACGCGTGGCCGTTTTAGGCCTAGCTTTCAAGCCAGACACGGACGACATGCGTGAAGCCGTTTCCATAAAGGTTATCAATAAATTGCTTGAAGAGGGAGCGAGCGTTGTAGCATATGACCCAAAAGCCGTCGTAAATGCCAGACACATCTTTGGAGACAAGATCGAATATACCAGCTCTTCTATTGAGTGTTTGAAAGACGCTGAATGTTGCATCATCGTAACTGAATGGGAGGAGTTTAGAAAGCTTGAACCCGACGATTTCGTTAGGCAGATGAAAAGTCCGTTGGTGATTGATGGCAGGAGAATCTTCGACCAAACTCTGTTTGGTCGAAGACTGAACTTCATTGGTATGGGGCTGTCTGCCTAGGGAGGTTATTCTTCTATTGTGTGAATATCGCCCGCACATTTTGAAGTAGTTAACGGGACGGTAGTCTCTTTGAGCGATCCTGCGCGCACACAGTATTGCGCAAGAGCGATTTGGAAATGAAGATAGAACCTGCTAGGAGTCTCGACAACCCTTTCTTTTGTTTAGATATTTTTGGGGTCAGAACTTTGATACGTTTTGAACCCGAATGGAACTTTGTCAACGGCATGACAGACATGGTGAAAGAACTATGCGAATGCCATGTTGATTATCTTAGAACTCTTGGATTTCTTTATTACTATCGGACGCATCCAAAGTTCTTGACAAGTTCGTCTAAAGGCTTAACTATCATTAGAGATGAAGAATGTTGAGCCATAGGGTAAGAGATGATCTTGGAGGTATTGTTTGCGACGGTGCTCTCGCTGGCGCACGAGGCCAGCGAGATCCATGTTGTACTCGAGATAAGCTACGTGGAGATGAGATTTTTGGGAGCCACAGTATTCCTTTAGGGTGGATGGATGGGTTGACGACGCAATTCCAAAACTATTTAGACTCTAATTGAGTTAAAGGAGGAACTTGAACCAGTTATAGGAGAAAGAACTGATGCGGGTGTTCATTCTAGGTTTGGATGGGTTGGAGTATAATTTGGTTGCTGAAAACCCTGGATTGAAAAACTTACGACAGAAAGAATATGGAAAGCTTAGACTACCAAGACAAGTTATGCGTAGCACCAAAGAAGGAGACATAACTCCATATACTCCCCTTGTATGGTCCGCAATAGTAACTGGTCGACTCCCAGAAGAGTCCGGACTAATATATGCTCAATGGAACAACTTAGTGATAAATCTGCTGCAACGCTTGACAATCAAAGTTGGACTCGATAAAGTCAAGGGAAAAGGAAAGGTCCTTACCTCTATGGGCTTCAAGAAGGTTCCATGGAACAAGGATGATTACCATCTCAAAACCATCTTTGATCTCACCAGCAAATCTATTCAAATTAACGTTCCAACAGTGGATCCAAAATGGGAGCTCTTCTTTGCCAAAGGGCTAACCATTTCTCAACTGAAGGACAAGATGAAGCTACAATTTGTCAAAATCTCTGAAAAAATAAGAATGGAAATGAAAAAGGATTGGGAGCTTTTTATGGGCTACACTCGATTGCTAGATATTTTCGGGCATACAGCCTGGAACACCAAGGAATTAATGAGAATGTACCAAAAGGCGGATAGGTTGGTAGGGGAACTGAAAAAATCTATTGGTGGTGAATATCTCTTCTTGGTTGTGTCAGATCATGGGATGGAAAGACTAGAAGGAACCAAGCATGGAGGAAAACATACTTTTTACGCTTATTACTCGTCTAACATTCCTCTTCTCTTGGAAGTATCGACCATACTCGATATTTCCAGGATTGTTGAAGATTTCCTCGCAAAATAAAACTCATACATGGGGGTTCACCTCTTAATTTGCGCGCGCAATTTTGCCTTCCGCTTTGCTTTAGTCGAAAATTCTCCTTGACGAAGATGCGTGTAGTGACTTAGCTAATAAGAGTTAGTTAACAGATGACTGGGCTATTGTGTGAAAAGTTTTTCTTTCCAGAATTTTATAGTGAGCGCTAGGCCTTCTTCTTGTGTGAAGTGGGGTTTCCATCCGAGTAATCGTTTGGCCTTAGAGTAGTCGCCTATCAAAGTGGCAGGGTCTGATGGGCGTTCGGGAATTGTGTTCCAAACGACTTCACCTTTGAAGTCGATAATTTTTTTGGCATATTCAACAAGCTGGGCTATTGAAATTCCATGTCCCGTGCAGAAGTTGAATATCTCGCCTATGGCTTTATCGTTACCTAGGCATGTTACGTAACTGTTTACATGGTCGTCAACGTAAAGGAGATCGCGTACTGGTTTGGGGTCGCCAAGCATAACTCTTTTTGTCTTAAGCATTTGTACGATTGTTCGCTCAACTACGAAATGTGTATTTTTCTTGCGACCATACGTGTTAAAATTGCGGAGGATGGTTATAGGGAAACCATAAGCGTCGCACATATATTGAAGATATTTGTCCGCTGCAACTTTGCTGACAGCGTAAGGACTGCTAGGGCGTAGGTCAGTGTTCTCCTTTAATGGCATAGTCTTCTGATCACCATATTCCTCAGAAGTGCCAGCGAAAAGGAAATGTCTAAAGTGAGGAGCTTCCCGTAAACAAGACTCAGCTAGGTTCACCGTGCCCAAAAGATTGGTTTCCAAAACTTCGTTTGGATGGTCATAAGAGTATGAGACTGGGCTTATCGACGCCAAATGAATTACCGCGTCGGGCTGTATTTTGCGGATCACATTTCGTATGTGAAAGCTGTCACGTAGATCGCCGAAAATCGTTTTTACTACTTGATGACCACCCAAGACGTATCGACCAGCAACGTATCTTTCCAACGAATAAACGTCATATTCCAACTTTACGAGTTCGGGTATCAGATGGCTTCCTATAAAACCGCTTCCACCCGTAACCAATACTTTTCTGCAACTCATCTTCAAACCTCATGCATGCATGCCGAGAAACAAAGAATTACATCCTCATACTTACAACTCTACTAATAGACTCCCATAACTGTTTTTCTCTCTTTTTAATTGAAAACAATTCTTTGACACGTTTCCTTGTTTTTGGTCTAGAATCTGCCGAAACAGATAAAGCTATCCTGATAGCCTCCCTAGTGGCTTTCACATCGCCATAAGGAACATAAAAACCACAATCGTTAACGGTCTCTCTCAGGACAACTGCTTTTAACGACACAACTGGAACACATTCGCATGCCATCGCCTCTATTACCGCAACTCCGAAACCCTCTTGGTATGAAAGTTGGCAATAGACCTTTGCTCTTTGGTACCATCTGATCAATTCTTTCTCAGAAACATATCCAGTGAACTCCACATTTGAGGGAGAGATCTTTCGAAGATAATCAATTGAATTATCCTTATGGGGACCTATCAGAATGAACTTTATCTTAGGTAGAAGCCGTGCACTTTCAAGAAATGTTCTAAGACCTTTTCTTGCTATGTTACCTTCTTTCACTTGGCAAACCGTGAGCACTATATTTTCTTTCTTCTCCCTACCCGGTTTGAACCTTTCCGTATCGCAAGCGAGAGGTATAACATTGATACAAGCCTTCTTGGTTATGTTTAGAACTTGTTCCGCTGCAAATTTGGAAAAAGGCAGTATCTCATCAGCATTCTCAAGCACAAATTTTGCTCTCAGGGCATAAATTGGATTTGACAATTCTCCATAGCCTATCTCCGGAACATTCGCAACTCCACCTCCGCCAGCAACAATAATGGATTTCTTCCTGAAAATTTTTGAAAATAGAACTATTAAAAAGGCGTTTGTCGAGACAAACCATGAGAGAACTACGTCCGCCCATAACGCTCCCCTAATCAGCTTGAAGATGATAAAAGGATTTCTTCTGTAGGTTCTCAAGCTAAGACTTTTTACTTTGAAATGTCCCTTAAGTATATTCAAATCTCTGATTATGAATGGAGAGACACCCCTGTAGACGAAGAGTATTCTTCCTTTTTCTTTCTTTTCAGGCATTACACTTTCACTAGTGCACGAGATCGAATTTTTGCTTTGTCACATCCCAGCAGCTGATTAAAGGAACACTAACTTCAAGATGTTCAAACTCTTTCCAAGGAGTAGCAACAATACAAAGATCAGTGTTCTCCACACATTTTTGTAACGAATTGCAGTAAATGACACTATCGCCAAGAATTTTTTTTGCTTGATTAATTGCTTGGGGATCGTAGACTTTGACCTTGTACCCTAAATCAGACAAGTACTTAGCTACTTCGAGGGATTGCGATGCTTCGACTATTTCGGTATTAGGTTTATACGCGAGTCCTAGAACGGCGACTGTGCCCTTCCGCCTAAGTATGTTTTTCACCTTTTCTATTATCCTGTCAACTTGAATGGCATTCACTTTGTCTGTAGCTTCTGCCAACCAAGATTGACAAACCAATTGCTTGGCAAGAAAAGTAAACGCCTTATTGTCACGGGGGAAACAAGGACCGCCGTAGCCCAATCCTGCTTTGAGAAAACCAGCATTTATACGGTGGTCTAAACCAAGTATGGATGTTATAGTATTTGCATTTGCATTAGGTAGTTTTTCGCACAATTCCCCTAAAGTGTTGGCAAAACTTATTTTCGTGGTTAGGAAGCAGTTTATAGCGATTTTGGCAAGTTCAGCATTTACGATGCTGGTTCTAACAATTTTTGCGTTGGAGATTTTTCTAAAGATGTCTTCTACTATTTGGCCAGATTTTGGGTCAGATTCTCCTACTAAAAAGAAGTCAGGATTCAAAAAGTCGTGTATTATGCTTCCTAAAGCAACAAATTCTGGAGTGTGACATAATCCGAAGTCTACGCCACATTTTTTCCTTGAATGCTCTTCAAGTATGGGGTTTAATGTTTCTTCGCATGCCCGAGGTAGAACTGTACTCATTATGGCCATGACATGGAACACATCCTTGTCTTGCAAAACTTTACCTATCTCTTGACATGCAGATTCCAATTGTCTCGTTGAATAGCTTCCGTCTGGATTGCTGGGCGTATTTGTAAGAACAAATGTAACATCGGAATTTGTTATAGCATAATGATAATCAAGAGTGGCAAATATTGAATCTTTGTAGCCAGTGAGCATTTCTTGCAGATTAGTTTCACTGACAGGGGAAACACCGCTGTTTATTGCTCTAACCTTTTTTTCGTCAATGTCAACTCCGATTACTTGAAATCCTTTGGATGCCAAAGAAACGCTTAGGGGCAGTCCCAATTTCCCTAAACCAACTACTGAAATTCTGTTCAATTTCTTCTACACCTACCTCCATGCGTGTACATGCTTGGTGCTAATCCACTTGACTTTGTAATTGAAAGACTTTAACAAATTCTCTACCTCCCTTTTTCGTGATAAATCATGAAGTTCTATTAGCCAAGCGTTAATCTTATTCATAACGTCTTTAGCTCCGTTTAAGACGTTCCACTCTGCGCCTTCCACATCTACTTTAACTAAATCCACGTTACTATAGGTTCTAAGCAGAAAATCTAGTGTTATAGCCTTGACAGTTATGTAATTTAGGTTTGGCTTCTGCATAAATCCTTCGCCTTGGAACAGGCTATGTCTGCCACGATGTGAGCCTAAATAGAGTTTTGTCTTACCCCTTTTGTTACTGACAGCCCACGGCAATACGCTGACTTTGTGGTATGTATACTTTTTCTTGGCTTTTTGTATCAACTGAACATTCCTAGGATGTGGCTCAACTGCAATAATCTTGTTAAAATTATCGTGTAGCAAGAACGAGTAGTATCCGACGTTTGCGCCAATATCAATGAAAACCCGACCATGTAAAGCTGTCAAAAGCGATGAAACTTCAGGTTCATGTCGAAAATATTTTCTTTTTACCCGTCGCTTGACCTCTTTAACCATATATGAATCTGCCAAATATTCTGGTAAATGTATCCAGTCTAAAAACTCAGACAGTGTCTCCCAGTGCAGCTTTTGAAGAACGTTATCCCTACGTTGTCTGCCCAAAAAAAGCCTAGTTGACACTCTAAATGCCATATAGACGACAGCAATTGGATCGTAAGAACCTATAGCCCTAAAAAACCCAAGTGGGTTCATAGTTTCTGCCCCTCTATCGCATGTCTTGTTTCTCCATATCTCGTCCTCAGATAACCGGCTTGCATAAATGATTTAAAGTAAAGGAAAGTGGATGCGCGCGCAAAGCCAAATAAGAGTGGATGCATGTTCAACCTTCAAGCAAATTTCTGTTTTTCATAAATAAATCCTCTTAAGTAATGTGGATGTGCATAGGCTACCACATGCACGATAGCTCCCAACATAGAACGTCCTCTTATCGCATTGTATCGTCCAGCTTCAAATTGAACACAAGGAACATCTTCTAAACGATCTGTTAAGCAGATTGCTCCTACGTCTGGCAAGGTAACTACTCGATGTCGTTTCACCATGCAATCCCGCAGATACGTGTCTTCTCCAGTGTGCCAAGAGACTCCTCCTTCAGGAATCTTCTCACCCCTAAAGACCTGTTTTGGGTTCACAAATCGTTTAATACCCTCTTCATCCTCACTATCAAGCCAATAAGGTCGGTATATGACATACAAACCAGTAAACGTTGACATTTTCAAACCGCCTGTTTGAGCTCTCTTGAGAAACACAAACGATTTCCGCAAAACGTTGTATCCTATTGCTCGCCAAAAACCAACAAGATTGTTTGGATAGCGAAACTTACCACATGAAACTAGACCAACATCCTCTTTGCCAACCGTATTGACAGCCTTCAAAACGTTTCTATTGATAATCAAATCAATGTCTGTAGTAAGTATGCGGTCGTATGTTGCTTCTCTAAATCCAGTGCGGCGTACATTGGCTTGATGAAAAGCCCACTCAGGATTTCTCTCTACCTCAATTATTTTGGTAATCTTTTCTGTGTCATATGCCCTTATGACTTTCTTTGCAATTTTCAACGTGTTTTTCGGTGCTGGTTTGTCAAAACAAAGTAGAACTTCGCTTGGATTTACTTCATAATGAGAGGGTAAGGTTCTTGGAATCAAATTGTTTTCGTCTTTTATAGGCGTTACAATACTGAACTCAACCATTCAAACGTTCTCCTCACTCCCTCTTCTAATGAAACCTTAGGTGTCCAACCCAAGATTCTCTTTATCAAAGTGAGGTCGGCATTTCTGCTTCGAACACCTTGGGGCTTTGAAAGGTCGTATCCGATACGTATTTCTTTTCCAGACAGTTTTATGATCATCTCGGCAAGGTCACTAACGGATATCAACCTGTCTGTTCCAATGTTCAAAGGCTTGGAATAATCGCTCCTCATTAATCGAAGAAGAGCATCTACTAGGTCATCTATATAAATAAACGAACGTTCTTGTCTTCCATCCCCCCAAACAACAAAACGTTCTTTTGGATAACGGATCGCTTTCCTAATTAAACACGCAATAACCTTTCCTTTTTCATCACCGTAATCAGCCATGGGGCCGTAGCAATTGTGGAACCTAGCAATCCTAGTTTCCAATCCATAGTCCTCGCAATATGCCGCGCACATTTTTTCCGTGGTTAGTTTTTCCCACCCGTAGAAACTGTCGGGATTCGCCGGATACGCATCTTCCTCTTTCAGAGGAACAACACCCAGTGACGTTTGTTTCTCCACTGGATAAATACAAGCTGATGAGGAAAAGAAGAACCGTGCAACACCCGCTTCGACACTCGCCTCAAGCATATTTATATTCATTCTCAAGTTGTCTCTCATTATGTCAGCACCGACCCTAGAAATGTATCCAATTCCCCCCATGTTGGCAGCTAGGTGCCAGACACGCTCAAATTTTTCTTTTTCGAAAACTTTTTTGACAAACCTGAAGTCACATAGATCCCCTTCCATGAAGTGAAAACTCTTGTTCGACATGAGGTCTTCTATTCTATCAGCTTTTCCAGCTAGAAAGTTATCTACTCCCCAAACCTCTTGAACGTCTTTCAACAGTCGCCGAGCGAGATGAGAGCCGATAAAGCCAGCAACACCAGTTATAAGCACTTTCATTCTTTCGTCTCCATTGCTGATATATGCAATCTCAGAATCAGACATAAGCTTTTGTACACGAGGATTTTTGATCATAGGTTCTCCATAAATGCCGAATCATTAATTATCATGACTTTTATGATATCTTGTCATTTCAATCATTCTCGCATTTAACATTGGTTTTTAGCAGCATCTCGAGTCCCTTCTTCAGTGTGATTTTGGGTTTATAGCCCAGCATTTTTTCAGCTTTCTCTATGTCTGCATAGCTGTTTCGAATATCTCCTTCTCTTGGCTCTCTGAACACAGGTTCTAAGCGTGCTTGACCAGAAAATCCTATTAAAAGGTTGGCAAGTTGGTTTATTGTCGTGGATTTTGCCGTTCCGACGTTGATCACCTCGCCAGCACCACGTTGACATTTTAGGGCAAGCACGTTAGCTTCAACAACGTCTTTGACATGCACGAAGTCCCTTGTCTGTTGTCCATCGCCGTAAATGATCGGTGGTCTTCTGTGTTTCAATCGATCAATGAACTGTTTTATTACACCACTATAAGAATCTCCTGCCTGTCTGGGTCCATAGACGTTGAAGTACCTAAGACCCAGCGTATCGAGCCCGTAGTTCTCGCAAAAAACTTTACAGTAACATTCTGCTGCGAGCTTTGAAACGGCATAAGTCGATATAGGGCTAGGTGGGCATCGTTCATCTATTGGTAGACGGTCTACTTCGCCATAGACAGCACATGAGGAGGCGTAGGTAAACCACTTAACATCAGCCTTTAAGCTAGCCTCCAAAAGAGTCAACGTTCCTTTCACATTTACATCGTTAACAAGCAATGGATTCTCTAGAGATAGTGGCACGCTCACAATTGCAGCCAGATGAAAAACAGCATCCACGTTCCTTATAGCCTCTTTAACATTGTCCGAAACTATGACATCTCCCTTAACTAGATGGACCATTCCGCTCTTTAAGTGCTGTTTTATGTTTTCAAGGTTACCGCTGAAGAAATTGTCTAGAACTACTACTTCATAGCCCTCTTCTGTCAATCGATCAACTAGGTGGCTTCCGATGAAGCCCGCCCCACCTGTAACCAAAATCCTCGAATAGTCCTCCAATTTCGTAGGCCCTCTAGTTCTCAATCCTACGTCAGTTAATTAAATGCATGCATGCATGCCTTTATTAAAACGTTCTAGATGGTAATATCATGCTCTATGGGTTGTCGCGATAACCCAAGCTTCGGTTCAGTTAACAAAGGGGTAAGTCGTTATTCCAGCAGTTGTGCCAACCAATAAACGTTTTGAAATAGCGAACCGTCGAGTGGAGCAAAAAGCTGCTTTTTTCAGACCGCATCAGAGGGGACAAGGAATAGTCGATGGAAAGACCATAAACCAAATAAACGAGTTCTTTGAATGGTTTGACGAAAGAAGGGCTCTTTAATGGTCAAATTCGGAAAGCTTCTTGGTAGGGAGGGGCTGGTTAAAGCCTTAAAGAGTTTTGGATCCCTTCGTTTAAGAGTGTCCCATTCTTCTTTGGTGGTCGCTTCTCTGCTTTTTCTCATACTTCTCCTCGCCTTCCTGATTAGGCTACTTCCTATGCGTTGGGGCACCTATCTCTCCGAGTTTGATCCTTATTTTCAGTATCGGGTAACCAAGCACATGGTTGAAAAAGGTTTCTTGTCTTGGGGCTCTTGGCACGACTCCGCAGGCTGGCCCATGAGCTGGTATCCGGGCGGTCGCGCCATATACGGGACTTTTCCAGGTCTTCCCTTGACTGCTGCATTTCTCTATCTTGTGTCAAACGCGCTGGGTTTACCTGTTACACTACTTGAATTATGCGTGATCTTTCCAGCAATCATGGGAATGCTCACATGTTTAGTCATGTACTTCTTGGGCAAGGACTTCGGCGGCAGAGAAGTCGGTCTCTTTTCAGCGTTATTCTTAGGTTTGAATGCGTCTTATATCGGCCGCACCTCATGGGGATTCTTTGATGACGAGACGGTTGGAATCTTTGGCTTACTTCTCTTTATGTTCTTTTTTCTAAGATCCATCGAGACCAAAAGGTCCTTGAGAAGTGGTCTGATATACGCGATGGCTGGAGGGCTGGCGCTTGGGTATATTATGGCCTCTTGGGGAGCCGCGCGTTATCCATTAGGAATGACTGTTGTTTTCGTTTTTGCCTTGCTCTTGTTGCGTAGATATTCTACTCGCTTGCTCTTTTCCTACAGCGCAACTTTTGGTGTAGCTCTTTTAATAGCTGTTAACATACCACGCTTGGGCTTTAAATTCTTGACTGAAAGTTCTGTTTTGGCTGTTCTTGGAGGCTTCTTGTTGCTTTGCGCTTTCGAGGTCTTCCGGTACATCAGTACCCCAAAAATGAAAACAATCTTTGCACTTCTTTTTCTTGCGTTTATAATAGTTTCGGTTATCGTGCTCTCATTGGTTGGATACAACTGGCCCCTGCCTCGCAAGTATTTGTACGTTCTGAATCCTTCGGCAAGACCTGAATTCGCGGAGTCCATTCAAGAGCACAGACCTGCCGCTTGGGGATCCTTATATTACGACCTTGGGATAGGCGCCTTTCTTATGCCTGTCGGTTTGTTCTTTGCGGCACGAAATCCCACGAATCGCAACGTGTTCTTAGTCATTTTCGGCCTAACCTCACTTTATTTCGCAGGTTCCATGATACGATTGACCCTTTTCTTAGCTCCGGCCACCTGTCTTCTGTGGGCCTCAGCCTTGGTTCAGATGTTAAGACCTTTCGTCACCATCATGAAGGAGGTTCCAACCGTTCTAAAGAGGAAGACTCGTTTTGCAACGTACGTGGGGAAGGAGTTCAGCGGAACCCTCATAATTGTTATGTTCCTATTGCTTACGTTTACCTTTGTCTTACCTAGTCCCAGAGTTTTCAGTCAGGCTGATACGCCCACGACTATTGCGGCTGCCAGTGTGCCACTGAAGCCAGATGACACTATTCGCGATTGGCTGGACACTCTGGCTTGGATGCGGGAAGAACTGCCGCCGGATGCTGTGGTGGCTAGTTGGTGGGACTATGGCTACTGGATCACCGTTTGGGGGAACAGAACAAGCCTCGCAGACAACGGGACGTGGAATTGGACGCAAATACAAAAAATAGGTTATATGTTCATGTCAAACGAAACTGAAGCGATCAAAGTCTTGGAAGAATTTAATCAGAATGCGCGCGCTCGAGGCATCAATCACAACGTTAGTCATGTTCTAGTCTTTACGACTTTCCTCAAAGACGGAAGGGATGCAAACTTTGGTGACGAGGGCAAGTGGAGATGGATGGCCAGAATCGCAGCCATACAATATCCTTCGATAAACGAAACAGCTTACGGAGAATACAACGAGGAGACGGGGGCCTGGGAGTGGAACGATCTAGGCAACAGTACGGTCATATACAAGTTGATGACTTACGGAAAAGAAAAAAAGCTAGTTGATGTAGGGCTCAGGGATCCAAAAACCCCGCCGAGCGTTTCACTCACAAATTTTGAACTAGCGTACTTTTCTAAGGGAGAAGCTATCCAAGACACAGTTTACGCTCTCGTATGCGTTTACGAAGTCAAATATGACTAATCAAAAGCTAAAATACATCGCACCTAACGTGTGTGACATGAAAGAGATAGCGACGTTTTAGAGAACAGCAAAACACTGGCAATCGTGAAGGTCAATGCCTAAAACTTATTAACGTCATAGATGTTCTCAACTTTCCAATAAGGGGAAGTGTCTATTGTCGATAACTTCCAGTTCGGGGGTACGTGTCGCAAGGGGCGCCACCTACATCTTCATTCAAGGGGTAGCATCAAACATCGTCGGCGTAGTATATCTGCTCTTTCTAGTGCGCGCACTTGCACCTCCGCCTAGTCCTGAAATGGGCACCTACTTCGTTTTGGTCTTCGTCCTGGGTCTGGTGCAAGTCATCGGAGCGCTAGCCCTTCGATCGGCATCAACAAAGTACATTGCTCAATATCTTGCAGAAAGAAGCCCTGAAAAGGCTAGATCTGTGGCTAGCCGCGTTTTGCAGGTAACGTCGCTTACTTCATTGTTTTTAGGCGTCCTACTCTTTCTATCTGCTGAGTCCATTTCCATGGTCTTGTTGGGCGCATCTAAATGGGCTCCGCTATTCCAGATTCTAGCGTTTACAGCCATGTTCGGAATACTAACTGGTCAAGTTATGGGTTTTTTGCAGGGCATGCAGAAATTCAGAGAGTTGGCCACCGTCAGCCTCAGCCAAACGCTTGCGCAGAACCTTGTAGGCATCGGCCTTCTCTACTTGGGCTGGGGACTACGCGGAGTAGCCTATGGGTGGCTGATGGGCTTCCTTGTCGCAGCCGTTATAGGCTTTGTCTTGGCGTTTAGGTTCCTCGGTAAATTTGAAAAGCCTCACCCTATAAGGCCTCTGATCAACTTTTCCTACCCGCTCTACATCTCAAACATCCTAGTATTTGTGGCAGCGTGGGTGGACCAGCTGTTCATACTGCCCTTCATGGGTGAGGCCGGCCTCGGTGTCTACGGCTGGGCCGTTCGAGCTGCCGCAGTTCCAAGCTTGCTTTCGACTTCAATTGTCACTGCACTTTTCCCGCAACTTTCAGAGTTATATGCAAAAGGGGGATCGGATAGCTTGAGGGAAGCCTTTCACATTTCTGGGAGATATGCCGTTTTATTTGGATTTCCGATGCTCGTTGGACTCGCGGCCCTAGCGTATCCTGTGATGGTTGCGTTTGCCGGAATCGAGTACGCTGGAGCTGCTTTGCCTCTGACAATTATTTGTTTGGCCTCCCTTCCTGCAACGCTTGGAATTGCAATTAGTCCTACGCTGTTGACTCTGGAACGCACAAAAACCGCGTCAATCATTGCCTTAATGTCAATATTTTCCAACATGATCGCAAGCTACGTCACCTTGGCCTACCTACACATGGACATAATCGGTCCAGCTTGGGCAAGATTCTTAGCTGCTTTCGTAGGATTAGGATTGGGAGCGTACGCATTGAAAAAGATTCTCAATGTTACCTTTGACAAGGTAGCGCTATGGAAGGCTTCGGTAGCCTCCCTCTTCATGGCAACAGCAGTCACACTTTCTCGTACACTGGAGATCTTCTTTTCCCAGGTGTACCTGCTTCCCTTCTACGTGATGGTCGGTGGAACGGTCTACTTCTTCTGTCTAGCTGTTCTAAAAGCTATCAAAAAACAGGATGTGGAATTGGTTCAAGCGTACCTTCCCAAGGGATTGAAGCGATTGGCTGTTTGGCTGGGTCGCATGGCTCTCGTAGAGTAAACTTTCCTTTGAGGAGGTAGAATGGGAAGGCCTCTCAATCATCTTCTCGCAAACAAGCTCAAGCCTAGTGAGCTTAAGCTTGTCTGCAAATCCTATGACATAATCGGTGACATCGCCGTCATCCGCATACCTGAAGCCCTCGAACAGAAAAGCGAGGTTATAAGTGAAGCTGTCATGCAAACTCATAATCGTGTCAAAGGTGTGTGGCGTCAAGTTAGCCCGGTTTCCGGTGATCTTCGATTGCGCGAGCTGGAGTGGATTGTAGGCGAGAAGAGAACTGAAACCATCCATCGAGAGCACGGCTGTGTCTTCAAAGTCGACCTTAGAAGATGCTATTTTTCACCTAGGCTTTCGTATGAAAGGATGCGAATCGCCAGCCAAGTCCAACCAGGTGAGGTGATTGTTAACATGTTTGCGGGCGTGGGCTGCTACTCCGTTATGATTGCCAAACACTCCGGGGCCAGCAAAATCTTTTCCATAGACATAAACCCGGTTGCAGTTCAGTATATGCGTGAAAACGTTGAGCTGAACAAAGTCAAGGAAAGAATCCTCCCATTAGAGGGAGACGCAAAGAAGATCACAGAAAAAAGGTTGCAGAACGTTGCAGATAGGGTTCTTATGCCCCTGCCTGAGAAAGCATATGAGTACCTTGACTTTGCCGTCTTGGCGCTCAAGCTGGTCAAAGGGTGGGTTCACTATTATGATTTTGAACACGCCAGAAAGGGTGAAAAACCCGTCGAGAAAGTTGAGAGAAAAGTGAGTGTAAAACTAGAAAAGCTTGGTGTAAAATTTGAAACGCGTTTCGGTCGAATTGTGCGTCCTACTGGACCCAACTGGTACCAAGTGGTTCTCGACATAAAAATATATCAAATCTAAAACGGATTGTTCGTTGTCTAGTGAGATTAAGGAGAGATGCTGAATGAATGCAAGAAAGTCGTGCCCCAATTTCGAGATCAACCTGAAAGATTGCGGATGCACCTATGCATCCTGTGAGAGGAGAGGCAAGTGCTGCGAGTGTATACGGTATCATGCAGAAAGAAGCGAGGTCCCTGGCTGCCTGTTTCCCCCCGAAATTGAAAGAACTTACGATAGATCGATTCAAAAATTATTGTCCACCCATTCTGGTTGAAAGATTTCAAGGGAATTTGATTGTCCCTGCCCTTGCGCAAAACTTCAACGCATTCTATCGCCATCTTGAAAGTTCCGGTAAATCTTTTATAATCTTTCCAATCTAAGATACAAAAGACGAGGAGGGACAAACTATCAAAAGGAAGTTAATGGATATTCTAGCTTGTCCAATTGACAAGTACTACCCCCTTCAGTTACACGTGTTTGAAGAGAAAGAGGAAATTGTGGAGGGCGTGATCATATGCCCCAAGTGTTCGCGTTGGTATCCCGTCCGCGATGAGATTCCAGAAATGTTACCTGATGAACTGCGAGAAGAAAAAGACGAACTGCCATTTTTGCGGAAATGGAAGAAGAAGATGCCTGAAAAAATACTCTCAGGCGGCAAACCCTTTAATCTTCAGGGTGAGCTTTAAACCATAGATTTACCTTCTTTGACTTACTTGCGCTTCTCGTGCGTGCCATTGAAGAACCGTGTTTGCATCATAAATGAAGTGTGTTAGACCTTGTCATCTTAACCTCCCTTTTCTAATTATGGCTTTCCAGCCCACATGAAATGCGTACGGAACAAGTGTCCTAGGATATAGATTCCAGAGTCAGAAACATCAAATATCAGCATGAATCATGGTAAGGAGAAGGATAGCCTGATGCCTAAATTTCCTGTCATTGACTCTCTGCGACGAATGCGGAGACGACCTTTTTCTTCTTTTAAAGCTGAATCTGGGACTATTCTTGCAATTGGAGAGGCGGAAGAGATCGTTGTTACGTACACATCAGCTGTAGACAAGATGAAAGTCTTCTCAGCATTCATACGTGAAGGCCTAGAAAACGGTGATCTAGTCGATTACAGTTATCCCGATGAAGAGAGTGAAACTGTTAGAGTCAGGCTGAAGAAGCATGGAGTCAACGTGGAAAAATATGAAAGGGAGAGCTCCTTGCATCTAGGCAGCCTGACTGAATATTACCTGCCAAATGGCAAATTTGACAAAAATAGCTTGATCAGGAAAGGACTTCAAGATCGAGCTGAGGCCAGGCGAAAGGGGTACAAGCATTATAGAGCCCTTGATGACCTGGGCGATTTTTCCTTTCTTGGTGGTCGATGGCAAAAATACATAGACTACTGGGATGATCCAGCTTGGGAAAACCCTTCTAGCCTTGACTTGGAGCCTGAAATACTTGACTATGCCCCATTTGTAATGGAGTTAACTGCATTTGACATTGAAAGCATAAATGAAGCACAGCTTGATGAAATGCTGAGGGCTTTTTGGGTAGGGCATCCTTCGTACACCGTGTTCATAGATCTCTTCGAATACACAGACGCTTTTTCTCAGCTTCTGGAGTTTCATCACCAACAACTTGTTGGGCGTAAGTTTTTGCTGGAATTTGATCCCGTTTCTGATTACGAGAAGGTTGTCGACCGCTTAGCCAAAGAGAGCATCGCAAACGTTGAACCTCTCTTCATCTTTACCTCCAGCAAAAGCCCCGTTCATTCATACCTAGCTAAACATCCGACAATCAAGTTTTTCCTAACGTCAATTTCAACGTCTATTCCGAAATCAACCTCTGATAACAAGGTGCTTTTGCCTGCCACAAATATGCCGTTGATTCTAGACGCCCTTAATGAGGTTGTGGAAAACCATACAAACATGAAAGTTTGTTTTGTCTTCGACATACTCTCAGAACTACTGACAACAACTGGACCACAGAAAGCTTTTGTCTTTCTGCGTCAAACCCTAGATATGTTATCCTCAGAAAAAATAACCAGCGTCTTTCTATTGAATACCAGTGCTCATGAACCTCAAGTGGTTTCTGGAATAAGAGGCCTATTCCACAACTTACTAGTCTATGACAAAAATGGATTAGAAGTTGTGAAAACCTCTTAGTCTAACGCGCGCACAATTATGGTTGATGGCTTCATCCAGCTTTCGCGGCTTTTTCCTAAAAGATTGGTAAGAAAATGAGACCTACAAAGCAGAACTGGATAGCGATTAGCAGCATCGTCACTTGTTTTTCATGCATTGCTCTCAGGTTCATTGCAAAATGAGTCCAGCTATACACTTTTTTCCCGTAAGGTGGATCAAGTTTACCGTCTTCCCTCAGTTTTCCCAGACATGTCGCTCTAAACTTAACCCTCAACTTCAAGAAGAACTCGATAATGAATGGAAACATGACGATGATTCCTGATCTCTCCATATTTCCAACAATTACTCCTGCTGCAACTATCGAGCCAAGGAGATAGGTTAAGGAATCTCCGGGTAAAATTTTGGCAGGATACCAATTGTACCTAATGAAGCCAACCAACGCTGCAAAAGTGACCAAGAATATGATCGATCCGGTGCTTTCATTTAACAAAGCAAAAGTTCCTAACCCTAAGAGATAGACAATTCCCATGCCAGCCTCCAAACCATTGAATCCCGCGAGCATATTGACGACGTTTGATGTGCCTACTGTACCCATAGGTATTAGCAAAAGAGGATAAAAGATACCAAAGTCGAGCTTTCCAAAAAAGGGGATGGTCATTGAGGTGACACCAGCACTTACAGCCATTAATGGTATCGCAGCCGGCAAAGTCAGCAAGGGTTTGATCCATTGGGAGATCCCAACTCTAATGTCAAAACCTTCTTTGGTCCTCACTTTTCTTGATCTGGCGTTCAAATCATCTAGCAAACCAACAAACATAACAATCAGAACTGAGGAGGTTACGGCCAAAAGTGGTATTACATCTACTTTCAAGATGGAAATAGATGGGAAAAGAATTGGTACAAACGTGTACAAACCTATGTACGCTAATAATCCAGCCAAAACTCCGGAGGCAACACAAATTCCTCCAGAGGTAGGTAGTTTTGGTTTGTCTTTTTTCTGGAGGTCCAAGCCAACTATTCCAGCAACATATAGGAATCTTGTGAAGTAGGGAGTAATGAGAAAAGTTGTGAGAAACGCTAGTAGAAGGGAAACCAAAAAGATAATCATTTTCGGCTCAAACCCGTTGTTTCACTTCGCTTTTCCTTCCTTCGCTAACATGTGTTTTCTTGGGTAAAGCTTGGGTGTCTACGTACAGTTGATCGGAAGTCTTGGTGTTTATATACTTTTGCGCGCGCGAGAAATTTCGCACACAGCTTTTTCACTTAGTCCATGTACCTCTGCCCACGCCACGATAGATGAACCCTTCTCTTTCTGTTTTTTGAGGATCAATAACGTGTCCCACATCAACTATTGCAGCAGGCTTCTTGACTAACAGCGAAATTTTTTTTAGGTTTAACCGCCTGAACCGATCATGTCTCACGGTGATGAGCAAGCAGTCTGCCCCCTCAACGGTTTTTGCCAATGTTCTTTCTGCAGAGTACCCCAGCTCCGTTAACTCCTTTGTGGTGAAGAACGGGTCATACACTTTGACTAACGCCCCCTTCTTGCTCAACATGTTTACAAGCTTCTTTATTGGGGAACCGCGTGGTTCCTTCATGTTTGGGATACAAGAAGCTCCAAGAACAGAGATTCTGGCTTTTCTTATCGTTTTCCCACACGACTTTAGGGCGTCCCTTACCAGATGGAACGTGTGACGCAGCATTTCATCATTTATTTTCCTCGTGAGCGTTAACATGGGAAGCTTCTCGTCAATTGCATCCGCTTCGTCAAGGAGAAGATAGGAATCTCTCGAGATGTATTCGCCAGCAATCCTCGAAGTCAGTAGATGACACTGGGATTGTGTATTGGCCGCCTTTTGCGCTTCAACGAAGTCTATTCCAGCCTTTTCACAAAAGTGGGCAAACTCGTTTCCCAGCGCAATGTTAACATCTCTATACACGTTTTCGAAGAGCTTGGCAGCTTCCGCAGTTTTCACGTCCCTGGCTTTGATTATTTCCGCTTTTACAATCGTGCTCAGAAACAAACAAGCGGACTTCAAGCTTTGCTCATTTACAGCAGCAGTCACTCTTGCACAGGTGGTGATGTCTCGCAACATTCTTCCAGGAGCAGCGCGGATAGGACTATAGGCCAAACCGAAGTCCACTCCAGCTTTTAAACCAGATGCTCTCTCCAGTATTTCCTTTACCAGCGTTTCGGTTACTCCAAGGCCCATCGCACTGGCAACAATGACTAAAGATCCCGAACGCAAGCTCATGCCTACATCCTTACATGCCTTCTCAAGACGAAAGTAATTGGGCTTTTTCTTTCGGTCGATACGTATTGGAATAGCAAAGACAAGAACGTCGCTTGTCAACGCGGCTTGTCTGGCATCACTTGTAGCGGTGAGGCGACTGTTCTTCGTATGTCTTTTCACAAGCTCATCGAGCTCTGGCTCAGCGAAGGAAGCTTTTCCCTTCTTCAATAAACTGACTATGCGTGGATCTGAGGCAACTCCAACAACCTTGAATCCAGCTTCAGCAAAAAGACAGGCGTGGGGCAAACCCACCCGCCCACATCCCACAACGCTAACCGTGTATGCTCCACGTTTTTCCGGAGTGTCTATGTCGTTGATTTCCAGTCTCATTGCAGTGGACATTTTTCTTCACGCGACTTTGAATGTTTGTTAGTAAGTATTTTGTTTGCTCTGTTATAGTTTATGTCAAGGAATGTAGCTTCAAAAACAGCGATACCTTGTTTCGAAACGAAATACGAAATGCTTTTCAATAGAAACTAAGCTGGCTTTCTTTCAAGAGAGACCAAAATTCAAGCTGAATGGGTAAGTGTTTGCTTCTTTGAAAGAAATCTTGGGGAAGACTAAAATCGGCTACATTAGGCATCCTGGTGCAAGTACACTTTTGGAGACCTGTCTGAAGGGGCACACGGTCACATCTCGTGTGAGAGTAACGTTGTCCTGGATCACAGCTTGATCGCCAATCATACATCCATTCTCAATCTTCACTTGTGCCCCAATGCTGGTGTCTTCGCCGATGATTGCACCGTCTATAGATGTGAAATTTGAGATTAGGACTCCGGGAAAGATTACCGAATTCTGAATATGAACTTCTTTCCCTAAGATTGTGCGTTCTCCAATGACCGCATAAGGGCCAATCTCTGATCTTTCTCCGACAACCACTTTCTGGCCAACCATAGCGGGGTCTCTAATTTCCACACAGCCACCTGGCTGGCTCCTTTCAATTCTTGTGTCAAGCATGAGTCTATTTGCTTCGAGATAGTCTTGTGGCTTACCGATATCAATCCATAAACCTTGGAAATCATAGCCATAGAGTCTTCCTTCGTCCGTCAGTCTTGGAAACACCTCGCGCTCAATGGAGACTGGTCGACCGTCTGGTATGTAATCAAATATCTGTGGATCCAACACATATATTCCAGCGTTCGCCAAGTTGCTGTGTGCTTTTTTTCGATCGGGTTTTTCTACGAACTGTACCACACGATTTTCGTGAGTCAGCTCAGCTATGCCGTAACGGCTGGGATCTTTAACCTTATGGAGAGCTATCGTTGCCAGCGCATTCTTTTCGACGTGCTTTTTGATCAATGTCGAATAGTTAAGCTGGGTGAGAATGTCTCCGTTTAATACGATAAATGGTTCCTCGTGGCCAATCAATGCCTCCGCTTTTTTGATGGGACCTCCTGTTCCCAATGGCTTCTCTTCCTTGGAGTGGAAGAGCCTCATTCCATGCGTTGAGTCTCCATAACGGTGCGCGAAGGCTTCAGCCATATAATTTACGGCCAACACAACTTCTTTTACTCCATTCTTGCCAAGTTCATCCAATGTCCAGTCTAGCAAAGGTCTATTGCAGATTGGGAAAAGAAGCTTTGGCCTTGTGCAGCTTAGTGGTCGCAGCCTCGTTCCGAATCCTCCGGCTAAAATCACCGCTTTCAATCAGATTTGGCTCCCAAAGAATTGTATTCTTGGCGGTGTCTATATTAAATATCTTCTTTGAAAAGATCAAGAGTGGTGATGCCTAGAAAGAAGAGCTGGAATTGTGGCAAAATCCCTTTAAGAAAGTTTTGTTCATTAACTTCAAGCGCCGCTGAGGAAATTACTGTTGCATAGAGGGCGTATGATCGTCAGGGCAATCGGCGGAACTGCGGGCTCCGGACCTATCACGAAGATTCGATGTTTAAGAATGAGGCGACACCGAATGCACGGAAGTGGTTGCGATGACAGTTCGAACTTCAACAACCGAGCTGATCAAAACCTTAGGTCAGTCCTTACTATCATTATCCTCTAATCTAGGTGCCTTACTAGCTGGAACTTTCATCGCCTTAAACCTTAACGTGCTCACACGGACTCCATGGATACTCGCTCTATTTCCTGGAATTTTGAGTATTAGGGGAGCTATAGGTGGGTTATTTAGCGGTCGCCTCAGTACAGGTCTACACCTGGGAACCGTGAAGCCGAGATACACCCAAAACACAGCGGATTTTTATTTATTGTTTTATGTGGTCGTTACGCTAACGCTTGAAAGCAGCATTGTGGTGGGGCTGGTAGCGTCGCTCTTCAACGTAGCTGTTTGGGGAGCTAGCATTGTAGACTGCGTCTCCATAATCGCCGTGGTTGTCTCGACAATGGGGTTGTCAATTGTTCTTATCTCTCCCATTACAGTAGCGGTTTCGATTCTATCTTTCAGGCGTGGTTTAGACCCGGACGTTACCGTATATCCTGTGATGGCCACTGTGGCAGATATCCTAGTCACCCTGTGTTACATCTTGGAGCTCAACGTCTTTTTTTCAGGCACTTTAGGAGTCTACTTCATCGGGTTAACCTCCCTCATCTTTCTGTTGATTGGGCTGTCCATCGTGTTTAGAAATGTTAGAGAAGATATGTTTGTCAAAACTATCAAAGAATTTTTTGTTGTTCTCGTGTTGGTGGCGTTCATCGTGAACGTTACCGGGTCTCTCCTCTATGAAATCCGTGAGGTTGTGGGCAATAGACCTGAAATATTTGTTGTCTACCCGGCGTTGATTGACACAGTAGGCTCAGTCGGATCAATCGTAGGTTCAACCGCCACAACTAAGCTGTTCTTAGGCGTACTCAAGTCATCTTTTTCTTCAATCAAACAACACTTAGCCGAAATCGGTGGCACATGGATAGCCTCTGTGATAATGTTTGCAATATACTCCGTAATACCCTTCTTTACGAGCGAAGTAGCCCTGTTTAATCCGCTGATGTTTACAGCTCAACTAGTCACGACTAACATCTTAGCTGTTTCCATCATGATTGTTATCGCATTTGCTGTGGCCATATTCACCTATCGACGAGGATTGGACCCAGATAACTTCGTTATTCCTATCGAAAGCTCTCTAGCAGACAGCATAACCACCGTTTCTTTTCTCGTAACTCTAAGCGTAATTGTTTAGGAAGCGCGCCCACATGAATAAACCGATGCGCACGCTGGCAAGCAACATTTAATTGAAGGCTCAAGGGTAAACTAACCTAGTCCATAGGGCGGGGGTTGCCAAGCCAGGTCAAAGGTTGTTATCGGCAACAGGCGCAGCCCTGAGGCGGCTGTCCCGTAGGGGTTCGTGGGTTCGAATCCCACCCCCCGCACCAGGGATGAACCAAGTTCTTTCTGACATGAATGCGCCCACGATTTGCATATGCTGAGTTAAGTCTTGGGCGTTGAGAGGAGCAACCATCATATCGTCGCTTGCTGCTTCAGCACGCGTCTGCGGATTGGCCACCAAGTTTCATCAGCCGCCAAAACAACGCATTAAACAAGTATGCACGTCAAGCTAACCTTAAATTCTAGAAGCCAGCTACTAGTAAACGTGCAAAAGATTAATGGAGAAAATTGTGTTGGGTGAATCTGAAACTTTAAGAGCCCTAAGAAATCTCGCGGCAGATAAGGCCTTTTACTTCTTCACCTCCATAGGGAACTATACCGGAGAAAACGCTACGTCTTTGGAAAAATTTGCCAAAAAAATTTTGAGTGCAAACGCCAAATCGCTGGAATTCCATTTCTATAGGGGCGATTTTGAGAGATGGGTTGCCGAAGCACTTGAAGACGACGTTTTGGCCAACAAGATCAGGAGGCTCAAGGCATTGAGACCAATAGGGATAGATCTTAGAGACCGTCTCTACTTGATTATCTCGAAACATTATGAAGATCTCACGAACCCACGCTTAAGGTAATTCAAATAGCCATCTAGCCGTACAAAAAGCGCGCGAACGCACATTAAGTTGTGGCGCCCGTGACTACCATTTCACCTCCCTCCTTTTTGCATTCAAGATGTACATACGCATATCACTGGTTTTCTTCTATCCGCAACCTTTTCAGAAAAGCAGTTCTAACCTACCCTAGTCATCCAACGCTACAAAGGCATTTGATCCAAGAATCTTAACCATGAGATTTGTGCGCGAGCAAACCAAAGCTTGTCTCTATGGACGCAGCTAAATCGTTTGTCTTGCCCATGATTCGCAGAAAATTCTTGAGTACGGATATGCATCTGGAGAAAATCTTTAAATAAGAATTTAGAGTGAGCCTCTCAAATCTGCACGCATAACTGGTAAGAGTCTAGCATAACAGGGGAAGATGCGTATGGTTCAGATTGTTCTGACAATGGAGATTCTTCTGGCTATTTCCACAGGATTAATCATAATTATCGCTATGTTCGTTGCAGATAGAATATCTCGGAGAGTAATTTCTGGATATTCAAGGAGATTGAGAATCGAGAAGCATGCGGAAAATATTTTGAAGTTAACCTCTGAATCGTTATCTTTGCAGTCAGCATAGTCGCTTTAATGTCCATTTACGGCATGCCCACGGAATGGTTTGTTGGAGTTTCAGCTTTGACTGGAGCGGCGATTGGGTTCGCTTCCACGCAGACTGGGAAATTTCTTGGCTGGCCTCTATATCATGATGGCGAGACCATTTATGGTCAAGGACTATGTGAAAATAGGAGAAATAGAAGGAGAGGTTCGGGAGATAACAATCAACTACACAAAAATACACACACCTACCTACAACATTATGGAAATACCGAATAGAAAAGACTTAGACAGTACTATCCTCAACTATTCCGGCAAAAGAAACATAATCGATTATTCGTTCCGAATGGGCTTTCCCCATCTCGAAAACGTGACAAATCAAGAAGTGATCGAAGAATACATTATCCCTGTTCTTCAAAAGTTTCACGTTAGATACAAGAGTGTCCTTCCGAAGAAACCAGAGGTAAGTATGTTCGATATGGACAGACTTGGAAGAGGGTTTCTGGTGAGAATGTTCTTTCCAGAGGGGAAGATTGATACTTTTTACAACATCCAACCAGAGCTTATGCAAAACATAGTGAACAGCTGGGATGCTTACAAAGCGAAAAAAACCTCCTAAGTAGGAGGAGCAGTTCGCATCGGTCACGTGCGGATCCAAGCAATGGCTTCGAGTCGCTTATATAGCTTATGCACCTTTTTCCCTCAGTAAGGCGATTCAAGTGAGCTCGGTGGACATTGACGCACGGCTGTGGAAACACTTCTTTGTGCTTTACAAACTGGCTGAGATGGGCGCAAGCAGACGCACCGTGAAAGTTTCCACAGAATACTTGGCTGAGAAGATAGGGGCTTCTCAACAGACCGCTTCGCGCTATCTCATCCAACTGGAGAAAATGAGGTGGATCAAAAGAAACATCACGCCGGAAGGTTGCTTAGTCAGGATAACCGATTCTGGATTGGTGGAGTTAAAGAAGCTATATTCCAGCCTTCGCCTAATCATGGAAGCGGAATATCCTCCGTCAGTCACGCTAGAAGGGGTGCTGTTTTCCGGGCTTGGTGAAGGCGCCTACTACGTAACGAAAGATGGCTACCGAAAACAGTTTATTGAAAAACTGGGTTTTAACCCTTACCCTGGCACTCTTAATCTCAAGCTTACAACCGAATATGATATGAAGACTCGATCAGAACTCGAGGCTTACCCTGGCATAGAAATCGAAGGATTCAAAGATGAATCCAGAACCTTTGGATCCGTGAGATGTTATCCCGCCCTAATAAACAACAAGGTGAAAGGAGCAGTTGTGTGCGCACTGCGAAGCCACTACAATTCCTCGGTAATGGAGATCATAGCTCCTACTTTCCTGCGCACTCGGTTGAAGCTTAAGGATGGAAACAAGGTAAAAATCGAGATTCTCATCTTACCGTGAAGAACCAACAAGTAGAGCATCATCACGTCTATCTCTTGTACAACTCGATGACTTTCCTCTTTATTTTCGAGGAGCTGTTCAATTCTTTCTTTCCAAATCTTCCAACTTTTACGATTTGAATTTTGAGCCCCTTTTCTGATACAGCACCACGTACAGCCTTTTCCATGGAACCTTGGTCGTGTCCCACAGCGATTACATCAGGTTTAATCTTCTCTAATACCTTGTTTATATCTAGTTCTTCGTAGCCTAGGATAGCTTCATCCACCACCTTCAGCGCTTCAACAAGTGACCTCCGCTGGTCCTCAGACATCACCGGTTTCCTGCCCTTCATTTTCTCAACGGTGCTGTCTCTGGCCACAATGACTATCAGTTCTGCATCTTCTCCTCCAGCTCTTTTGGCCTCTTGCAGGTATCTGACATGTCCCAGATGTAGCAGATCGAAATTGCCCGAAGCTAGCACAATCTTTCTTTTTTCGCTTACCACGAAAACTCTACCCCTCCCAGCAGTCTTAAGGCGTCCAGCAGTCCCTCACAGTAGCTAACTGAAGCCAAGCTCGTGTCAAACTTCTCTCTTTCCCCATAGTATTTGGCGTCTTCCAAATAACGTTTAGCATGGCCTACAACGCGTTTCACTTTCTCCTCATCCACATGCGTTAGACCAGAAATTATTTTCATCTCCGCGAAAACTCGTTCTGTGTTTTGAATATACTTGGACACAAGTTCTCTGGTACTCATCTGGTTTTCTTCCTTATCTCTTCTGGCGCCTCTGCCAGATTAATGAGCGCCTCAACCTCCATGAAGTGAAGCTTGCCTGGGAAGACAAGGGTGTGGGGAAGAGGGCCGAAGTTATGTCTCATCACTTCTTCCACATAACCCGCTTTTACTGTGGGCTCCTTAGAGCCAGCCCTCGCAATCCCTACTACCAGTGTGTCTTGAGTTATCACCCGTTTTCTCTTCCGCTTTTCCACAGCTAAAAGTGCCCTTAAACCCTCGCTTACAGTCATGTATCTCTCCTCCTCTGCCTTGATGTCTAAGAAACAGAGAGTGTGTAACCCCATTTTCGTGTTCTCTTTGATCACCCTGTAAGGCACTTCGGACATGAATCTTTCCTCAGAAAACGGAATTGTCACGCTCCTCCCATACTTGTAGTTTTGCAAGCCAGATAGCCCAATTACCGCTGAAACGATTGAGGCTCCATGTATGACACGAGTTTCTATTCCACGCCTTTTCGCGCGAATCCTCAAGTCCAAGTGGGTTGTCGCGATCAAGGGATCTCCTGGAACTAGTAGGGCCACCTTGCCCACTTCTGCCTCTCGCAAAATCAGTTGTCCCTCTTCCTCTTCCAATGCGCTCCTCGAAACGACAGAAATCCTCTTTCCAACGAGTTCCTCCAGCTTACGAATGGAAAGTCCAGGCATCAAACTTGTATAGAGCTCAGCGAAAACCGCGTCCGCCTCCCGTATCTCCTCTATCCCGCGAAGCGATACGTCTCTTTCATCATACAAGCCTAAACCCACGAAGAGTAATTCGCCCAAATGCTCACCCTCAACTCCTAACTATATGCTTCTGCAAGAAAATATTAGGATAACCATACATAATCTGAGGTTTGCTGAAATCAGGCGAGGATATCTTCCAAGTTTTCAGCGTGGAAAATTGTGACTGCTCGAAGGGAAGAGGCTGGTTCAGAGAAGAAAGGGTTATTAAAGATTTTGAAATACGCTTTATCGGCAACTTGAGGGCCCGTAGCTCAGCAAGGTAGAGCGGCGGACCGCAGATACGGGGCTGAGGCTCTTAACCCGTAGGTCCGGGGTTCAACTCCCCGCGGGCCCGCCACACAAAAACTAATCTTGAAAGCCACGTTTTCTCAAACCAACAGAAACTTGCCAATTATCAATGTTTCCAGTCTCAACTTTCAATAGTGAATCTTGAACTCGCAAAAAGTTAAAAACGGGGTCCCACCGTGACCATTAGAGAAGGAGGCTAACAGTGTCCGAGTCACCATGCTTAAAGGTTGATAAGACTCTGGGTGAGAAGGCAATAATTCTAGTTAGAAAATTCAACCTCCACAATCGAGAGCTGAGAGTAAAACGAGTAGGAGATCAGCTATACATTCCACTAATCGACAATCCTCTTCCCAGTCACATCAAAGAATTTGAGAGGCAACTCTCAGAATTCGCGGTCTCTGTATCCAATTTTGACCAGCACACTAAACGCCCTGTCAAGCTTGTTAACCAGCTCCAAGATAAGCTGCCTCCTAACCTTCTGACAATCCTCCCAAGGGCAGTTGATTTCATAGGAGATATTGCTGTGGTTGAGATCCCCCCGGAGTTAGAGGAGCGCAAACGGCTTATCGGAGAGACCATACTGGCGACGCACAAGCGGGTGTGCACGGTTTTGGCAAAATCCGGAGCTGTTCGGGGCACGTATCGTCTAAGAGAGTTTAAGGTGATAGCAGGATTGGACAAAACCGAGACGGTTCATCGGGAGCACGGTTGCACGTATCATTTGGACCTATCTAAAGTCTACTTCTCCCCTAGACTCTCCCATGAGCACAATCGGGTTACATCACAAGTTGGCGAGAACGAAACCGTGGTTGACATGTTCGCTGGAGTCGGATCCTTCTCTATCCAGATCGCAAAGAAGCGGCAAAGAGTGCTGGTGTACGCTATTGATGCAAACCCTGATGCCATACGCTACCTCGAGAAAAACATAGTCGCAAATAGGGTGGAGAAGAAGATTGTAGCGATTTTTGGCTACGCGAGACGGGTTGTTGACGAGAGGCTAGTGGGAGTTGCGGACCGTGTTATCATGAATCTGCCCGAGAGGGCATTGGAACACGTTGATGTGGCTTGTAAAACCATTAAGCCTAAGGGGGGTATCATTCACTACTACGAATTCACGGATGACCCGTATCCGTTAGAAGCAGCGAAGAATCGGTTGATCGAGGCTGTGAAGCAAGCTGGCCGCAGCGTTAAAGAGGTATTAGTGACAAGAACTGTGCGCGTGACAGCCCCCTACCAGTGGCAGGTGGCCGTGGACGTTGAGATTCAATGATTCTCGATTTGTAACGTTATTTTGACCTCTTGAAAAGGATCTCGCATCTTTTCGACAAGTTCTCTTGAGAGATCGTTGGCAGCCTTATCTGCCCTCACAGCTATTGTACGTCCACAAACGTACTTGCTTTTTCTCACCACCACGTCCATGGGATCAGTGAATGACAGTTGAGGGCTTCCACTTGCCCTAACGATTTCCGCCAAGTCGTCAGCCCTAATTGTTACAGTAATCTTCGCGCCCTCTTTTCTAGCGGCCTTTTTGAACTTTGGATTCAAATCGGCCGCCCCCTTTGTCGCTGCTACGGCAACAATGCAGTTGCCACGCCTCGTGAGAGTCGTTCCCTTGGTGATCTCTAACGTTGTCTTGTGGGTGGATTGAACGTTCTTGTGTCCACGCGCTTCGATGATCTCTGTTATTGTCAAGGATGCCTCCCTTCGTATAGGTGAGCTACAGGGTGATCTGTAAGAAAAAGATTTTATTCTAGCACCTCTATCGCGTCTACCTTTCCATCTCCATCTAGGTCAAATCCTTGAATGACTGTCGCGAACTTCTCTTCGTCAACAAAATTCTTTAGAGCTTCTTTCCAGAACTTGGCGAGAGCTATTACGCAAGCTTTGGTTCCGACGGCTTTGTTACCGGCAAGAACAATGATTCTTTTCTCTCTATTCCAAGGGTTTACTATTCTTGCTATCACCCCTATAGCGTCACTGGTGTAAACATTTCCGGTTTTTTCAGATACTAAGCCGCCGAAGAGAAAGCCATGCCTAGATCGCGTCATGCTAAACCGTATCGGCAGATGCTCATTGACCTCTTGGGTGAGCAGGTTGGTTCCGGGGCCACCCACGAGAACCAAATTGTTATCTTCTTCCTTCTCGGCCTTCGCGTCAACATCTAATTTGACTGTAAAATCCTCTGGCAACTCCACAAATTGACCAAGGAAGAGAGCCAAGTAAGAGGCGTAATGCCCGTCCCTCGCCCTGGCCTTGAAGGGGCCGTGAGGGTCAGGACTACCGACCACAATCTTTCCATCGAAACTATCGTCTTTTATGAACGGGGTGTAGAACCGTCTAATCTTCTGGTCAATGCTGGGAGTTGAAATTGTTTTGATTCTTCGATAGCCAAAGGGAAGCTCAACCCCGAAAGCGGGAAAGGAAGTTTTGAAGTATTTTGCGGTAGCTCCCTTCTTTTTCTCTTCCCTGACTGCCTTCAGCACTCCAGCCTTTGCAAGTCTTCTGATGTGATAGTAAACTTTCTGTTCGTGTACCATTAATTTTTTGGCGATTTCCATGGGGTACATCTCTCTGTCACCGAGAAGCGCGAGAATCCGCCAGCCAAGCTTGCTCAAAACTGGTTTGAGCCTCTTTGGATCATCGAAGACAGCGATTTCTTTTATCTCGTGTTGCCCTTGACTGCCTTTGAGCAACAGTCTTTTCTTCATGTCTCCTTAAGTAGAAGCAGTTCCTTTATAAACTTTTTTTTAATGGTTTCTCTTTGCGACTCCAAAAGACCTTACAAGCCTTATAATTTCTGTTTTAAAATTATTACCTTTTTCGGAAAAAGGTTTATAGAAGCCCTTTTTCTCTAAATAAAGGTTGTTCCGAGCGATTTGGTTCAACAACAAACTAGCGAGGCATCGTTGATGTGCGGAATATTCGGTTGTATACTAGGAAACGGAGACGCAGCACCAATCATCCACGCCGCCTTGAAGAGGATGGAATACCGAGGCTACGACTCCGTGGGAGAAGCAACCATCCACGAAAAGAAGCTTCTCGTCAAGAAGGATCAGGGGACGATCGATGAAGTGCACACGCGACACAATCTGGACGATCTCCCAGGCCGTGTAGGGATTGGCCACACAAGGTGGGCAACGCATGGAGCACCCTATCAAACAAACGCCCATCCGCACATCGACTGCACGGGACGGGTTGCCGTCGTCCACAACGGCGTCATCGAAAACTTCGTGGAGCTGCAGAGAGAGCTGGAAGAATCTGGGCATGTCTTTAGGTCCAAAACAGACAGTGAGGTGGTGCCTCACCTTATTGAGGAGAAGTTGAAGGAAGGCTCAACTTTTCTAGAAGCGGTGTGTGAAACCGCAAAACGGCTGGAAGGCTCGTACGCAATCGCTGTCGTTTCAATTGAAGAGCCCGACAAGATTTTTTGTGCCCGAAAGGAGAGTCCCCTCGTGGTTGGAGTGGCCGAGGATGCTGTCTACTGTGCGTCAGACATGCCTGCACTGCTTCCTTTGACAAATAGAGCGATCGTAGTCGAGAACGGAGAGCTCGTCGTTCTGAACGAGAAGGGATACGAGATCCACAAGATCGCCAATTGGACCCCCGTGTCCCGAGAACCCAAGAGAATCGATTGGTCTCCCAAAATGGCTGAGAAGCAGGGTTATCCTCACTTTATGCTGAAGGAGATCTATGAGCAGCCTGTATGTCTTAGAGACACGCTCAGGATGCAGGAACAATACTTGGACCTGATGACAACTTTCCTCGACCGTGCAGGAGAAGTCTTCCTTGTAGCTTGTGGAACTTCTTATCACGCCTGCCTCGCTGCCTCGTACATGTTTTCTAAGCTGGCTTTCTTGGCAAGTCATCCCATCATCGCCTCAGAGTTTGTGGAGCAGCACGGGAGGGCCGTGAACATAGACAGCACGATTCTCGCTGTCAGTCAATCTGGCGAGACCGCTGACACGCTAGGTGCCGTAGACCACGCGAGACTTCGAGCAGCTACTGTACTAGGGCTAACTAACGTTATAGCCTCCACCTTGACACGCGTTTCCCGTGCATACGCCTGCCAGCAGTCAGGCCCAGAAGTCGGAGTTGCAGCAACAAAAACTTTCACGTCTCAACTTTCTGTGCTCGCCCAACTCGCGCTTCGGCTCGCAAAGAAAAGAGGGAAGGTTTCTCATGTGGAAATTGAGCACCTTGAGGAAAAGCTGGAACAGATCCCAGAAGTTGCAGAGGCAGTCATCAAATCTCAAGGAGAGAAAGCCAGACAACTTGCCAAGAAATATCGAAACGCGCGATGCTTCTTCTTTCTTGGACGGGGAATCAGTTCGGCTACTGCATTTGAGGGTAGACTGAAACTATTAGAGGTCGCTTACGCCCCCTCAATTGCTTATCCGGCAGGCGAGAGCAAGCACGGGCCCATCAGCTTAATTGAACGGGGTTTCCCAGTGATTTTTGTCTGTCCGAGGGATGAAACCCGCAAAACTATCATAGGAAACATCATGGAGATGAAGGCTCGAGGGGCTTCTATCATTACAATCATCGAAGAGGGAGACGAAGAAATTAAGAATTTGGCAGATGACTACATTGAAATTGTAAAAGGAGTGCCAGACGTTCTGTCACCCATTGTATATGTCATTCCACTACAGCTCTTCGCTTATCACATGGCGATTGAGAGGGGATACGACCCTGACATGCCTAGGAACCTAGCCAAATCAGTGACAGTCAAATAGCGCGGTTAAATCTTTTTGAGTGGGCGCCATCCACAAAATCTTAAGAATCACGTGGCTATTATTCTCCTAGGATAAAAGATGGAAAATCGGGCTTGGGAGCAGCTAGTCCAGAAACTGGTTCGAGAGAGAATCTTGCGATCGCCCACCGTTATTCGAGCATTGCGTCGAGTGTCTCGGGAGCCTTTTCTCCCTAAGAATATGCAGTCTTATGTGGCGGTGGATTCCCCGCTGCCCATAGGATGTGGGCAAACGATCTCTGCGCCTCTCGGTCGATCTAATGCGGTTGACCGGGCGAAACATGGTTTCAATTATGAATGAAGCCCTTGAGTTACAGGTGGGCCACCGAGTTCTGGAGATAGGTGCTGGTTCTGGTTGGCATGCTTCTACTGTGGCCGAGATCGTGGCTCCAACAGAGACTCCGAAAAGAGAGTGGGGGCACGTTTACACCGTTGAGATAGTGGCTAAACTGGCTGAGTTTGCGAGGAGAAACGTTCACGTAGCAGGTTACGGAGACCGCGTTACTATCCTATGTAGAGACGGATCAGAAGGCTATACGGAAAAGGCTCCTTACGATAGGGTTTTGGTGACGGCGGCAGCGCCAGATGTTCCTGAGCCTCTGATCGAACAGTTGAGAACCGGAGGGATATTAGTTATTCCGGTTGGAGGAGTGTACCTCTACCAAACACTTGTGCGCATCAGAAAGAAACATGACGAGATCTTGAAAGAAAACTTAGGGGGGGTCGCTTTTGTGCCCTTGGTTGGAAAACATGGATATAAGTTATAGCTAGGTTGAACGTTCGAACCACGTTTCAAGAGTTACTTTTCCCTTGGCTTCTCTCAGTCCTTTGCCCATTTTTTTCAAAGCCTTTCGCACGCGTTCCTCAGAAAAATCTTTTTCTCGGCATAGAAAATCAACCATGGCTTCAGCAACGGGTTCTTTCCATGCGAGTCTGTAGTTTTCGGTGACCTCGGGGTGTAGAAAAATTTTCCGTATTCGTTGAGGATCGACGGGAAACTCCGCTTCCTTCAGCGTTGGCAGCAGTCTTTCAAGTGTCCCATGTTTTTCTATGAGCTTAAGCGCTGTTTTGGGTCCTATTCCCTTCACTCCATCAGGATTGAAATCCGTGCCAACCAGGATGCCTATGTCTATCAGTTGTTCATAGGTGATGTTTAGTTCTCTGAGAACTCTTCGCAATTCCACGGTTTCAGGCTGCACCTCAATGTAAACGTTTTTTCTCGGAAGCTTTCTTCGTCCCGAAATCGTTACGTTGCGCAGAAGTTGGGGTGCTCCGAAGAGGAGGCTATCATAGTCTTGGCTGGCACAGTAGTTGGCGTCCCCCTTTTTGGTGAGGTATGCCGCTTGAGCTTCTCCCTCACTTGGCGCCTGTATCCAAGGGATACCCATCAGGTCGAGGAGCCTCTTGCTGTCTTTTGTCATATAGTCTTTGAGGCGGCTGGTGGCTTGGGCATAAGTCCGGGCTTCTTCAATCTTTCCTTCCTTCAGTGCCCGTTCATATTTAATTATGGCTTCTTCCTTGATTCGCATTCGGCGTTTGATCTCCACCTCCTTGAGCGTAGGCGGAACTCCATCAAATACGTAAATGGGTTTTATTCCCACTTCCACTAGGTTAACGGTTCTGTACAGCAGTCCGCTTAGGTGACTCGTAATTTTGCCTGTGTGGTCTTTGAGTGGGGTTCCATCTGGTTGGCGGATGATGGCGAGAAACTGGTACAACGCGTTGTAAGCATCCACGGCGACCGATCTACCACTCAAGCTGTCAAGCGTAACGGTAGTTTTCGGAACCAAAGGGCGAAGATTTACGCCCAAAGCTATCACTCAGCCTCTGAGTATATGTAGCCTATTGTATTATGGAACAAGGATCATATCTAGTCCACAACAAACCAGGGTTCCGCGGCCTTCTTCAAGCACCTGAACTTTGTTCCCGCATACCTCACAGAGGTATATCTCACCTTTCTTAGTCATTTTTTGATCTCCTGCTCTTGTTTTCTGGCAATTTTTTTCATAGCGGGGCCATAAAAGATTTTGGGAATATCAGCACCGAAAGCATTTCTATTCGACCGTTTTCTTTTTTGAAAGATCTCTCCTTCTCTATGGTACCTTCAGGTTCATGTATGTCAAACGATGTTTGTGATACAGATTTATTGTTCACAATGTTTTCAAGGAAGAAACCAAAACTCACTGTGGAACTGAGATGCAATCCAAGAATGCTCTTCTTCTAATGCTTTTCTTACTGATTGCAAGCCTCGTCGCATGTTCCGTCGAAGCAGGAACCGAGAACTTTGCAGTGCCTCCGGAAACTAAAGTTACAAAACCCCTGAACCTTCAAGAAGATGACCGCGTTGCAATAAGCTTCACAGTGATTGGACAAACAACAAGTGCGCTAGACTTCTACATTACTGATCCAAGCGGAAAAATCGTCATACAACATGAGAGCGCGGGTCAAAGAAGTTTTTCCTTGCACGCAAAGACTTCCGGCGTTTACACTTTTCACTTTGACAATGCATGCATGGAAGAAAAAATGGTCACTCTCAACTACGATGTTCAACACTACATACTGGGAATTCCTCAAACCTTCTTCTACGTCTTGGTGATCGCAGTAATTTCAGTAATTGGCATAGCCTTCTTCGTTCTTTTGGGAAAGAGCTCGTACTAACATGTAAACGTAATAAACTCAAGCGACTACTGATGAGACAGCAAAATCCACGACATATGCACAGAATTTCACGTACAGTTTCAATCTTTCAACGGACGCACGAAACTTTATAACACTTCACACTTCAATATTCAATAGATTATACATTATTCCACTGGTTGGTTTCCTTGGCGAAGGTCTCCCTCAAGAATGTAACGAAACGTTTCGGAACCGTTGTTGCAATCAACAAGCTTGACTTGGAGGCAAAAGACAAAGATTTTCTGGTTCTGCTAGGGCCTTCAGGTTGTGGAAAAACTACGGCTCTTCGATGCATTGCGGGCTTGGAAACTCCGGAGGAAGGAGAAATTTACATAGGGGACAAGCTTGTGAACGATTTGGACCCCAAAGAGAGGGATGTGGCCATGGTTTTTCAAAGCTACGCCCTGTATCCTCATATGACCGTCTTCAATAACTTGGCTTTTCCTTTAGAGAATATGAGGGTTCCGAAGGACGAGATAAACAGGAAAGTTCGGCAAGTAGCAAAGCTTCTGGAGATAGAAGCGCTTCTGGGCAGGAAGCCGAAACAACTTAGCGGCGGCCAACAGCAAAGGGTAGCCCTAGGCAGAGCCATAGTTAGAGAACCAAAAGTTTTCCTCATGGATGAACCGCTTAGCAACTTAGATGCCAAGTTAAGGGTCTACATGAGAGCTGAGTTAAAGAAACTTCAAAAAGAGCTGGGGGTCACAACTATCTATGTGACTCACGACCAGGTTGAAGCAATGACTATGGGGGACAAGATTGCTATTCTAAAAGATGGCTTTCTCCAACAGTTTGATCCTCCTAGCAAAGTTTATTCCCATCCTTCCAACGTGTTCGTTGCAGGCTTTGTGGGGAGTCCTCCTACAAATTTCTTCGAGTGTGTTCTGAGAGAAGATGCTGTTCTCGACGCAAAGGAGTTCAAGTATCCCTTGCCCAAAGATGTTGCGTGGCAAGCCGCGAAAGCTGCTACGTCTCAAGAGGTCATCCTCGGAGTAAGGCCTCAAGACGTCCAAGTCTACAAGGACGCCAAAGTGAAGGATGGTTGTTGTTGGGCCGATCTCTATACAACAGAACCTTTAGGAGACGTAATGATACTCGATCTCAAGGTAGGAGAATACCTTGTTAAAGCCGTGGTAAGTCCCGACTTCAAGGTCGAAAAGATAGACAAGCTTTGGATCAAGTTTCCGATAGACAAGATATATCTTTTTGATAGGAAGACGGGAAAAAAGCTGATTTAATCGCAATCATTCCTAAGAGAAGCCAGCTGTTGGTTTTGACCTGAAATCAGTGAGTCATGGATTAGAAAGTGCATAGTCGGGGCTTATATGATGAATCTTGTAGAGATTAAGCAGAAGCTCCTTGAGAATATAGAGAAATTGAGGAGTTCAGTGGGTTACCTCAATGCAGGCTACCCGAGATACAACACTCTCTTTGGTCGTGATTCATTAATTTCCGCGTGGCAGATGCTTAAAGTAGATGCCTCAATCGCCAGAGCCACTCTTCAAACTCTAGCTAAGTATCAAGGAAAAACCGTGAATCCAAACGCAGAGGAAGAACCGGGGAAAATTTTGCACGAATATAGATTCGATCCTAAAAGTCGAATGGAACTGAACCACTGGGACTTTCCATACTACGGTAGCGTTGATAGCACTCCCCTCTTTGTGATTGCAGCTGGTGAATACCTCAGGCAGACCAGAGATGCCACGTTTCTTTCACAGAAGTGGAATACCGTTCTAGCTGCTTTTAGGTGGGTTGTGAACTACGGAGACAAAGATGGAGATTGTTACGTGGAATACGAGAGAAAGAATCCCTACGGACTTTTTCATCAAGGATGGAAAGACGGCGTCGAAGATCATTTGAAGATTAAACCTCCGGTAGCGATAGTTGAAGTTCAGGGATATGTCTACGCAGCACTTCAGAACCTTATTTCTATGGGTAGCGAAACTGGTCAGAATTGCGTCTCCAAAGAAGTGGTGACCAAATCTGACGAATTGAAGAAAAGATTCAATCAAGACTTTTGGATAGAAGAGGAAAACTACTTTGCTCTTGCTCTAGATGGAGAAAAAGAGCGAAGACACGTTGTCACATCCAACCCGGGGCACCTCCTTTTTACAGGAATCGTCGACCAAGACAAAATAAAACCCTTAATCTCGCGGCTTTTTCAGCCCGACCTTTGGACTCCCTATGGTATAAGAAACCATTCTGCGGAAGATTCGGATTTTGATCCTTATAGCTACCTTAGAGGCTCAGTTTGGCCCCACGATAATTGGATTATCTATAAAGGACTGCAGCGTTTGGGCTTCAACCTTCATGCTGATCGTATTAAGAAAGCGCTTCTGCGAGCCTTTCGAGAACTTGGAAAGATTCCCGAGCTCTACGCGGTGACGAACGATAGAATTATTGATCTGTGTCAGAGGGAAGGTGTTTGGGCTAATCCTCTTCAGGCTTGGTCTAGCGCAGGCTTGCTTCATATGGTTTGGGATGATTGAAATCTCTTATCCCTTAATCGTCCACCCGATCATACCTCTAACGTAGTATTTCTGAAGTAGCACAAAGATTACAATTGGGACTATCATGACTATTATGGATGCAGCTGACAAAACGCCCCAGTTCACACGGAACAGCTCCCGTCCAACGAATTCAACACGTTGTGTTGCTAATAGCATTGATTCTTCATAAATGAAGACTTTGGCAAGGAAGAAGTCGTTCCAAACCCACATGAACTGTAAGACGACAACAGAGGCCAAGGCGGGTAAGGACATTGGAAGTACTATTTTGTAGAATATTTTGAAGTCTGAAGCACCATCCACCTTAGCAGCTTCCTCAACCTCGATTGGAAGAGTTGAAAAGAAGTTTCTCATAAACAAGATTATCCATGGTAGACCCCACGCAGAGTGAACAAGCACCAAACTTAGGTAATTGTCTACCAACCTAAAGCGCACCATTATCTGGAACAAGGGGACTACAACGCTTTGTTGGGGCAAAGCCATCATAAGAACAATTGTCGTGAAAAGATAGGTCTTTATCCGAAAACTGAATCTTGCGAATCCGTAGCCAGCAAGCGCAGCCACGAACAACGGGATAATTGTTGAGGGGATCGTAACGATGAAAGAATTTAATAGGCCTCTACTTAAGGGGTAGACCGGGTCAGTCCAGGCTTCTATAAAACTGTTTATGGACGGATTAAAGGTGGCGCGAAGATCAAAAGGGTCAACAATCCACCAGCCACGGAGAATCTCACTAAAGGGCCGGATCGCGGCCATGAAGACTCCTAGAAACGGCAGTATCCATACTACTGCAAAGAACCACGCCACAATGTGAAGTACTATGGTTGTTTTGTCGATTTTCATGTCCTTATCTGCTCACTGTATATTTGATCATCGGAATAGTTACAACTAACGTCAGTAGGGTAAGAAGCGTTGCTATAACGGCAGCTCCGTTAAAATTCAAGAAGCGAAAGGCTTGTAGCCACATTTCGAAGGCTAAGACCTTTGATGCATTTCCAGGTCCGCCAAAGGTGGCGACGAAAACTATGTCAAAGATTTTCAAGTCGTAAAGAATCGTCATGGTTATGACAACTATGTGTAATGGTCTAAGAAGCGGAAAGGTTATCCGCCGAAACATCTTGAGGGGTCCCGTCCCATCTATTTTTGCTGCTTCATAATACTCTTTAGGGATGGTTGCTAGGCCAGCGGAATAAATTATCATGCTGAAACCTGTCCACAGCCAAACTGAGCCAAAAATCAAGGCGAAGAGAGCGGTGTTGGCACGTGCGGTCCAAGTTGTGCTCAGCTCTTCAACTCCCAGTATGTCGAAAAATGCCGTAATTATGCCAAAACGTTCTGTGAACGTGTATTGCAGGATTATTCCGCCGACGATCAATGGTGTAACCATTCCCAAGAAGACTATTGACTTTATTATCGAAGATCCTTTCACATCTCTTAGAACAATTGCAAGGGCCAGCCCGGAGAACATGGATAACGGAAGATGGATCAATATCCATATGGCGTTGTGGATTAGCGCTCCTAGCGGAGGCCCCTTGGGAAAACCCTCTAGGTCCAATATGGCCTTCCTACTCAGAATCTCGGAGTAGTTGTTGAGACCCACAAATTGGCCCGAAGACGAGAGAAAGCTGAGGTAAAGGGTTTGAAGTATGGGGTAAACTACGAAAAGTAGGACAAGAATTATGGCTGGAGAGAAAAAAAGGGGAACGTTTTTTCGCACGGCGATTTTTTCCTGCCCATTAAGGGGCTACGGCTTCTATCTCTGCGAGTACGTCGTCTAATTTTGTGGGATCATCCCACAACGCTTGTAGTTGTGCCCAGAACGTGGTTTGGAATTCGCCGCCGATCGTATCGTCGAGGTCGGGTACAATTGCGTAGTCTTGGATGAACTGTACCACCATCAAGTCGATGGCAGGGTAGGAGGAGTCAGGTACATTGATATTCGTGGCAATGTGACCACCTTGTGCCGTTTGAAGCCTTTGAGCTTCTTCGCTTATGAGGAAACTGAAGAGTTCTTTCGCCTCATCTGCGTTTTCCGTGTAGGCTGGTATGAAGAAGTAGTCAGCAGGCAAGACCAAGGCGCTCGCTCCTGGCAGTGTGATAATACCCAGGTCAGTTGCATTGTCGACCATGCCCGTTATCCAGCTTCCCATGAAGTAGAGACCGTAATCTCCTTGCCACCATGAATTTATTGCAGTGGAGTCCCACGTGAGAGGTAGGCTGAAGTTTCCAAGCGTCGGAACCAAATCGTCTTCGAATATGCTTCTCACTGGGTCTGTTGTCCAGTCAGCCGTGCCTGCTATTAGGTCGTACTGGAGTTGCGCGCCCCCAAAGGTTGTCAGGAAGTGTTCGGTTATGTCTGATAGGGGCCATCCAACACCGTCTCCGCTGACTATTGGGTCTACAACGCCCTGTACAGCTGCGATATCGGCAAGCAAATCAGCGAAGTCAGCCCAAGTTGAGTTGACCGTGGTTGGTGTTAAGCCATGGGCAGCGAAGAAAGATTTTCTATACCAGAAGCCAGGTTTAACTTTGCCGGTGTATGCTCCGCCGTAAACCTCGCCGGTTACGTTGACTTGATCGAAGGTTCCGGGTAGGAAATCAGCTGCGTCAATTAGATCAGTAACTTCAAGTACGTGACCATTCTGAGCTTGGTCACCGATCCACCATGCCCACATGAATATTACGTCGCCAGGTGCTGTTTCAGCTGCAAACTGTGCTGGCAGAAGAGTTGCAAGGTCTTCAGCTCTGAGAACTCTATACTTGACATTTATTCCCGACAAAGTCTCAAATCTTTCTAAGATAGGTAGGAATGCATCCATTTCAGCTCCAGACCATGGACCTACAACAGTTATTGTTGGCGACAGCGTGCCTTCTACCTCTGTAACACGGTCAGCTATTGCCGTCAAATCTCCAGCTATCGCCGTCAAATTGCTTGTTATCGATGTTAGATCTTGCGCTGTCGCTGTTGCCAAGTTTGCTACGCTTGTTGCTACATCTCCCACGCTTGTTGCCAATTGAGCCGTCTCATCCGCCAAGTCTGCTACGCTGTCTATTAGTCTGCCAACGTCGCCCACTACCGTAGATACATACCATACGCTGGTGGCAGAAGTTATTATCGCAATGATCACTAGTACGGAAATTGCGTATTCCATATTTGTTGCCATTTTTCATTCCCATTCTTATGTTATGCCAACTTAGGTTACTTATGTTTTTTGTTGTGATTCGCATATTCAAAAATTCAAATCAGAAAGTTTAATGAACCTCGTTAAATTATCCTGAAAAACTTTTGAAAATGATTAGGCTTTTAAGTCCACGTCATCTGGCGAGGCAATTCATAGAAAGTCTATTATTTTAGCCACAAGATTTCGTCTTGAGGGAGAAAATTGAAGAGAATCGCCCTCGGTGAAGTGTCGGTGGAAGATTATGCTGAGATTGTTGGAGAAGATGAAATAGATGAAATTCGAACTTTAGCGGAGACCCTTGTCGGCAAATCGGTCGTTCATGTGAACTCCACATCTTTTGGTGGAGGAGTATCAGAAATCCTGCGCAGACTGGTTCCGTTGATGAATGATGTGGGTATGGATGCAGAGTGGAAAGTGATCAAGGGTGACAAGGAATTCTTTGGTGTGACAAAGGCTTTTCACAATGCGTTGCAAGGAAAGGAGATAGAGTTAACTGAAAAAATGAAGAAGATTTATCTTCGATACAACGAGTTAAATGCCAATGTGCTCGATTTAGATTATGATTACGTTGTTATACATGATCCGCAGCCTTTGGCGATAATCCACTATTTGGGTGAGAAGAAAGGTAAGTGGGCGTGGCGTTGCCACATCGATTTGTCTCAATCCAATTTGAGCTTCTGGAGTTTTCTGGAACCTTTCCTCTTCAACTATGATGCTTATGTTTTCAGTTTGAAAATGTATGTGAAAAGCTCCTTGGAAAAGAGCAACGTGGCTATAATTCCTCCTTCTATTGACCCGTTAAGTGACAAAAACAAGTCCTTGTCAGAGCATATGATTCGTTCAACTCTGGAAAAATATGATGTAAATGCGAACAACCCCATCTTAACACAAGTTGCACGCTTCGACCCGTGGAAAGATCCTTCAGGCGTTATTGACGTGTATAGGAAGGTTAAGAAGAATACGCCTGAGGTGCAACTCCTCCTAATAACGAGTATGGCCACTGACGATCCAGAGGGATGGACCTACTATGAGAAGACAGCTCGCCACGCTGGAGAAGACTATAACATTCACTTCTTGACAGATCTCATGGGTGTTGGAGATTTGGAAGTCAATGCCTTTCAAAGAGCCTCAGATGTAGCTTTGCTCAAGTCCATTCGTGAAGGATTCGGACTAAGTCTAACAGAAGCATTATGGAAGGAAGTACCAGCTGTGGGCGGAAACGTTGGAGGAATCCCCCTTCAAATACTCAACGGCGAAACAGGATTCTTGGTAAACAACATCGAAGAAGCAGCTGAAAAAACTCTATACCTACTGAAACATCCTGAAGAAGCTGAAAAAATGGGCAAGAAAGGGAAAGAACACATCAAAGAAAACTTTCTTATCACAAGACATCTAAAAGACTACTTGAAGCTATTTTTGCGCCTTGCCTCCCGCAACTGATACGATTCATTGTTCTTTCAACCTCATATCTGATGAAGAATACAATTATTTCTGCAAAGTCGAAAACTCGAAGTTATTGCTGAAGCTTTCTAGTTAACCAGTGAAACAGCTGAAACGGGCTAGAAAGAAGAATAAAAACCAAAAAAATTTTTGACGCCCTGTCGCACTAAACTTATTAACGTTCATTCACAACACTTATATCGGCGAGGACGCTCAAATCACTTTTGGCGACATGAATCGCATCCGTAATTAGACGGCGGCGTCAACCCAAACGCGTTAAGGCGTCACTCCGCCCTTGGATGAAGGGTTGACCTCCAGTTACGGAAACAAAAATGAGGACCTGAGCGCTAATTTAGGTCCGAAATGGGCTTGGCGCAATCCCCAAATCCAACCGGCTTTGCGGCAAAACTCCACCATAACAACTCCGGTTGATCCTGCCGGACCCCACTGCTATCGGGGTGGGACTAAAACATGCGAGTCGAGCGCCTTCAAGCTATGGAGAAGGCGCGGCGAACGGCTCAGTAACACGTGGCTAACCTACCCTTTGGACGGAGACAACCCCGGGAAACTGGGGCTAATCCCCGATAGATGAGGAGGCCTGGAATGGTTTCTCATTCAAAAGGCGTCTAGACCATGCTTTTAGGCGTCGCCAAAGGATGGGGCCGCGGCCGATCAGGTTGTTGGCGAGGTAACGGCTCACCAAGCCTATAACCGGTACGGGCCGTGAGAGC
>Ga0209636_10000360_pt1 | contig 43243 bp, 32 predicted proteins | sample DeeMarSWOR152_54_FD_187464 | JGI IMG/M metagenome (GOLD analysis project Ga0209636, IMG submission 187464) | Marine sediment microbial communities from White Oak River estuary, North Carolina - WOR-1-52-54 (SPAdes) (version 2) | ecosystem: Environmental > Aquatic > Marine > Intertidal zone >... | reverse complement strand
CTTTATATATTAATAACTTATTATTTTTACACTATATATTTTTTTTGAATATAGGAATTAGCCACCAGCTTCGCCGGTGGAGATGTCACCAAGAACTATTTATGAAAAATTGTACCTCTGGGCAAAATCGATTCTTTTTCCAACAGGTGGGTGGGAGTACGATAAAATGATCCTGTGCTTCTTCGGATAGGCAACTGCAAGATTTTTATTTGCCAGGCCCGCCATCAATGAAATGAAAGCCTCTCTGTGTTTTGTTAATTCAAGCGCAATCCCATCGGCTTCTCTCTCTTTTATGCGAGAGTAGGCATTCATGGCGATACGTATTGGAAATGAAACTAAACCTGTAACAATCGCAAAGAGAGGCAAAAGGGAAAGAGTAGCTTGAAAATTATCAGGGAATCCGGGGAAAAGAATCATTATCCTGTGCACAATATAAAATAAAACAAATGAGCTCACAAGCCCTACGACCAAAAGCTTGATCATGTGCTTCTGTATGTGGTGGCCGATTTCATGGGCAAGAACAACGAGTATTTCCTCATTATTCCTTTCATTTAAAAGTGTATCAGCCAGTAAGACCCTTCTGGTTTTCCATAAACCGGAAAGCATGGCGTTTTCCTTTTTTGTCTTTGTGCTGAGGTTAAATGAATAGATGCCTTCCAAGTTTAAGTGAACATTTTGAAATAATGCCTTAATTTTCTGTGTAAGCTCCTCGTCATCAATTGGTCTCTGCTTGAAAAAGAGAGGAAAAATGAGAACAGGAAATAGTATGGTTATAAAAAGCTGATAAAGGAACATACCTCCAACACCAAATCCCCACCAGTACCTTGGAGTGTGTGTAAACAAAAAGAATAGGAGTAAAAGAAGGGGGTAGCCGAGAATGAAGCCGAGCACAGAAGCTTTTATCTGATCAAAAAACCAGGATTTTACACTCTGGTTACTCAGTCCAAACCTCTTTTCAATGGCGTAATCCCTCCTGAAGTTGACCGGAAATAGTATGAGAATAAGGGGAATGAAAATAAGTACATAGAGAAGTATGGCAACCGGCATAGGGTAGTCAGACACCGCTATAGATACACTTCGAGATAGCCCGGTTATATACAACGCAAAGATGTATGCTCCTGAAATCAAAAGCTCTATAATATTTAATAGATCTTTTTTCTTCTGGTAAATCTTTGCTTTTTTCTGCAAATGAGGATTTATATGAGAGTGCATGGCTGTTTAATAATATATCATTAAACAGTACGTAAAGAAAACGACTAACTTAATTTTATCACTTGATTTGACACTTTATTATCAATCAATTAATGTTGAAAGGTAACGGATACCTGTGTCTATTCAATAAGAATGAGCACGACTTCTTATGGATAATCATCAGAACAAGAAGAAGGAGGAATAAAAAGTATGGAAGTCTTAATAAATCAATTACAGGGATTTGTTCTGTCCTTAGGGGTTTTTACTGGTAGTATTATAATCGGTTTTCTCACGCGCTTTCTTTTTATACGCATCTTCAAGACCATTGCAAAAAGGAGCGAGAGCGTACTCTTTCAGTCAATGTCAAGGCATCTACAGGGCCCCTTCTATTTACTTTTTCCACTTATCGCTGTCAGCTTCAGCATGCCGCTGTTCAAGCTGACACCCGAGATCTCAAATGTAGCCCGTCAGGCACTGAGCATACTGTTCACTCTCACGGTTTCCTGGCTGATAGCAAAATTTATGTTCGTAATTGAAGACCTCGTGCTCAGTAGGTACAGATTAGATGTAGAAGATAACCTTCAAGCGAGAAAAATTTACACCCAGATACAGTTCTTTAAAAAAGCGGTCGTTATTTTTATTGGCATATTAGCCTTGGCAATCATTCTGACAAATTTTGAGAAAGTCCGACAGCTCGGCGCAACGATTCTCGCATCAGCGGGAGTAATAGGAATTATCATCGGATTTGCAGCCAGGCAGTCAATAGCAACACTGGTCGCCGGGCTTCAAATCGCGATTACCCAGCCTTTTCGGATAGATGATGTGGTGATTGTCGAGAATGAGTGGGGAAGGATCGAAGAAATAACATTAACATATGTTGTTGTACGGATATGGGATTTACGGCGGCTTGTGCTGCCCATTACATATTTTATTGAGAAGCCCTTTCAGAACTGGACGCGTGTTTCGGCAGATATATTGGGCACCGTATTTCTTTATGTGGACTATACTGTGCCCGTTCAGGAAATAAGGGAGGAGCTGCATACTATTTTACAGGGTTCTCAATACTGGGATGGAAAAGTGTGGAATTTACAGGTCACAAATGCAAGTGAAAGAACAGTTGAACTTCGCGCGCTGATGAGTGCCCCTGATGCTTCAACTGCATGGAATCTGCGATGTGAGGTAAGGGAGAAACTTTTATTATACATCCAGGAGAATTATCCCTATGGATTGCCGAAACTACGGGGGGAAATTGTAGGAGAAGCAGCACACAGGAAATAGTTAAAAGCAATTTATATATGAAAGATGAAAAAAGTTGCCATTTTTTCAAATCCTTTCCTTTTCAATGTATGATTATATTTGCATATTTTAAATATATAAAACTTCACATACTAAGGATGTATACGTGAATGAAAAAGTAATATTTGTTTCAAACAGGCTTCCAGTAACCATAGAAAAAAAGAAAGGGGGGTTTAACTTTCGCCAGAGTGTTGGGGGTCTGGCTACAGGTCTGGTCTCATTCTATAAATCCTATAATAGCATGTGGGTGGGGTGGTCCGGGGTAACCCGTGACGCAATAGGACCGGATGAAAGGGCAAATGTTGAAGCTACCTTGAAAAAAGAGTACAGGAACTATCCTGTTTTTTTAACCAAGACAGATATAAAACTGTTTTACTATGGGTTTTGTAATAAGACTATATGGCCGTTGTTTCACTACTTTCCTAATTATACGGTATATGACGCTAAGTACTGGGATGCATATAAAAAGGTAAATGAGGTATTTCTAAATGCAATAGAGGAACACGCGGGTCCTGAGGATACAATATGGGTACACGATTATCATTTGATGCTTCTCCCTGGCCTTTTGAGAGAAAAATTTCCCAGTTCGAAGATCGGATTTTTTCTTCATATTCCGTTTCCGAGTTTTGAGATATTCCGCCTGCTTCCCTGGAGGAAAGAAATAGCCGAAGGTCTTCTTGGCGCTGATTTAATCGGGTTTCATACCTATGATTATGCTCGCCATTTTCTCAGCAGTGTGAGACGCATATTGGGGCATGAACATACATTTGGGCAGATCCTTACCTCAAATCGAGCTATAAAGGTTGACGCATTTCCTATGGGTATTGATTACGAACGTTATTCACAAGCCAGTGAGACTAAGGAGGTTGAACGGGAAATAGAAAAAATTCGTAAAAAAGTTGGAGACAACAGGATAATACTATCTGTGGACAGGTTGGATTATACAAAAGGAATTATCCAGCGTCTTGAAGCTTTCGATCACTTTTTACATACTTATCCGAAGTATAGAGAAAAAGTCACGCTTATACTGGTTGCTGTGCCATCACGAACAGGTGTAGAAACCTACATGCTTTTGAAAAAAGAGCTTGATGAGCTCATAGGAAAAATAAACGGGGAGCATGGAACAATTGGGTGGGTGCCAGTATGGTATCTCTACAAGTTTCTCCCCTTCCACATACTTACTGCGCTCTACTACATGGCTGACGTTGCTCTGGTTACACCAATTCGTGACGAGATGAACTTAATTGCGAAAGAGTATATTGCAGCGAAGAATAACAAAGAGGGAGTATTAATCCTGAGTGGTATGGCAGGCGCTGTTCATGAGCTGGGAGAATCTATTATTGTAAATCCCAATAATAAAGAGCAGGTTGCATCGGCAATGGACGAAGCGCTCAGAATGCCGGTCGAAGAGCAGGTCGAACGCAATACACCAATGCATAAACGCATTGAACGTTACAACGTGATCACGTGGGCCCATGATTTCTTTGATAAATTACAGGCAATACATGAGTACCAGAAACAGCTCAATGAAAGAAGGCTCACAGCAACTGTCAAGAAAAAAATAATAGAAGATTTTAAAAGGGCAAAAACGCGTATCATATTTTTGGATTATGACGGAACACTCACCCCCTATTCTGCTAGGCCGGAAAAAGCGCGTCCTGAAGAGGAGCTCCTATCCATCCTGAAATCACTATCCAAGGATCCTAAAAACGAAGTCGCGATAATCAGCGAAAGGGATAAAAAGACGCTTGAAGAATGGTTCGGTGGTCTGAAGTTGAATTTACTTGCAGAACACGGCATGTGGATAAAAGAGAAAAAAGGAGATTGGACATCAGTTGAAGTATTGACAGGGGAATGGAAAGAAGAACTGCGACCTATTATTGAAAATTACATGGATAGAACACCCGGTTCGTTTATTGAAGAAAAAGAATATTCTCTTGCGTGGCACTACCGTAAGGCTGATCCGGATTTGGCCTATGTGAGAGTAAATGAGTTGAAAGAAACACTCTTGCATCTTACTGAGAACCTCAACCTTGGTATCGTTGAAGGAAAAAAAGTAATAGAGATTAAAAACGCTGAAATAAACAAGGGCCGTGCGGTACAAAATTGGCTGCAAAATACAAAGTGGGATTTCGTCCTGGCCATAGGAGATGATGTCACCGACGAAGATCTATTTGCCGTCCTTTCAGATCCTGCATATACATTAAAAGTTGGTCTGGGATTGACCCAAGCGAAATACAATATCCGGGCAGTGAAAGAGGTAAGAGAATTGTTACATGAGTTCATACGCTCCAAATCCTTTTAGAAATGAGATCATTATGGAGAGATTGCAGAAAGGTGACCTGATCCGGATGAGCGCCGAAGATAGTAATTTCATTAATGATACCATTATTGAGAACAAACAGGCCATTGAAATGGCAAACATATTCAGCAATATCCTCAGCGGAATGATGGATGCATTTGCCTCTGTCATTTCAAATAACCTCACCGTAGTAATGAAGTTTCTGGCGTCCGTCACGATCATTCTCATGATCCCAACTCTTGGTGCAAGCATTTACGTCATGAACATACGCCTGCCTTTTCAGGGTTCACCCCGTGCCTTTATAATCATCATGGGTATTTCACTTGTCCTTTCTTGTATTGGAATATTCTTTTTTATAAAAAGAAAGTGGTTTTAAAAATAGCGAGAGGAAATACAGTATGAAAAGAGTGGTAATAGATAAGGTGGAACCGGAAGTTGAAGAGGGTATATATCCTATAAAAAGAGTCGTCAGGGAGAAAGTGACCGTTCGGGCGGATGTATTTGCTGACGGGCATGAAGAGATATCTGCTCTTCTTCTCTACCGATTTTCAGAAGAGGGTGAGTGGAGCGAAGTTAAGATGAATCCGCTTGGAAACGACCGCTGGGAGGGGAGTTTTACCGTAGAACACACCGGTACCTTTTTCTATACCATAAAGGGGTGGGTCAATTCCTATCGAACGTGGTGCTTGGACCTGGGAAAAAGACTAGAGGCAGGCCAAGATGTTACCGTTGATCTAAAGATTGGTGTCAATATAATCAAGGAAGCAAAAAAAAGTGCCTCTTCTGAGGACGGCCAGACCCTTGAGAGTATAATTAAGGCCTATGCGAAGACCAGGGATAAAAAAGAGATAATTCCCCATCTTCTTGAGGAAAAGACAAAGGCTCTTATGGATAAATATACTGATGAGAACAGCGTCACAGTCTACAGGAAGGAGCTTGCCGTCCTGGTCGAGCGTGAAAAGGCACTTTTCAGCTCCTGGTATGAGCTTTTTCCGCGGTCCTGCAGCAGTAAACCAGGAAAGCACGGAACATTGAGGGAGTGTGAGAATCTCCTTGTGGAGATAGCGGATATGGGATTCGACATTGTCTACCTTCCCCCTGTACATCCCATCGGTAAAACAAACAGAAAGGGGAAAAACAACAACCCGATCGCAGGTAAAGATGATTCTGGAAGCCCGTGGGCTATTGGTTCTGAGGAGGGAGGACACAAGGCCGTTCATCCACAGCTCGGTACATCCAACGATCTGAAACATTTCATAAGGGCGGCGAAAAAACAGGGTATGGAGGTTGCCTTAGACCTTGCCTACCAGTGCTCACCGGATCATCCCTACGTGAAAGAGCATCCTCAGTGGTTTAGATGGCGCCCTGACAACACCGTGCAGTACGCCGAAAACCCCCCCAAGAAATATGAGGATATCATACCCATTAACTTTAAAACCGATGACTGGGAGGCGCTCTGGGATGAGCTGAAAGGTATCATCCTTTTCTGGATCGAGATCGGTGTAACTATTTTCAGGGTTGACAATCCCCACACCAAGCCTTTTTCATTCTGGCAGTGGATCATCGATGAGATTAAACGCGATTACCCTGAAGTGATTTTTCTCTCAGAGGCGTTCACCCGCCCAAAGGTCATGTACAGACTCGCCAGGCTCGGATTCAGCCAGAGTTATACTTATTTTACCTGGCGAAACACAAAATATGAGCTTGTGGAGTACCTTACTGAGCTCACAAATTCAGAGGTGCGTGAATATTTTCGGCCTAACTTTTGGCCAAATACACCTGATATTCTTCCCGAATACCTTCAGTTTGGAGGGAAGGCCGCTTTTATTATCAGGCTTGTGCTCGCGGCAACGCTTTCATCGAATTACGGTATCTACGGCCCCCCGTATGAGTTCTGTGTGAGCGAAGCGCTTCCTGGAAAGGAGGAGTACCTGGATTCTGAAAAGTACGAAATCAAGTGGTGGGACAGAAACAGGAGAGGGAATATCAAAGAAATAATTACCAGGGTGAATAAAATTCGCAGGGACAATCCTGCACTTCAGGCCACCAAGAATCTCAGGTTTTATGACATAGAAAACGATTCTCTACTCTTCTACGCAAAGATGACCGATGACCTGTCAAACATTATATTCGTTGCAGTGAACATCGATCCCTACCATCCCCAGGCCGGAAGGGTACGCATACCCCTGGATGAATTGGGGATCGAGCACAACCAGCCTTTTCTTCTACAGGATCTGCTGAGCGAGGACAAGTACATCTGGCAGGGGGAGTACAATTACGTGGCACTGAACCCAAATGTGCTTCCTGCAGGTATATACCTTTTCAGGAAGTATCTGAGGCGGGAAAACGATTTTGATTACTTCATGTGAGGTATCCTATAAATGTCCGACATATCAGATCAGAATAATGATGAGCAGTATTGGTACAAGGATGCGATCATCTATCAGCTTCATGTAAAGGCGTTTTACGACACCAGTGGAAGCGGAATGGGTGATTATAAAGGGATCATGGACAAACTTGATTACCTTGAAGATCTGGGTATCAACGCAGTGTGGCTTCTGCCATTCTATCCTTCTCCACGGAGGGACGACGGCTACGATATTTCGGATTATTACAACGTGCATCCCGATTACGGGACATTGCGAGATTTTCGTGCCTTTTTAAAAGCAGCTCATGGCAGGGGTATACGGGTCATCACAGAGCTGGTTCTGAATCATACCTCGGATCAGCACAGCTGGTTCAGGCGGGCCAGAGAGACACCATCAGGATCAAAATGGAGAGATTACTATGTCTGGAGCGATAACCCTGACAGGTATACAGAGGCCCGGATTATCTTTACAGATTTTGAAACCTCAAACTGGACATGGGACCCCGTGGCAAAGTCCTATTACTGGCACAGGTTCTACTCCCATCAACCAGATCTCAACTACGATAATCCGCAGGTCCGGAAGGAGATGCGCAGAGCAATCGACTTCTGGCTTAAAATAGGAGTCGACGGTTTGCGGCTGGACGCTGTCCCCTACCTCTACGAACGGGAAGGGACAAACTGTGAGAATCTTCCGGAAACATATGCTTTCTTAAAAGAGCTGAGGGCCTATGTTGATTCCCGTTACCAGCACCGAATGCTCCTTGCCGAGGCGAACCAGTGGCCTGAAGATGCAGTCGCATATTTTGGTAAAGGCGACATTTGCCAGACAGCCTTTCACTTTCCGCTCATGCCCAGGATGTATATAGCTCTTCAAATGGAGGACCGTTTCCCGATCATCGATATACTGGATCAGACTCCTCCCATACCTGAGCCGTGCCAGTGGATAATTTTTTTGCGTAACCACGACGAGTTGACCCTGGAAATGGTAACGGATGAAGAAAGAGACTATATGTATCGCGTATATGCACGGGACAGGCGTGCGCGTGTCAATCTGGGAATCCGCAGGAGGCTCGCTCCCCTGCTGTCCAATAATCGCAAGGTGATAGAGCTTATGAATGTACTGCTCCTTTCGCTCCCCGGAACTCCCGTTATTTACTACGGTGATGAAATAGGAATGGGCGACAACTACTACCTCGGAGACCGAAATGGTGTCAGGACCCCGATGCAGTGGAGCCCCGGGAAAAACGCAGGGTTTTCCAATGTTAACCCTCAGAAGCTCTACCTTCCAGTCATCATTGACCCGGAGTATCATTACGAAGCGGTAAATGTTGAAACCCAGCAGGGGAATCCTACTTCACTTCTCTGGTGGATGAAGCGTATAATAGCAACCAGAAAGGTTGTCAGAGCATTTGGCCGGGGCAAAATGCGGTTTCTTTATCCTGACAACCCGAAGATACTCGCCTATATAAGAGAGTACGGTGAGGAGACAGTATTGGTTATCGTTAACCTCTCGCAGTCTTCACAGGCGGTTGAGCTCGAAATCTCAGAGTATGGGGGAATTGTTCCAGTAGAGATATTCAGCAGGAATAGATTTCCGGTTATCAGAGAATCTCCTTATCCGCTCACCCTTGGGGGGTACGGTTATTACTGGTTTCTGCTCGAAAGGGAAAAACAGAGGGTCCTGCTCACCAAAGGTAATGAGGTTCCCGAGCTCAGAAGCACCAAAGACTGGAGAGCTTTCCCTGATAGTGATGCAAAGAAAAAACTGGAAGAGGGTATACTTGGAGATTATATTAAACGGTGCCGGTGGTTCGGGGAAAAAACACTCACCATCAGGAAACTGAACATAAAAGAGAGCATACCGGTTGCTTCATATAACGGGATTGCCCATATTTTTTTTATAGAGCTACAGTATGGAGAGGGTTCGTCGAGCATGTACCTGTTGCCTATTTCTCTGGCGCTCCATGAGAAAGCTGGAATGGTCCATAATATGTATCCACAACACATAATTGCCAGATTCGTTACGAACAAAGTCGAGGGGTACATATATGATGCCCTGTACGATACTGGATTCTGCAGAGAGCTTCTTTCAATCATTGCGAAGAGGAAAAAGATAAAGGGTGAGGATGGAGAGCTCAAGGGTTATCCATCGAAAAGGTTACGCAGCCTTATCAATGATAAGGAACTCGATCTCGGATCCCGGGTTTTAAAAGGGGAGCAGAGTAATTCGTCGGTTCTCTATGAAGATGTGTTCTTTTTAAAGCTATATCGAAAATTGGATGAGGGAGTGAATCCCGATATCGAGGTCGTACGGTTTCTTACAGAAAAAGCAGGCTTTGCTCATATACCGCCTTTTACAGGAGCGTTAACCTACAGTTGTACTGATACGGAGGAAACTTCTGTATGCCTGCTTCAGGGTTTTGTGCCGAACCAGGGAGATGCGTGGACCTATACTCTGGACGCTCTGGGCCACTATTTCAGTAAAATACTTGCCGAAAGGCCCGAGGGACCGAAAGGAGAAAATGTCGCGTTCACCTTTGAGCCGATCGATATTGATAGTATTTCACCCGTACATATCGATTATATGGGGAGCTTTTTCCTGGAGATGATGGGACTTCTGGGCAAAAGGACGGGCCAGATGCACGTTGCGCTTTCATCTTCTAAGGACGATCCTGATTTCAAGCCGGAGCCTTTTTCCACCCTTTACCTGCGCTCTCTCTATCAGTCCATGAGGAGCCAGACAAGAAAAACAATCGGCTTTCTGAAAAAATATATTGGGCTCCTTCCCGAAGATTTACAGGAGGATGCAAAAAAGGTTGCAGAGCTGGAGCACAAAATACTATCCCGGCAGCACCGGGTAATGGAGAAAAAAATCTGGAGTATGAAAATCCGCACTCACGGTGATTACCACCTAGGGCAGGTGCTTTTCACCGGGAAAGACTTTGTGATTATAGATTTCGAGGGAGAGCCTGCACGGGCCCTGAGCGAGCGCAAGATAAAACGTTCGCCTCTGCGTGATGTGGCCGGCATGATGCGCTCATTTCACTATGCGGTGTATGCTGCATTCAGAAGCCATGTATCTGAAAGGCCCGAAGATGCTCAGATACTCCTACCATGGACCCGCCTGTGGCTCCACACGGTAAGTAACATCTTTCTCCATTCGTACCTTGATGCTGTCAAAGCTGCACATATTATCCCGAAAGAAAGAGAAGATCTGAACAACCTACTTGAAGCGTACCTGCTGGAAAAGGGAATATACGAGCTTATGTATGAGCTCAACAATCGCCCTGACTGGGTTGGAATACCAGTAAATGGCTTGCTCTTTCTTCTCGGAATATCATGATAACAGGAGTTTGCACCATGGGAAAAGATTCACACAGGAGTATCGGGCAGGTGAAAAAAGATGTGAGCCTATTCACCGATTACGATATTTACCTCTTCAAAGAGGGGAAGCATTTTGCCCTGTATGAGAGGATGGGTTCCCACATTTTGAACGAGAAGGACAGGAGGGGAACATATTTTGCTGTGTGGGCACCGAATGCGAAAAGAGTAGCTGTCATAGGTGACTTCAATAACTGGGATTCCGGATCGCACCTGCTGAGGGTGAGGGATGATGAATCGGGTATCTGGGAGGGATTTATCCCCGGAGTTGGCCAGGGTGCCCTGTATAAATATCACATAATTTCACAGTACGGCAACTATGAAGTAGATAAGGGTGATCCCTTCGCCCGTTACTGGGAAGAGCCGCCGCGTACTGCTTCCATTGTCTGGGATCTTGATTATCACTGGGAGGATAAGTCATGGTTTGAAAATCGGAAGGCCCGTAACCGGCTTGACTCGCCCCATACTGTTTACGAAATACACCTCGGCTCATGGCGGCGTGTTCCCGAGGAGCAGGGGAGGTCGCTCAACTACCGGGAGCTGGTCCGCTATTTCGTGGAGTATGTAAAAGAGATGGGATTTACCCACGTAGAGCTCATGCCAGTTATGGAACACCCATTTACAGGGTCGTGGGGCTACCAGGTGGCAGGGTATTTTGCTCCGACCAGCAGGTATGGTACGCCCCAGGAGTTCATGTACCTCATAGACTCCCTTCACCAGAACGATATCGGGGTCATTCTGGACTGGGTCCCTTCCCATTTCGTATCCGATGAGCACGGTCTGGTGTACTTCGACGGGACCCACCTTTATGAACATGCAGATCTTAGAAAAGGGTTTCATCCTGACTGGGATACCTACATATTCAACTACGGCAGAAATGAGGTACTATCTTTTCTCGTCAGCAATGCCCTGTTCTGGCTTGACAGGTATCATGCCGACGGGCTCCGGGTGGACGCAGTGGCCTCCATGCTCTATCTCGACTACTCTCGCAAAGAGGGCGAGTGGATTCCCAACAAATACGGGGGACGAGAGAACCTCGAAGCAATCGATTTTTTGAGAAACTTGAATGAAGTGGTCTATGAGAAGTATCCTGATGTGCAGACCATAGCCGAGGAATCTACGGCCTGGCCGATGGTATCCAGGCCGACCTACATCGGTGGGCTTGGTTTCGGCATGAAATGGAACATGGGGTGGATGCATGATGCACTTGCATATTTTTCGGTTGACCCCCTATACAGAAAGTACCATCAAGATCAGATCACTTTCAGTATTTGGTACGCCTTTACAGAAAACTTCATGCTTCCCCTCTCCCATGATGAGGTGGTGCACGGGAAAGGCTCGCTTTTGGGTAAGATGCCCGGGGATGACTGGCAGAAGTTTGCAGGTCTCAGGCTTCTTCTCGGCTACATGTACGCCCATCCGGGCAAGAAGCTCCTCTTCATGGGCGGGGAGATTGGGCAATGGGCAGAGTGGAATCACGAAACGAGCCTTGACTGGAACCTTCTCCAGTACCCCCTTCACAGAGGGGTTCAGAAGTGGGTGAGAGACCTTAACGAATTATACAAAACCTCTCCGGTCCTCCACCATTACGATTTCGAGCGAAACGGTTTTGAATGGATCGACCTGCATGACCGGGAGCAGAGTGTATTGAGCTTCCTGCGCAAAGACCCATCGGGCAAGAATATGCTTCTCGTGACCTGTAACTTCACACCGGTGGTAAGGGATAACTATCGGATCGGTGTGTCCAGGAAGGGATCATGGAAGGAGGTCCTAAACAGCAATGCGAAGGACTACGGGGGATCGGGACATGGAAATCTCGGCGGTGTCACGACTTCGCCCACTCCATATCACGGACATGATTACTCCATTTCTGTCACTATTCCGCCTCTCGGCATCTTGTTCTTCAGGTGGGAAGGCTGAATCCCTGGTATGAAAATGAGATTTTAGGGCATAACTTCCCGAGTGCTGTCTGAGGCAGAAGGGGAGCGTTGTGGAGTCTTACTCAGGTCTCAGGAGGTCCCTTTAAGTGGAGGTTGGTGCCATCTATAGAGGGAATGGAAGATGCAGTTTTACTGTCTGGACACCCTTCAAAAAAGATGTATCTATCCGTATCCTGCATCCGAAAAAGCGCACTATTTCTATGGAAAAGGATGAGAGAGGATATTGGTCTGTTCACGCAGAGGGTGTCTATCCGGGCACCCAGTATGTGCTGGAATTAGACCACAAGCAGAGAAGACCAGATCCAGCGTCGTTCTACCAGCCTGATGGGGTTCATGGTCCTTCAGAAGTAATTGATCACAAAGCCTTTGTCTGGGAAGATAGAAGCTGGAATGGAGTTCCCCTTGAAGAAATGGTCCTCTATGAAATCCATACAGGAACATTCACCCCTGAAGGGAGCTTTGAAGCAATCATTCCCAGACTCACTTCCTTGAAGGATCTCGGGATTACCACGCTGGAAATAATGCCTGTGGCACAGTTTCCTGGCACGAGGAACTGGGGGTATGATGGTGTGTATCCCTTTGCAGTGCATAGCTCCTACGGAGGACCGTATGGTTTAAAAAGTCTTGTGAATGCATGCCATAGCCAGGGTATTGCAGTTGTGCTCGACGTTGTGTACAATCACCTTGGCCCTGAAGGTAATTTTTTTCAGGACTATGGTCCTTACTTTACCGAAAAATATAAGACCTTCTGGGGAAAGGCATTGAACTTTTACGACGAGTATAGCAATGAGGTGCGAAGCTATTTTATCCAGAACATGCGATACTGGTTTTTGCAGTATCATATAGACGGTCTCAGGCTCGATGCGATTCACGCGATTTTCGATATGAGCGCGAAACATTTTCTCCAGGCACTCTCAAAAACAGCAGATGAAGTGTCGGGGAAACAGGGGCGAAAATACTACCTTATTGCAGAGAGCAATCTCAACGATGTTCGTATTATTCGTCCGAGAGCACAGAATGGATATGGCATAGATGCGCAGTGGTGCGATGATTTTCATCATGCGCTTCATACCCTTCTTACCGGTGAGCAAAACGGCTACTACTGTGATTTCGGAAGCATTGATCACCTGAGGGTTGCTATGATGGAAGGCTTCTACTATTCGTGGAAGTACTCTCGTTTTAGAAAAAAATATTTCGGGAGCTCAACAGAGGGAATAAGGGCATCGCAATTTATAGTGTTTTCTCAGAATCACGATCAGATTGGGAACCGAGTCGATGGAAAGAGGTTATCAAGGCTTGTTTCGTTTGAAGCACTGAAGCTTGCTGCAGGGACTGTTATGCTTTCTCCTTTTGTACCGCTACTTTTCATGGGTGAAGAGTACGGTGAAAAAGCCCCTTTCCATTACTTTGTGAGTCATTCTGACATTAATCTTATAAAAGCGGTGAGGGAGGGGAGAAGGAGGGAGTTTAAGGCATTTAACCTAAAGGAGAATTTTCCAGACTCCCAGGATGAAAAAACATTCACGAGCTCAAAGCTCACATGGGAGCAGAGAAAAGAAGATCCACACAAGGTCCTTCTCAGTTTCTACACAAAGCTTATGCAGCTCAGAACAACAATCCCTGTATTCAAAACCCTCGACAAGGATTCTCTTGACATAAGAGGGGAGGAGGGGGATAAACTGCTTATCTACATTAGAAGTCACCTGAAGGGCAAAGTATTGTGTATTATGAACTTCTGTAGGGAGACTGTGCAGTGGACCTGTGATACCGGAAACGGGATTTGGAATAAAATAATAAATTCTGCAGATAAAAGCTGGCTCGGTCCAGGCTCATCTGACCCGCAAACCCTTGAACAGGGCACAACTTTAACTGTTCCCCCACTGAGCTTTGTGGTATACATCCATCACATGGAGAATACAGGATGAACAGGTCTATTTGTATACACGGACATTTTTATCAGCCACCGAGGGAGAATCCCTGGCTCGAAGAAATTGAAATGCAGGATTCTGCCTTTCCCTATCACGACTGGAATGAGCGGATATCAGCCGAATGCTACGAACCCAATGCCACATCCCGAATCCTCGATCCGGAGAAGCGGATTGTCGGGATAGTAAACAACTATTCGAAAATCAGTTTTAATTTTGGCCCCACACTCCTCTCATGGATGGAGAAGCATAAGCCAGCTGTCTATGAAGCCATTCTCACCGCTGACAATGAAAGTATTAAACATTTTTCCGGGCATGGTGCAGCGATTGCCCAGGTTTACAATCATATAATTATGCCTCTGGCAAATAGAAGGGATAAGATCACCCAGGTCAAATGGGGGTTGAGGGATTTTGAGTACCGGTTCGGACGAAAACCAGAGAGCATGTGGCTCTCCGAGACTGCGGTGGACATGGAAACCCTCGAAATACTCGCTGGTGAAGGGCTCAGCTTTGTCATTCTTTCTCCCTTTCAGGCGGCCCGTATGCGCAAAATTGGGGAAGCTAAATGGAACGATGTAAAGGGAGGTCGCATCGATACCAGGATGCCCTACCTATGCAAGCTCTTGTCAGGAAAAACAATAAATATCTTTTTCTACGACGGACCGATCTCGCACGATCTGACCTTTGGCAAGCTCCTTACAGATGGCAAGGGATTTGCCGACAGGTTGATCGGATCATTTTCAGAAGGGGATCCGGGTCTTCAGATCGTTCACACTGCAACAGACGGTGAGACCTATGGCCACCACCACAGGTTTGGTGATATGGCGCTTGCATTCTGCTTTCATTATATCAAGTCAAACAGCCTTGCGGATATTACCATATATGGAGAGTCCCTGGAGAAACACCCACCTTCCCATGAGATTGAGATCATCGAAAATACCTCCTGGAGCTGCACACATGGAGTGGATCGTTGGTGGAAGAATTGCGGCTGCAACTCAGGAATGCATCCGGGGTGGAGTCAGGAGTGGAGGACCCCTCTCCGCAATGCGATGGATTGGTTAAGGGAAAAGCTCGCTCCAATATACGAGAATGAGCTGTCTTCATTGGTGAAAGACCCGTGGAGAGCGAGAGAGGAGTATATCCAGATAATTCTCGATCGTTCTCGTACCAGCGTAGAAGTTTATTTTCAGTCTCACGCTCTTCGAGATCTATCACGCGATGAGAAGATCAAGGCCTTGAAACTTCTTGAAATGCAGCGATATGCACTGCTCATGTATACAAGCTGCGGTTGGTTTTTTGATGAGCTTTCCGGAATCGAAACAACTCAGGTTATACAGTATGCTGCCCGTGCCATACAGCTCGCAGAAGAGGTGAGTGATGCCTCACTGGAGCCTGAATATGTCAAAATGCTCTCTCAGGCAAGAAGTAATATCCCAGAGCTGGAAAATGGAGCACATATATATGAACTATACGTGAAACCTGCACAGATTGATCTCCTTCGCGTGGGTGCTCATTACGCAATTTCTTCTCTCTTTGAAGAGTATCCTGAAAAAATCCAAATTTACTGTTACACGGCTGATAGCATTAAATATGAAAAAACAGAGCTTGGAAAATTGAAACTTGCCACTGGGCAGACACGCATAACATCCAATGTACTCGGTGATGAGAGCCTCATCAGTTTTGCGATACTCCATCTGGGGGATCACAACCTAAATGGGGGTGTACGGGAGTTCATGGATGATGAGGCGTTTGCTATCATGGAGGCAGACATAAGGGAGGTCTTTTCAAAGGGCGATGTGCCAGAGGTAATACGCACAATGGATGAACATTTTGGAATGAAAAGCTATTCTCTCAGGAACCTTTTCAGGGATGAGCAGAGAAAGGTTCTCAGGCAGATTCTCGAGCCTCACATCAAACAAATAGAAACTGCTCTCCTACAAACCTATAGCTCCTATTATCCGATCATTCAGGTTATGAAGGATCTTAATTTTCCCCTTCCTGGGGCGTTTTCAATCACCGGACAGTTTGTAGTGAATACAAAATTGCTTGATCTACTGGAGAAGGATGAAACCGATCTTGACGAAATCACAAAGACCATCGATGAGTTCAAAAGGTTTTCCTTCTCAGTCAATAAGGACAAGGTTGGCTATGTAGCAGGGAAAAAGGTGACGGTGCTCATGGAACGGCTCATGAAAAATCCAGAAGATACTGATCTTATTGAAGGGATAGGAGCACTGCTGAAGAGTGTTCAGAACCTGCCTATTGAAATCGAGCTCTGGCGGTCACAGAATATATTTTTCGACATATGTAAAACATATCGTGGGAATATCAGCGAACGAGCACAGAGGGGAAACGAGATGGCAAAGAGGTGGCTTGATCGGTTCGATGAGCTTGGCAACTATCTCATGGTAAGGTGCGATTGATGAGGGTTCCGACCTCTACCTACAGACTTCAGCTCACACCTTCCTTTACCTTCCAGAGCGCAAAAGAGGTTATTCCATACCTTTATGAGTTCGGTATTTCGGACATATATGTATCTCCGGTATTCAGGGCAAGAAAGGGCAGCCAGCACGGATACGACGTAACAGATACCGATAAAATAAATCCTGAACTTGGAGGCGAACTAGGTTTTGAAGAGCTTATATCCGAGACCCAAAGATTTGGAATGGGTTGGCTTCAGGACATAGTGTCGAATCACATGGCGTACGATTATGAGAATAGCAAGCTCATGGACGTTCTTGAAAATGGCGATCATTCACCTTACTTTGATTTTTTTGATATATTGTGGGATCATCCCGCTATGGAGCTCCGGGGCAGGCTTCTTGCCCCTTTTCTGGGAAAGGACTTTGAGGATTGCCTAGAGCGGGGGGAAATTACCCTTGAGTTTGGAGAAGATGGATTTACGGTATACTATTATGAGCAGAGGTTCCCCCTTGCGGTCTGTACTTACGAAGATGTGCTTGGGCGTAGTCTCCATGAGCTTCAGAGCGATCTCGGGGAATGCCATCCAGATTTTCTGAGATATAAGGAATGTATCGATTGGATGGAGAATGATAAGCGTATGTCTGGCGATCTTGCTATATTAGAAAAGGTCGCCTATTTCAAGAAAACGCTCTGGCAACTTTATATAAGCTGTGGACAGATCAGGAGTTTTATCGAGCGCAACGTCCACGAAGTCAACAGTAATAAGGTTTTTTTTGGTAGTCTCCTTTGTAGACAGAAGTTCCTCCTGTCTCACTGGAAAGAGGCAATGAAGAGGATAAATTACAGGAGATTTTTCGATATAAATGGGCTCATCTCTCTGAATACCCAAGATATTTCTGTATTTGAACGTATGCATGCATTTCTATTTGATCTCATCAAAAGGAAAAAGGTTACAGGGTTGAGGGTCGACCATATCGACGGGCTCTATAATCCAGGAGAATATTTGAGAAGAGTAAGGGAAGAGGAGCCTGATGTGTATCTCGTGGTTGAGAAGATTCTCGCTCCCGGTGAAAACCTTCCGGTTGACTGGCCTGTTCAGGGTACAACGGGTTATGATTTCCTCAATTGCTTAAATGGCCTGTTCTGTAAAAGAGGTTCAGAGGTGAACCTGAACAAGACATATAAAGAGCTGTGTGAAGTACATTCGTCTTACTTGGAAATCCTCTATAAAAATAAAAAAATGATCGCAGAGCAGTATTTTGCAGGTGATGTGGAAAACCTCGTGCACCTTGCGGAAAGATTGTGTAAAAGATCGCACGTTTACGAAAAAGTCTCCTTTATAGAGCTCAAAAAAGTACTTATTGAGCTCGTTGCGTGCTTTCCAGTCTATCGCACCTACATAAGCCCTGAAGGGTGTTCAGAACAGGATGCAAGGGTCATACAGCGGGCCATTGAAGGGGCTATAAAAAGAAACAAAAAGCTGAATGAACCCCTTCATTTTTTCAGAGATATCCTGACACTGAACTGTAAAAAATATAAGGATATACACGAAAGAGAAGCGCTCCATTTTACAATGAGGTTTCAGCAGTTTACCGGTCCAGTAATGGCAAAGGGCCTTGAGGATACTACGCTCTATGTGTATAACAGGTTCATTTCATCCAACGAAGTCGGTGGTCATCCTGACAAAACAGGTGTCTCTGTTGATGAGTTCCATAATTATATTGAAACAAGGTCCAGGATCTGGCCTCGTACCCTGAACGCCACATCAACCCACGATACTAAACGGGGTGAGGACGTTCGCGCTCGGTTGAACGTTTTGACAGAGCTTACCTCTGAGTGGGAAAAACAGGTGAAAAAGTGGATGAGAACGAACGAAAGCAAAAAGGATGAAATCACAGGAAAACCGGTGCCTGACGGAAACGATGAATATTTCCTGTATCAAACGCTTATCGGTGCATTCCCATTTTTGGATTGTGAACATGGTCGTTTTGTAGAGAGAATGAAGAGCTATGTGGTAAAAATGCTGCGAGAATCGAAGAGAAACAGCTCCTGGATAGAGCCATGTGTAGAATACGAAAAAGGCTGCATTGAGTTTATTGAGAGAATATTCTCTGAAAATCAATTTATGAAAGAGTTTGTGCCCTTTCAGAAGAAGATCGCATATTACGGTATCTGGAACTCCCTTTCCCAAACCCTTATAAAGCTCACTGCACCAGGGATTCCAGATATTTACCAGGGTTCAGAGCTGTGGGATCTCAACCTCGTGGACCCGGACAACAGGTTGCCTGTTGATTTTAACAAGAGAATGATCTATCTTAAGGAAATAAAAGAGGGCATTCTCAACGATCTGATTGAGCAACGTGAAGACGGAAGAATAAAACTCTATGTGGTCAGCAGAGTTTTAACCACGAGAAAAAAACACAAAGAGATCTTTCAGGAAGGTTGCTATGTACCCCTGAAGGCAGGTGGGGAATTTGGTAATCATGTAATAGCCTATGGCAGGCAGCATGAGAGTACCTGGGGGATCGTAATCGTGCCCCGTTTTCTTACATCGTTGGTACGTTATGAAGAAGTGCCTACAGGTGAGAATATATGGAAAGATACATATGTAGAAATACCCCAATCCGTGCTTCCTCGATTGAGAGACGTATTTACAAATCAGTCGATAGAAGCAGAAAAAGAGCTTATCATTCATGAGGTTTTGAATAAATTTCCTGTATCCCTCTTGGTGAGCAGTGAAGAACCATGTTGAAAAAACGAAAAAGTGGTGTTCTTTTACATGTGACATCCTTGCCTTCTCCTTTCGGTATAGGTGACCTGGGGCCGGATGCGTACTCTTTTATGGATTTTCTCAATGATTGCGGTCAGCATGTCTGGCAACTGCTTCCCCTGAATCCCACCAGTTCTCAATACGGTAACTCTCCGTACAGCAGCCCATCAGCCTTTGCAGGAAATCCCTTACTGTTAAGCCCTCTTTTGCTTTATCAAGACGGGCTTATGTCGAAATCGGATGTCGAAGAAAGGCCGGAATTTTCTGAAGAAAAGATCGATTACAGGTTGGTGATAAAGTACAAAGAGAAACTTTTTACAAAGGCTATTTCAGGCTATCTGAGAAAAAGGCGGGCAGACTGGAAGTACATGCAGTTTTGTGAAGAAAATGCATTCTGGCTCGACGACTATGCTCTCTTTATATCACTGAAAAGATACTTCAGAGGAAAGCAGTGGAGCCAATGGCCCTCCGGGATTAGGGATAGAAAGAAAGAGGAACTTAGCGCAGTTCGCGAAAGGTTGAAAAAGAGCATTGCAAAAGAAAAAATACTTCAGTATCTGTTTTTTAAACAGTGGCAGGGCCTCAAGGAGTACTGTAAAAGGAAGGATGTCCAGGTATTTGGTGATCTTCCAATCTATGTGAATTACGAAAGCGCTGATGTATGGGCACATCCACAGGGTTTCAAGCTAGAAAAAGATAAAAGACCGACCGTGGTTGCAGGTGTACCGCCGGATTACTTCAGTGAAACAGGACAGTTGTGGGGGAATCCGATTTACGACTGGGAGAGGCTGAAGGATACAGGTTATTCATGGTGGATTGAACGTATTGCGCACAATCTATCACTCTACGACATTATTCGAATGGACCACTTCCGGGGGTTCGTGGATTTTTGGGAAGTCCCTACTGAAGAAAAGACGGCGGTAAACGGAAGATGGGTAAATGGTCCGAGGGAAGACTTTTTTAATTCACTCCTTAATCACTTTCCCAGCCTTCCCCTCGTAGCAGAAGACCTTGGAGATATTACATCCGATGTTCGTGAAGTAAGGGACATGTTTCAGTTGCCCGGCATGCGTATCCTGCAATTTGCATTCAGCAGTGATCCATCGGCAGATTATTATAAACCGCATTCATATATTGAAAATTGCGTTGCCTATACGGGCACACACGACAACAACACACTCATAGGCTGGCTGCGGGAAGATGATAACATCGTCCGGCAGAAATCAAAGGATCCTCATGAGGAGAAAAAAAAGGCCTTGAGATATATTGGACGCAGGAGCGCGAGGAAAAAGGACATTCATTGGGATTTTATCCGTGCTTTAATGATGTCTACGGCCCGTATGGTTATCATCCCCATGCAAGACTTATTGGGACTCGGAGCAGAAGCCCGTATGAATTACCCCTCAACTTTAGAAGGTAACTGGGAATGGAGGATTTCAGCCAAACAGTTTACCCCGGCACTCCGCAAGAAAATACTTGATCTAACGGAGATCTATGGGAGGGCATGAATTTTTCACTTTCAGGACAGTCATTATAAAATCCTTAGATTGGATCGCTAATCTCTGCGTCCAGGTTTGCCTACGATCCTTACAGTACTTGCATGAGGGCCCTTTTCACTCGTCTGTTCAGTGAAGTTTACCCCTGTGCCTATAGTGATGTTATCAAACTCATCATTGAGCACGCTGTTTCTGTGAAAGTAAATTTCCCTGCCGTCCAGTGTTTTTATAAAGCCATAGCCTTCCTCTTTGAATAATTTACTCACAACGGCATGTACCTCCTGTTGAGGATGGGTTTTGATTTCTCCCCTCTGGCGATCGATAAGTTCTTTGAGCTGGCGTTGTGCAACATTAAAAGCTTCCCTGATTTCTGTTCCAAGATCTTCGTGTAGTTCACCATGCCCTGTTTCCCGTCGAACCACAAGTTCATGACCAGGAGGAACTGTCAAGTTGATACGCACGCGGTATGGACTACCACTTTTTTGATGCTTTTGAGGTTTTTCCACAACAACTCGGCAGCTGGATATATAATCACATATTTTTTCAAGTTTTTTCACTTTCTCTTTAATAATGTTTTCAACTTCTTCAGTCTTTAGAATACCTCGGTAAGTAATCTCTAGAGGAATTTGCATTTTTTTCTCCTGTCGTTTTATAAATCCATTTTCCAATGGGTAGTTTATTAAACTTTTTTATGAGACTATTCTACAGATATTGGGCTTAGAGGTCCTTATTAACAATATAATAAGTTACATAAGGATATCAATACACAGGGGAAAGTTTATTTCTTAATTGATCGGATTAAAGCCTGCTTCTGATACCAAAGCTTTTGTGTAATCGAAACATGGTAGTTGTGAGGGTTAATCAGTCGCTTGACCCCGGTATCAAGTTTTTCTATATCAGTTTGACGAAGCTTACGTATTTCATCTACCGAAGGAAATGAATACGTAAGTCTACCTTCTCTAAGTACCTCAACAAGGAGTTGCTCGATGTAAGAAATATCCTTTGAATCAAGAATCCTTCGTTTGCTTTGATCCCAAGGATGACAGAGTACTATCCTTTTCATTTTCTTTGGATCTTCGTATGCTATGCTGATTAAATCAGCATTAGAATTTTGCCTACGGTCATATAAACGCCAAACCTTTTTGCTACCTGGATTTGGAATTTTTTCCAGACTTTCGGAGATTTTCACTACAGGGATCCATTTTCCCTTATTAAAGACAGCAACGAGTTTGTAGACGCCCCCGAGGGCTGAGGATCCAGCAGATGTAATCAAGCGGGTTCCAACCCCATAGGCAAGCCGGCTGATAAGCTGATCTGGTTCTATTCCATGTTTCGTTGCCTCTTCCGCTATCTGAGTAAGGATCTGCCATATATTCATCTCGTCTAGTTCATTTGAAAGGACAATTTTTACATCCGGAAAACCAGCTTCATTCAGCATTTTTACTGCCTGTATGCTAAGATATGCAAGGTCACCTGAATCCAGCCTGATTCCTAGAGGTCTGTGCCCCTTTTTCTTCAATCCTTCAAACACTTTTATAGCATTTGGAATTCCACTCTCTAAGCTGTTGATTGTATCAACAAGCAATATGCAATCATCAGGGTAAAGGTCTGCAAATGCCTCAAATGCATCTAGCTCGCTCATTCCAAGTGCGAGAAAAAGCTGAACCATGCTGTGCGCGTGTGTTCCTTTCGGGCTAAAGCCGAGTACATGAGATATACCCACATTGGATGTAAAATCAGCGCCACCAATGAGCGCTGCACGGGCTCCTGCATTTGCTCCTCTGTCCTGTGCGCGGCGTGCCCCAAACTCCATTAAAAGCTGGCTCCCACAAACCTGACGGATTCTGCAGGCCTTTGTAGCAATGAGAGTTTGAAAATTTAATTGATTGAGGAGAACAGTTTCAAGAATTTGTGCGATAGCGAGAGGTCCCTGAATCACAGTCAACGATTCATCAGGATGTACAACACGCCCTTCAGGGATGGCGGATAATGATATGCCATGAAAATCTCCATTTAGACGTAACCAGCTTAAAAAGTCTTCAGCAAAAATGTGTTTCCCTGTCATGCTTTTCTGAGATCGTAGAAGCTTTATATCTTCGTCTGTAATGTGAGAATTATGCATCCAGTCAATCAGCCATTCTAGTCCTGCATTGATACAATATCCTGCTTTGTGAGAACCATAATCAGGATAGTTACGAAAGAAATGATCGAACTGCACACGTTTTTCATGAAGACTCAATCGAAAGTAGAGCTGAGCCATAGCTAGCTGGTACTGATCAGTAAAAAGCATCCCTTCTGTAATTTTCTGCGAAAATTTTTTTATCAATTTCTTTCCTTTTTTTTATTTTCTCTTTTGTTATATCATATTTCAATATACAAAATAGAATAATATTGAAGTGCTAACTGTCAAGAAAATCGAATATAGGATAATATATAAATGGTTCTTGGCGATAGATAAATATTGTATTATAAATTTTTAGTATATAAAATGTTGTAAATCTGAACATAAAACGATACCATGTACTAATACGAACGGATTTTTACTAGAGGAGATTTAGAATTTAAAAAGTAATTAGTCCTCGGTATAAAGAATTATGAACAATAAGATAAAAAGCTTACAGCAATTTTATGAGTTGATGTTTGATACAAAACGTACACGTGAGAAGATTGTAAGGCACATATTAAATGGACATAAAGTAGAACAGGGACTTATAGGTACAATTACTACAGTCCTGAATACACTAAAAACTACACCGTATAGAGATGGAAAGTATCGTTTATGCTATCAGAAAAACAGATCTGTTTCTTTGAATCTGACCTATGAAATCAAAGAACTTGAAAAAGATATCTTTTTTCTCACTCATTCGAAAAAGGATTTTTATCATTATCTTGAAAAGCTCCATCCTGGACTACAGGAGCAGGTGAGAGACGGGCATAAAGTTTTCCGTACGATCAAGTTCAAGAACTTTATTACTGACAGGGACGGAACAGTTAATAATTACTGTGGGAGATACAAGTCTTCTATTCAGTCCGTTTACAATGCGGTATTTCTTACCCGTTTTGCAACTAGGTGCTCAGAAAATGCTATTCTGCTTACCTCGGCTCCTCTCGAAAATGTGGGTTTGCTGGACATAAGCGTAAGTCCACAAGATGTTTTCATCTTTGCCGGTTCTAAAGGGAGGGAGTATGCTGATAAAAATGGGTTAAGAGGGCAATTTCCCATTAAAAAAGCAAAACAGGAAAAGCTGAATATTTTAAATCACAGATTATGCGATCTAGTGAAAAAGCCAGAATATGAGATATATTCTCTTATAGGATCCGGACTTCAATTCAAATTTGGTCAGACAACCATAGCTCGGCAGGACATTTACAATTCCATACCGGAGAGAGAGTCGGAGAGCTTCCTAAATCTTGTTACCGCTATTGTTTCCGAGGTAGATCCTCATAATGAGTTTTTCGGAATAGAGGATACGGGCAAGGATATAGAAATAATATTGACGATTGAAAAGGATGTGAAAACGAATAGACTAAAAGATTTTGATAAGGGAGATGGAATTATATTTTTGAATGAAGAGCTGAATCTTGGTATTGAAGAAGGGCCGAATTTGATTTGTGGTGATACTCGTTCCGACATCCCCATGGTATCGGTGGCCATGAACAGAAGCAATAATACATGGGTGATCTTTGTTACAGAAGATGATGATATAAAGCGCGCTGTGAACAAAGTGTGCCCTCGTTCATTTTTTGTTACAGAGCCGGATACGCTCATTGCTCTGTTGGATAGTCTAACAAGAAGGGAGTAATTATAGGACGTATGCAGTGTGAAGGAGCAATATTTGACCTGGACGGTGTCATTACTCAGACTGCAAGGATTCACTTCAAAGCATGGAAGAGCACGTTCGATGAGTACTTAAATGAAAAATCCAAGGAAACTGGAATAGTTTTTAAGCCCTTTACCTATGAAGGTGATTATTTACCATACGTTGATGGAAAACCGCGCTACATGGGAGTAAAGTCATTTTTAGATTCAAGAGATATTGTATTACCCTATGGCGAACCTTCAGATTCTACAGAAAGGGAAACGATCTGTGGTATTGGTAATAAAAAGAACGAAACATTCCGCAGAATAGTAACCGAAGAAGGAGTTGATATCTATCAGTCGACCATTTCATTTATTGAAGAACTAAAACAAAAGGGAGTAAAAATAGGAGTTGCATCCTCGAGTATGAACTGTAAGTTCATTCTCCATAAAACTGGCCTCAGTGATCTCTTTGACGCAGTAGTAGGTGGGATAATCTCTAAGGAAATCGGTTTAAAAGGGAAACCGCATCCAGATATCTTTTTACTTGCAGCTGAAAATCTTGGTACTACTCCAAATCAGTGTCTTGTGGTAGAGGATGCGATTTCCGGTGTTGAGGCAGGTAAAAATGGTAACTTCGCCCTTGTGATTGGGGTAGCACGAAATGGAGAAGTTCAGGAATTACAAGCACGGGGCGCTGATATTACCGTAAAAGACCTGAGCGAGTTGAATTTCGAGAACGTTGATACATGGTTTAAAGAAGGGATATATGATGACAGCTGGCATCTGACTTACTATGGCTTTGAACCACGGGAGGAAAAACTCCGGGAATCGCTCACCACGGTCGGAAACGGATATTTGGGTGCCAGGGGCTGTTTTGAAATGGAGAGGGCTGACGAGTTTATCCATTACCCGGGAACCTATATAGCGGGGATTTATAACGAGCTTCCTAGTTTAGTGTTTCGAAAAACCATATATAACAATGATTTTGTGAATTGCCCGAACTGGCTATTGATTGAATTGAAGATAGGGGAGTCTGATTTTATACACCCCCTCAAAGAGGAAATTATTTTCTACAAGCACGATCTGAATATGAAAGATGGTGTAATGATCAGGAGTATTACATTCAAGGATGAAAAGGGGAGAATAACATCAATTCACAGTGAGAGAATTGCAAGTATGTATAACCCCCACTTAGGGGCAATAAGGTATACAATTACACCGCATAATTATAGTGAAGAAATTACTCTTCGGTCCACTCTTGATGGTACGGTCATAAACTATGGAGTCGAGAGGTACCGCGAGTTGAACACAAAACATCTATATCCGATTTCCGTAGTGAAAGAAAATGGTGGCATAAGTCTACATGTTCGAACCACAACCTCGAAGGTCAATATATGCATGCACGTGAGAGATATCCTCTGTCAAGATGAAAAACCAGTAAAAGTGAAGAGGAAAATTGTAAAGGACATGGGAATAATATCTGAGAATATGTCCTTTCATGCGGATAAGGAAAATTCCTATGTCCTTGAGAAACTCGTGAGCATATATACGTCAAGAGATTCAGATATTGAAGATGATCCTGAAGAAGTTGCAAAAGAATCATTGAATGAGCTGGGCTCCTTTGATGAAATTTTTAAAAAACATAGAAGAGTATGGCATCAGCTCTGGGAGTTCGCTGATAACAGAATTGAGGGTGATAGATTTGCTCAGAAGGTTATACACCTTCATACCTATCACCTGCTGGTTACTGCATCAATTCATAATAAAAGTATCGATGCGGGTATACCTGCACGGGGACTGCACGGTGAGGCTTACAGGGGACATATATTCTGGGATGAGCTCTATATTTTCCCCTTTTACAATCTCCATTTTCCAGAAATTGCTCGTTCCTTTCTCATGTACAGATACAGAAGACTCGATGCTGCAAGAGAGTATGCAAGAGAAAATGGATATAAAGGTGCTATGTATCCCTGGCAGTCGGCCGACAGTGGAAATGAAGAGACCCAGACAATGCACTACAATCCTGTTTCCGGTAAGTGGGGACCAGACTTGAGCAGGCTACAGAGACATGTATCAATTGCCATAGCCTATAATATATGGGAGTACTTTTATGTGACGAATGATCTTGATTTTCTCCACGAATATGGGGCAGAGATGATGATTGAGATTGCACGATTCTGGGCAAGTATTGCGAAGTATAGCAGAAACGGTAAGAGGTATCATATTTCTGGTGTGATGGGCCCTGATGAGTTTCATGAAAAGTATCCCGTTTCGAAAAAAGGCGGTTTGAAGAATAATGCATACACCAATATCATGGTGTGCTGGCTCATGCATAAAACCATTGAAACGGTCGAGTATCTTCCCGAGCACGTACTTAGAAAACTCGAAGAAAAAATAGGATTTCTCAAAGACGAGCTCACGAAGTGGAAGGACATTGTGAGGAAAATGAATGTCGTTATTACAGAAGATGGCATAATATCTCAATTCGATGGTTATATGGACCTGCAGGAACTGGATTGGGATTATTACAGAGAAAAGTACGGAAATATTGACAGACTGGATAGAATCTTAAAATCAGAGGGTAGATCTCCGGATAGGTACAAGGTAACCAAACAGGCTGATACGCTGATGACCTATTATGTGCTGTCACCGGGACAGGTGAAACATATCCTTGAGATAATGGGATACGATGTAAATGATGAGCTTAAGCTAATGGAGAAGAATTATGAGTATTACGTGAAGAGAACAAGCCATGGCTCAACCTTGAGCAATGTCGTACACGCGGCAATTCTTAAGTACCACCATACACATAAAAGAGACATGTGGGAATGGTTCTTTAATGCATTGAAAAGTGATATTTGCGATACACAGGGTGGCACAACAGCCGAGGCCATACACTGCGGAGTAATGGGTGGTACTCTTGATATTCTATTTAAAAGTTTTGCTGGAATAAACATATTCAAAGACCACCTGCAAATAGATCCAAGCTTACCGGTGAACTGGAATACTCTCGCATTTAAAATCTTACTAAGAAACGTCTGGTTCTATATTGAAATTACACATGAAATAATTAAGGTTCAGTATATAGAAGGAACCGGAGAAAAGGCATCAGTACAGGTGGGTGATAAGATATATGAATTAACTAATCACGAACCCCTTGAAATTCCTTATAAATCGTGTTGATGTATCTTTCCTTTCCATCGTTTTTTTAGAGTACTTTCAAGTTTAAACTATTTCCTCAAATATGTTTCTTTATTCCTATTCACTTCCGATCATCGCATATCTATAGTAATTATAAGGGCACATTGCGGAAGATTTATATTATTAAATTGAAAGAAGAATTAATAATCATTGTGAGGAAAAAAGGATTATTTATTTGAATTCTATAGTAATTTATTGGTAATAAAAGATTATAAATAAATTAATTTTATATATTTCAATAAGTTAAAAATAAAGTATCCTTTTTCATTGATAATTTGTTTAGAATTCAATATATTTTATTACAATAGTGGTGGAAGAATGATGGATTCTGGTAGTGATATCAGTGAGAAAATTTTAATTGCACTGAGGCAAATTATTCGGGCAATTGATCTTCATTCTAGATATCTGGCAAAACATTATGGTTTGACGTGGCCTCAGCTGCTCATATTAAAAGAGCTTTCTCATTCAAAAGAGACAACCGTAGGGGAGGTAGCTCATAAACTAAGCCTGAGCCAGGCTACTGTTACGAGTATACTCGATCGGCTCGAGAAACTACAGTACGTGAAGCGTAAACGGAGTAATTCGGATAAGCGCAAAGTGATTGTAAGAATTACTTCTTCAGGTCTTGAAAAGCTAAAAGTGAATCCCACATCCCTGCAGGATTACTTTATACGGGAGTTTAATAAACTTCGAGGATGGGAGCAGACATTGATTCTCTCTTCGATCCAGCGGATTGCTTCAATGATGAATGCAGATAATATCGAAGTGAAACCTGTACTCACAGTACAAACTTCTACAGAAAATCTTATTGATTTTTCCAGAGAAAAGGAGCAGTCTTAAGCACACAGGACTAGCCTAGACTGAACCACCTGTAGCTGTTATCTACTTCATCATTCTTCAAAGGATAACTTATTCAAAGGAGTTTATTATCAGGATGACAGAAGCTCAGCAATTATTTGAAGAAATCAAGGAAGAAAAGTGGACAAGATCAGCACTGACAAGTTATACTTCAAACACTTTCGCAAATCTTAATTCTATTATTCGATCGGCGAAGAAAAACGGTAACTTGGAGGTGATACGCCAGCTTTGTTCAGATCATCTTACACATACACCGAACAGTATCATAGCTTCCTATGTAATGGGCAAGCTGAACTACGAGGAAGGCAACTTAAATTATGGCTATTTAGAGCAGCTTATAGATATTTTCATGAAGAACAGAAAATTCGGCGTAGCCGAGTTTCTTGCAAAAGAGATTTTAAAATACACTGAAAATATAACCGCCCTTAATACCATCGCTGAGTGTATGACAAATACTGGTAGAGAAAATGATGTTGTAAAGATTTGGGAAAGGCTTGTAAAGATCGACTCTGAGGAAGCAGACCTTGCAAAAAAGATCGCTGAGCTCAAAGAGGAATATGGAAACAAAGAAGAAGCAGTGCTGTATTATAAAAAGGCACTCTTTAGATATCTCATTGAAAAAGCAATTCCATCGAATCAGCGAAAAATTAACAAGACAAAAAATACAAAAGAGAACGAAGAGTACACCTATGCATTTAAAAAACAGAAAATACTGGAGAAAGAGGCTGAGGCACTAAAAGTGAACCTGAGCAAGGCTCAGGTCCTCAATCCGAGAAAGATAAAAACAAATACTGTGAGTGTTGGGACTACTGTTACTCTTGATAATATATATGATCATAAAACTGAAAAGTTCACCATACTCGGCCCCTGGGAGTTGGATCCTTCAAAGAAGATAATATCCTATACTTCACCAACTGGGAAATCTCTTTTAAACCATTCACCAGGTGATATCGTTACTATGGAGCCGAAAAAAAATGGTAAAAAGTATAAGATCAGGAAGATAGAGCAGGCGGTGTTTTAACATTAAAGTTGGGATAATAAAAGTTGAATAATTTAAACTATCTGAAATGTATAAAAATATCTGCAGCTCAGATTAAACACATTTACTATCCAAGGAGGTAATTATGTCAAAGGCAAAGAATGGCGATACTGTCAGGGTTCATTACACTGGGAAACTTGAGAATGGTATAGTTGTTGAAACTTCTAAAAACAGCGACCCCTTACAGTTTAAAATCGGAGAGGGAGAAGTAATTCTTGGCCTGGAGGAGGCAGTAGTGGGAATGGAAGAGGGTGAAGAAAAAACTGCAAAGATATCTTCTGCAAAAGGGTATGGCCCGCACAAGAAGGAAATGGTGGCGAAGGTGGAAAAATCGAGGTTTCCTGACCACATAAACCCGGAGATAGGTCAGCGGTTAAAAGTGATTCAACCTGATGGAACAGCAACGAGAGTTACTGTAACTGATGTTACAGAGTCAAAGATCACACTTGATGCAAACCATCCACTGGCAGGAAAAGATTTAGTTTTTGATATTAGACTTATAGAAGTTGTTTAATTATTAATTTTATAGTATAGTAGGTAAGTAGTTTTTTTTCAATAGGGAGAAACTATGAAATTGAGCTCAATGTTGACTACAAATATTCAGTTATTATTTAAGTAAGCAGGATGATGTATGCCAATTTTCTTTGAAGTAGATAATAAATTGAATTTCAATGTAGAGCTCATGATAGATCCATTGTTAAAAGAAATGGATTTGTCGCAACTATTTAAAAATACGATAACGATTGCAACAAAAATACAGAAGCAGTATGATATTTTTGTGAAAAAAGAAGGTAAGATATTAGGACAGGAACGAACTCAATTAATAGAAGATCTTGATCGTTTGTTTTGTTTTTTAGTCATCCTTCATGATCGGTTGAAAAAAAACATTTCCATGGAAGACATTTATTCAGATGAAGTTAACTATAGAGTTCCTATATATGTAAAGTTTAATAAATTTGTTTCTCAAGGAAAGTTAAGGAACGATGATTTGTTCGGTATAGAAAACTTTAGCCGAGGTTATGAAGTTCTCATATTAAATAAAATAAAGGAGTTACTATTATATTATAAAAATGCACGCAGTACTATAGTTAACAATAAATCATCGGAAGGTAATGGAGAATTATATCGTACATTTGATGAAATTTTTTACAATATGATTGTAATGAGGTACAACCTACAAAACTGCCTTGTTGATATTTAATTATTTATAGACGCCTGAATCTTTCCCCTCCTTACAGCTTGTTTAAATAGCTCTACTATTACATTTGCGGAATTAAGGGCATACGCTATTTGAATAATTTTAATGTTTGTCTGAGTGATTCTTCAGGATCCATGGTAGGCCAGTATTCTAAACCTAAATATCCTTTGAAACCTGTTTTATCGATTTCGTTAATTATGAATTGATAGTTTAACTCATTGTTATATGGTTCATGTCTGCCTGGTACACCTGCTATATGGAAATGTCCAATATTCGTTTATAGGTGCTTGTAGAGAAATACTCCAAGTCCATGATATAATAAGATTTTAAAGGAGCTGTTTGAAGAAAGAAGATAAAAATGGCTGGAGATTGTTCATATTTAATAGATCTGGATACACCTTCATAGCTTCGATCATCTCTATAATATATGGAAGGGCAATACCTGGAGCATAAATTAAAAGACAGAGTAATGTATTACACGATATTGAGTATAAATTAGGAGAGTTAAAAAAATAAGGGAGTAACCACATGTTGAGAGGTTTTATACGAAGGATCAGTCCTTTGAGTATTTTATCCAGTGAAGAGCTTGAGCGGATACACGCTGAAACTCTTGAGGTTCTTGAGAGAACGGGGGTAAGCTTCCTGCATCAAAAAGCTCTGGAGCTCATGAAAGCCAATGGCTGCAAGGTGGATTTTAATTCAAAAAGGATCAGAATTCCAGGTTGGCTGGTTTAGAAATGCATTCGAAAAGCTCCGAGCAGTTTTAAAATAAGGGCAAAAGACTCAAAGAACGATTTAAGAGTTGGAGGAAACAGGCTCTACTATCTGGGTGGGGCTGGAATGAGAATTGTAGACCTTGATACATGGGAGGCAAGGGCAGCAACGCTTAAGGAGTTAGATGAAGCATCAGTGGTAAATGATGCACTTGAAAGTGTGCATCTTGTTGCAGATACTGGTCCATATACAGATATTGAAAAAGTGCCCCCTATAATGTCTTCATTGATTGATATTGCCAGTCATCTAAGAAATACATCAAAGGTTACAATCGCAGATAATGGAAATGATTATGAGATATTTCATATAGAAATGGCAGAGGTTGTGGGGTGTGATATGCTCGCATTTCTTGGTTCTTCGGCCCTTCTTACATATGATGAGGCAACTTGTAAAGCTGCCTTTAGGTATTCTAAGGCAGGGTTCCCGTACTTTTTGATTAGCAGTGATATGATGGTAGCCACAGGACCTGCTACGATAGCCGGTACCTTAGTAACCACAAATGTTGAAATATTAACTGGAGTGGTTATGCTTCAGCTTATAAAGCCTGGTATTGGAATCATCGCTGGTGATTACGCTATGCCTCTTGATATGAGATCAGGACATCCCTTTTTTTATGACCTTGCATCTGCCCTACACACAGCAGCATTTAATCAAATTATGCATGAGTATCGAATCCCAGCATTTGCAAATTGTCCCGGGATGAGCAGTTCAAAAAAAATTGACTTTCAGGCAGGTTATGAAAGGGCAATGTCTACTCTTACGGCGGGTCCATCAGTGGCAAATATGATAGTTTTGCATGGTACAGTATATGGAGAGTATACCTATCATCCCGTAGGAGCGGTATTGGATGATGACATTGCATCCTGGGTAGGGAGTTTAATTGAGGGTTTTGATGTGAATGATGAGACGCTTGCTGTTGATCTCATAGATAAAGTAGGACCTATTCCAGGTTCATACCTCAATACCGCACACACAAGAAAATAGTGGCAGAGTCAAAGGTTTATCCCAAAGACAGACGATAGAATGACCTATCCAGAATGGATAAGGACAGGGAAAAAAGCAGCACTTGACTATGCAAAGGAAAGGGTTAAGGATATATTACAAACGCATAATGTTCCAAAACTTAACGAAAAGCAGGATTTAGAAGTTCAAAAGATTCTGGATGAAGCCCGCAACTATTATAGAAAGAAAGGATTACTGTAACAGTAATAATTATTTAAATTTTGGATAATTTTTTATATTTTGACTATGAGGTACGATTTAGTATTTTTATCATTATGTATATTTTTTTTTAATATAAATTTTTAACTTTAATTAAAAATATTTATATATGTTATACTTTTTAAAACATTTATATTGCTAATCTATTCAGAATAAATTATAGATTACGGCAAAATAGGCGTCCAGTTTCCAGAAAGTGTCTTTAGAGGACGCCACTATAAGCTGATCTTTTGATGTATCACTGAAGCCGAGATCAAACATCACACCAGGCGATAACCTGAGATTTTCATTTATTCCAAGCTCAATAGATGCGGCAAGCCGCAAACCAATGTCGAGCTGCTCAGTTGTGTTTTTGTCTAGGTCTTCTTTACCATTCTCAAGAAAACCGGAAACTGGAGGATTATACGTGTTTTTCGATTTCCCTCCAAGGAAAAAGCCAAAAAAGGGACCGGCATCAAAAACAGCAGCAAAAGAATCACTCAAGCTATACGCGCATTTTACTGTTACAGGAACTACCAAATAGGAGTAGTTCGTATCTGATTTTAGTTCTACTGATGGAATAGTAGGAGGCACTGGAATTGTATTGGTTGTTGAGGTATACGTAAGGTACATGAAGTCAACACCTGTTGATGCTCCCAGGCGTATCTTTCCGAATTGGAGGAGGTAAAGGCTCACTCCAATGCCACCCCCACCTGAAAAACCGACTTCGCCGCTCTTATCAGGATCATCGGTAGACCCCCCAGAGAGACCGCCAAAACCTTCCAACTTGACATCTAAGCTTTGTGCATTCAAGGCAGTAAATAGGGCAAAAATGAAAACCACAATTAAAAACAAAAGGAATAAGAACTTTCTATGCATTTTTATCCTCCTTTATGCATAAAACTTAGATTATTCTTTATCCACCATAATCAGAGAGATGTCAAGAAAAAATAGCTCATTGATATTTTTCATTAATACCGTTAATATTCTAAATTAAGTTGACTTTTCTTTCTCTTATACAGGTAAATTTTAAAAGAATAAGTTCAATCAAAAAAACACAGTATAAACTTCACTCATTGGTCCGTTTTTTAATACAAACTATGAGAAAATGACAGGTGAAAGGAGTCGAAGATGGCAGGAAATCCGAATATCAGAGAGCTAAAAAAACTGAAGGAAATCGCCCGGGATCTGCGAATTGATATCCTGGATATGACGACCCATGCAGGATCGGGACATCCTTCGAGTAGCTGGTCTGCGGTAGAAATTGTTACAGTGCTCTATTTTGGAGGTTATTTGAGGTACAAAACAGAGCAGCCACTCTGGCCCGAACGCGATCGCTTTATCATGAGCAAGGGACATGCTGCACCGCTGCTATACGCAGTCCTTGCACGTGCAGGCTACTTTAATCGCAGTGAGCTCATGAGACTTCGCCAGATTGACAGCCCTGTACAGGGACATCCAGTGCAGGGGCTTATGCCGGGAGTCGAAGCGACCACCGGGTCGCTTGGTCAGGGGCTTTCTCTTGGTATTGGCCATGTGCTTGGTGCCAGGCTGAACAATCTGCATTACCATGTGTATGTGCTTCTAGGAGATGGTGAATGCGAGGAAGGCCAGATCTGGGAAGCAGCCATGGCAGCCTCGCATTTTAAGATAGATACGCTAACGGCAATCCTCGATTACAACAAGTATCAGGAAACCGGTCCGATCTGCAGGGAGATGGCGCTGGAGCCGCTCGTTGAAAAATGGAAGAGCTTCGGATGGTATGTGCTTGAGGCAGACGGACATGATATTACTGATCTAAGGGAGAAAATCAACATTGCCCGTGCGCCAAGGGGAAGACCCTCAATGATCATTGCCCATACGGTAAAGGGGAAGGGTGTTTCTTTTGTCGAATCAGATTACAGTTTTCATGGTCGGGCATTGAACCAAGAACAGGCAGAGCGTGCCAGAAAGGAGTTGCTATGCAGTTAGGTGAGAAAGCAGGATTAAAGCCATCAAAGCCTCTTAGGGACATCTTCGGGGAGGCGATTCTTGAGGTCTGTAAAGAAAATAGCAAAATCGTTGTTCTGGATGGTGATCTAGGAAACTCTACCAAGGCGGAATCGGTTCGCAAGGCATTTCCCGAGCGCTTTTTCAATATCGGCATTGCAGAAAGTAACCTCACCTGTATCGGTGCAGGTCTTGCTGCATGCGGTTTTATTCCTTTTATAGTAAGTTTTTCCTCTTTTCTGCTGTGTAATGCCTATGACCAGCTCCGGCTTGCCATAGCTCTTTCAAACATAAACGCCAAGGTTGTCGGCAGCCATGGAGGGATCACCCTCGGGAAAGACGGCCCGACTCAGATGGGAATCGAGGACCTTTCGCTCATGGGTGGGCTTCCCACTTTCGTGATTCTCGTTCCCAGCGATCCAGTTTCTATGCACTGGGCAGTGAAGGTAGCAGCAGAGCATTCAGGTCCGGTATTCCTCAGGTCGAGCAGAGTTGCCATGCCATATATATACAATAAGCTCTCGTCCTTTGAAATAGGGAAGGCTAACACTGTACGTAAGGGTAATGATCTTACCATCATCGGGTGCGGGCTCATGGTCGCCATGGCACTTGATGCTGCTGCAGAGCTTGCAGATGATGGCATAGCAGCCCGAGTGATAGATATGCACACAATTCGACCCATGGATAGAGACATAATTGCCAAAGCTGCAGAGGAAACGGGTGCCATTGTCACGTGCGAAGAGCACCTGCTCCATGGTGGTATGGGAAGCAACATTTCGCGAGTCGTTGCAGAGACAATACCGGTCCCAATGCGGTTCGTAGGGCTTGCCGACGTCTATGTAGAATCAGCAGCACCAGAGGATCTGCTTGCGAAATATCATATGACCGCAGCAGATATTGTCAGCGCAGCCCGTGAAGTCCTTAAGGTGAAAGGGGGGTAGTGAGAATGCTGCATCAGGAATTGCTCCGACGAGAGTCGGAAGGAAATCATATAAAGATAGGAATGAGCGGCGCTGGATGGATGGGAAGCGGTTTTATCGCACAGATGAAGTGGGTTCCTGGAATGAAGGTGGTTGTGCTCCAAGATCCCGATGTTTCTTTGGCTCGAGAAGTATGCAGTAAAGCCGGTATGGATCATATTGTGACGGATAATCCTTCAAAGGCAGAAGACGCAGTACGTGCAGGGAAATGTGTCGTGACTTCAGATTATACTCTTGCTGCCCGGGTTGAGCAGGTCGATATCATGACAGATGTAACACCATCGCCTGCAAGTGGAGCTGAGACCGCCTATGCTGGCATTCAAAACGGAAAGGACGTGGTACTCATAAATATAGAGGCGGATGTCACTGTGGGAAGAGCGCTGAAAAAGCTCGCAGCCGATAAGGGGATTTTGTATTCAGTGTCATCCGGTGATGAGCCGGGATGCCTCATGGAACTCTGGGACTTTGTACAGTCCCTTGGGTATGAACCAGTCGTAATCGGCAAGGGGAAGAACAACCCCCTTCAGCCCGATGCCACTCCCGGCACAGTAGCAGATTCTGCACGGCGAGCTAAAAAGGATCCCTTCCAGGTGGCCTCCTATGTTGATGGCACGAAAACGATGTTCGAGATGGCCTGCGCGGCTAATGCAACAGGATGCCTTCCCATGAAGAGGGGAATGGTCGGTCCGAAGGCGGATCTCAAATCGGTCTCTGAGATATTCGCATTGAAAGAGGACGGTGGTATAACCACTGCGCCTTACAGTGTTGATTTTGTTCAAGGTGAGGCAATGGCTGGTGGTGTGTTTATCACTGTACGGATTCGGGACGAGCGAATACGGTCCGATCTTGAATATCTTAAAGTAGGGAAAGGGCTATACTACACCTTTTTCAGGCCCTATCACCTTTGGTTTCTCGAGGCGCCTGTGTCCTTTGCCAGGGCCCATCTCTACCGACAGGAAACTCTTGTCCCATTGGACAAGCCTTTGGCAGAGGTAATGACCATCGCAAAGAAGGATCTAAAACCTGGTGAGATACTCGACGCTTTTGGCGGATATACATTTTATGGTTCGATCGACACTGCAGATAAGGCGTCGAGGCTTCATGCTCTTCCCGCAGGGCTTGCCCCAGGTGCCGAAGTTACACGGGCACTTAACAAGGGCGAGGTGATAACTTGGCATGACGTAAAACTCAATGAAACAATGGCAGTTGTGTGCCTGAGACGCTTACAGGATGAGCTGAAATGATTATTGCGGAGCAGCCTGTTCTACTTGCACACTTCAAAGAAATGCTTGATACATCAAAATGATTGTGGAGTTTTTATGATAAGAGTGGTGTTGGTTTTATGCTTTTTGCTGGTATCAACAGTGGGATTTGCAAAAAAGCTTGAAATAACCTTCTGGCACAGTATGGGATTTCATACGAAGAATATAATCGAAGAAATGGTGGGTGAGTATAATAGAACCCACCCCGGTGTGACTGTGACCCCGGTGTTCCAGGGAAGCTTTGATGAAATGCAGGTAAAGCTGCTTGCGGTCGCTGTCACGCGACAGCTCCCGGATGTCGCAAAAGTCGAGATAGAGTTCATGCGGTCCTTTATTGATAACAGCCTCCTCGAACCGCTCGATAAAGAGATACCCAGAGAAATGAAAGAGGATGTGCCCGGAGTTTTGTGGGACCTGGTGACAAGCGAGGGAAAGATATACGGTGTACCTTTCTGTATTAGTACGGATGTATTTTTTTACAATGAGGATGCTTTTCGAAAAGCTGGACTTGACCCTGATTTTCCTCCAGCAACATGGGAGGAAATGGTCCAAATGGGGAAAAAGCTCACCCGTGACACCGATGGGGATGGAGTTTCCGATACCTATGGAGTGATGTTCTGGATGTATGGATTGTACGGTTTGGCCCCGGTTTTCGGGGCAAATGGCGGAAATCTTTTCTCTGAGGATGGAAAACGGGTAGTACTGATGTCAAAAGAGATGATTACCACTGTTTCAATGATCCGTGACCTTGTTTTTACTCATAAGATAACGCCTCAGAAGTGGACTGATTGGGAAAGCGCACAGGCCTTTCTCACCGGAAAACTTGCCATGGGGTGGTTTTCAAGCTCAGGCATCACCTACGGCGAGCAGAACTTCCCGTGGAGGTTGAGGGTTGCTCCAGTACCGCTGATCAATAACAGACGATGCTCGAGTCTTGGTGGCTCAGCACTGGTGAATTTTTCAAAGGGAAGAGCAAAAAGAAGGGCGGTAGATGATTTTATGTTCTGGCTTATTAACAAAGAAAATACCATTCGATTTCACAAGGAAATTGGTTTTATTCCTGTAAGGGTATCTGCCTTGAACTCGATTGAATTGAAGGCCTTCCTCAAAGAAAATCCAAATTACCAGGTGCCAATCGATGCGCTGGAGTATGCGCGTCCCCTCCCAAAGCATCCTGAATTCTACAAGATAAATAAGGAACTCCGCGAGATGCTCCAGCGGATAATACTGCAGGAGGCTGATCCCTATGACGAACTTATGAAAACTGAACGAAAGATAAATGAAATAATCCAACAATAGGGATTGTTATACATGGAAGTTTTTGATTTCGGTTTAGGATGGTCAGATATCAGTGAAGAGTATGTATTTATACAGTCGCTCAGGTCTGAGTGTAGGCTTCGAGGCCTACGCTTTAAACTCGTTGATGAAAAATCACTTATTGATGTGAATGAGCAGGTAAAAAAGGACAAGATAAAAATCAAATTTTTTCTTGATCTCTGCTCAGAAACCACTAATCTTGAAGATAAATTCACAAAGTTTGTGTATAATCTGAAGGATTCTGGTACACGGGTTGTTGCAGATCCCGATAGAGTACGATTTTCTGCTGATAAATCAATAACCCATTTTAATCTGGTAAATGCAAATATCGCAGTTCCCTACACTGTTGTAATCAGAAACTGGGAACCGACAAGGCGTCTTAACGATTATGAACGGGTGAATCTTGGAGTCCCCTTTGTGATAAAACCTGCATTGGGATATGGTCAGAGAGGTGTGAAAATAATAAAGAATGTGTACAGCCTGAAAGAAATAGCAGATGCTCGAACATTCAATCCAGGTGACAACTTCCTCATTCAGGAGTTTATAGTGCCTCAAGACCTTGCAGGCACACCAGCTTGGTTCAGAGTCTTCTATATCTTTGGAGAAACCGCTCTTTGCTGGTGGAACCCTGAGACTGGCATATATCGGCAGGTGAGCCTGAGGGAGTTTGACCAGTTCAAGCTCACACCCTTGGTGCGCATTACATCAGAAATTGCATCTATAACCGAAATAGAGTGGTTTTCCTGTGAAATTGCAATAAATAGGAAAAATACCAGGTTTACAGTCGTTGATTACATGAACGACCAGTTCGATATTTCTTCACAGTCGCAACGTGCGGTTGGGTTACCCGATGATCTACTTATTCATTTTGCCCAAAAAATAGTGGAGAAAGCCTGGCAGCATATGATTGGACGATCACCATCCAATTATCGTGCTGTGTGGTTTCCAAGGATAAAAGTAAAGGACGAAGGTATTTAGTCCAAGCCTGCACCGCTGATATTGGAATTAAAAAGGAATGGTTGTAACTATATAGTTGTTGATTGTATTATTTATAAAGAGCTCTTATCATTATGCGTATTATAAATAATAAAGAGAGCAAAGGATCATGAGTAATACACAGAATGATGAAACTTCTTCGGAAAACAATCTCTCGAACAATATGTCAAGAGAAGGGCTTACTCTTCTTGATGGGGCCACACCTGATACACTGGACCTTTTCGAGGATATCGAAAAGCAGAAAGTTATTGCCGCCTCGCCTAGTTATCCCCTTGAGGAACGACTTGAGGCATACGAGGACATCATTGAGTCGCAGGTTGGTGACACTCATCTCACCCGTGCGAGAAACATCGAACGTGAGGTTGGCCTTCGACAGCTTTACCTGAAATTCGAGGGAAGTAATCCAACAGGAACTCAGAAAGACCGCATTGCTTTTGCTCAGGCGATGGATGCTATGCGTAGAGGTTTTGATGCAATTACAGTGGCCACCTGCGGGAATTACGGAGTGGCTGTGGCACTTGCTTGTTTTCTGGCCGGGTTGAAGTGTTTTATTTACATTCCGGAGAACTATCATACAAAGAGAATCTTAGAGATGCAGGAGTTTGGCGCAGAAATCATCCGTATACCTGGGGATTATGAACAGGCGGTGAAAATCTCGAGCTTACAGGCAGAAGAAAATGGACTGTATGATGCGAACCCAGGTGGGAGCAACACGGCCATTCAACTGAGGGCCTACGGAGAAATAGCCTACGAAATCTACGATGAGCTTCGTGATGCACCCGCTGCTGTGTCAGTTCCAGTCTCCCAACGGTACCACTCTTGCGGGAATCTATAAAGGTTTTGTAAGCCTTTACAGACATGGGAAAACGTCGCACGTGCCAAAAATAATCGCCGGTTCTTCCTTCAGGAAGAATCCTATTATACAGGCATTTATAAAAAATCTACCCCACTGTGAGGACCTCAAAGCGGAAGACATTCAGGAAACAAGAGTAAATGAGCCACTCATCAACTGGCACTCCATTGATGGAGATCATGCACTCGATGCAATAAGAAAGAGCGGTGGATACGCTGCCTTCGTTACTGATAAAAAAATGATGAGCTTCTCGCGCATAATCAGGGAACGGGAGGGTTTGAGCGTGCTTCCCGCATCAACAGCCGGGCTGATCGTCCTCATAGACAGACATCGAAGTGAAGCTCTAAGCAGTGACCGTTATGTCGCAGTGTTAACCGGGAGAAAACAATGAGTGAATTTCCGGAAGGGAATGCTGTGGTGTACTGTGAAGGAGCTTTCGCCACCACAAATGGAAAAACCGCCCATGGACTCGTTCGGAGAACCATACGGTACAGGGTGCTTTCAGTAATCGATTCCAGGTATGCGGGACAGGATGCCGGTGCTGTGCTCGAGGGTAAACATAAGCACATACCAATTTTACCCGATATTCAGTCTGCGCTGAGTGCTTCTCGTTTTGATAGTCCTGCAACACACTTTGTCATTGGTCTTGCTCCTGATGGTGGGAGATTGAGTGAACGGGCTAAGGAAGATGTGAAAGATGCCATCAAGCACGGCCTTCACGTTGATAGTGGTCTCCATGACTTGCTCTCAGAGGACAGTGAAATAAGCGAGCTTGCTTTAAAATACAATGTACAGTTAAGAGATATAAGAAAACCACCTCCAAGAAGCCAGTTACATTTTTTTTGTGGAAAGATCGAGGAGGTAGATTCACTGAAAATTGCTGTTCTAGGTACAGATTCAGCTGTGGGAAAGCGAACAACGGCCTGGATACTGCTTGATGCTTTTATAAAAGCAGGATTTTCTACCGAGTTCATCGGGACATGTAACCATGCGCACACCCATACCTATCATGGCTGATGAGAGTCTCATGTCGCTTCGCGACGCATTCCGGCTCGCAAAAGGCGATCTGGTTGATATGGTGAATGTGAAATTGATGAAAGTCGGTGGCATCTCGGTAGCTTTGATGGTGAATGCGGTCGCGCGCGCTGCAGGTCTAGAGGTAATGGTGGGATGTATGGATGAGGCGGCCCTTTCAATTGCTGCGGGTCTGCATTTTGCTCTTGCTCGCCCCAATGTTGCATATGCTGACCTGGATGGATTCTTGGGTCTGGAGAAGGATCCAACTGCCGGTGCAGTAAAATTGGAAATGGGGGTACTCTATCCTGGAGATCTGCCAGGACTTGGTTTTGATTTGAAGGAGTAAATATAAATCAGTATGAATCAGTAATAGTTACTTTTTTAACGGAGAGAATATTTTATCTGTATATTTAATAGTAAAATATTATTAAAGGAGGAGCAGACCAGTGAGAATAGCATGGATATCAAGCTGGCCTCCCAGACACTGCGGTATTGCAACTTATTCAATGGAGCTCGTTCAAGCTCTTCGAGAGAAAGGAAATGAAATACACATAGTCTGTCATACAGACGGGGGAGGTCCAGGTGAGAGAAACGTGTACCCTGTAATTGATACTTGCGAGGCTGGCTGGGATGAAAAGGTCTATGAAACGGTTAAAACTATAAAACCCGATCTCGTTCACATCCAGCATGAATACGGATTGTACCAGATGCACGGTGATCACGCATCAGGATTGTTTCGACCACTGTTTCGGTGGAAAGTGGAGGGGAACTTTGCTGTAGTTGTCACCTATCACTCCGTCTATACGGTCCTCAACCCTATGATCAGGTGTTATATGGACCTGATGCAGAAAATAGTGGATGCAGGGATTGTGCATTCAGAGTATCAGTGGGCCTATCTTCCGGTAAATGTGGGTAGGATTTTTGATAATGTCTATATCATTCCCCACGGCGCGAAGAGTGATGTTGCTATTTCGAAGGAGGAAGCAAAAGAATCCCAGAGTCTTGCCGGAAAAAAGATTGTTGGAATGATCGGGTGGTTTACACCCACAAAAGCATTTCACAGGGTTATCAATATCTGGGATGATCTTGCGATGCATCTGGAACAGGACACGGTTCTTGTTCTTGCTGGAGATGCACGTATGGGGGACCCTGGCCAGATCGACTATAAAAATGAACTGCTGGCCAGCATTGAGAAGTGCAAGTCAAAAGACAGGATTAAACTCATAATAGGAAGCTTTTCACCATTTGAATATGACAGAATTTTGGGCTGCTTTGACGTGATGGTAATGCCCTATACTTTTGCTTCTCAAAGCGGTAATCTGGCTCACTCCTTTGCTCTAGGGGTACCGGTTATTGTCTCAAATCTGGAGGGTCTGAAGGCGGAGGTTGAGGCAAGTGGTGCAGGAGTTACTGTCCCCCCTGGTGATGATGAGGAGCTGAAACGGGCGATACTTACAATGATGGGAGATGATACCCTGAGGAATAAGTACGCGCAGAAAGCGCTCACTTATGTGAAAAACAGGATCGGATGGCCTATAACAGCTGAAAAGCATCTGCGATTGTATAGGAAAGTAATCAAGGAGAAAAAGAAAGAAGAGAAGGATATAAGATTCGAGTCAATGCTCGAGAGTTGAATCAGTGCTCCCGGTTGATTTTATCAACTT
>Ga0209636_10000359_pt1 | contig 43263 bp, 34 predicted proteins | sample DeeMarSWOR152_54_FD_187464 | JGI IMG/M metagenome (GOLD analysis project Ga0209636, IMG submission 187464) | Marine sediment microbial communities from White Oak River estuary, North Carolina - WOR-1-52-54 (SPAdes) (version 2) | ecosystem: Environmental > Aquatic > Marine > Intertidal zone >... | reverse complement strand
GTCATCACCTTGGTAATTGTTGGCAAGCATTCTGAGAAGATAAGCCCGATTCTTTCGGAAAAGCAGGTAGAGTGGGAAAAGAAGAGGCCAGAGAGATTTCCTCTAAAAAAACTTGCTCATTTCAATCGATTCAAAAGTTAAAGAAATAATAAGAAGGAGATATTTCCCCAAATTTCATCCCTTTGCAAAATACTTGCTTTAATTATATTCTAAGATTGAAGGTTAGAGATAAAAAAATTAAATTAGAGAGCCAAAAAAAATGAATCGTGTCGTAGTTACGGGCGCCACAGGTTTTATCGGAAAAGCCCTCTGCTTTCGTCTACTTGAAGAAAATTATGATGTCGTTGCTCTTTCTCGCAGTAAAGAGAAAGGAGAAAAAATCTTCGGAACCGGTGTTACAGTTGTTGGGTGGGACGGGAAAAGCTCCAAAGCTTGGCAGGATTATGCTAACGGTGCTTATGCAATAGTGAACCTGGCAGGAGAAAACATTGGTTCAGGACGCTGGACGACAGAAAAGAAGCACGCTATCCTTCAGAGCAGGCTAGATGCAGGAAGAGTTGTTGTTGAAGCGTTGAAGTCTGTTTATAACAAGCCTGAGGTAATCATTCAGGCTTCAGCCATTGGTTATTATGGCTCGCGTGAGGATGAAATTATTGATGAATCATTTTCTGTTGGCGAAGGATTCCTTGCCGATGTAGTCAAAAAGTGGGAGCTTTCCACACAAGAAGTAGAATCTTACAAAACTCGACGTGTAATTATTCGTTCAGGTGTTGTCATAGGAAAAGAAGGAGGAGCCGTCCTCCGCCTTATAAAACCTTTTCGCCTTTTTGTCGGTGGTCACCTGGGAAGCGGAAAGCAATGGTTTTCCTGGATCCATCTTGAGGATGAGGTCGAGGCAATCCTTTTTCTCATGCAAAGAGAGGATTTAAAAGGTGTTTTCAACCTGACAGCACCACGTCAGCTAATCCAGAAGGATTTTGCTCGTATTATGGGAAAGGTTATGAAGCGGCCCTCTTGGTTCCCTGTTCCGAGTTTCGTCTTCCGGCTATTTTTTGGTGAGATGGCTAAGGAGATGCTTTTATCAGGTCAGCGGGTTGTTCCAAGACGACTTCTGGAGGCGGGCTATCGATTCGTTTATCCTCAGGCAGAGCTTGCGCTTAATGAGATTTTAGGAAAAATAAACCAATATTAGAATCGGCTAATATTTGGGGTTGTACTCATTTTCTGATCTTAATCTGATCTAAATAAATCAAATTTCTATACACTAAGGTGGGCTTGATAAATCAAGCCCCTACACAAGAAAAATCAAGCCCCTACACAAGAAAAATCAAGCCCCTGCAGTATTAGGGAAGTGCTTGATCAAATAGTAAGAACGCTGATTAAATGATGATTTCTTTTGGTATTTCTCTAAGGTTAAAATCTGAGGCCATGCTTTTGCAGTAAGCCCCGGTACAGAGCACAGCCAGGATATCGCCCTTCTTCGGCACTGGCATTTCAATCTCTTTTCCGAAGACGTCTCCCGTCTCACAAAGGTTACCGGCAACTGTAATCCTTTCCTTTTTCCCATAATTGACGTTGGAACAATTAACGATGTGATGATATGCTCCCGAATAAATGGCAGGTCTTGGCACAGTGTTAAAGGTTCCCGCATTTATGCAAGCAAAGAGGTTGTTGTAGCTTTTTTTCATATACTCAACCTTGACCAGCAACACACCAGCGTCTGCGGCTAAATATTTTCCTGGCTCCATGGCGATGGTTTTTATCCCTAAGTCCGATTTTTTTATTTTTTCGCAAATATATTCTACATATTCCTTAACTGGAAACTTTTCCTGGCCTAAAGAATATTGGGGCCCAAATCCGCCGCCGAAATCAAGAAATTCAAGGGTAAATCCCTGGCATTGTACCTCGGATGCTTTCTGGACCATCTTATCAACCGCGTCTTTTACGGCTTCAATATCCTGCTTAGTCCAGCCAGAGCCTAGATGGTGATGCAATCCTACAGGAGTAAAACCATATTGAGATGCCTTGGTGAAAGTCTGGATTACTTTCTTTTCTTCAACGCCGAACTTAATCGGCATCCCGTCGTAAGTTTTTTCTCCAGCAGTAACGACTTTCGAATTAAATCCCCTTCCTATCCCGGGATTCCACCTTACTGCTACCTTGATCTTTTTGTGCTTGAACCATCTCTCCCTGACTTCTTTCATAAGCTCGAGTTGTTCTTCAGCGTCTATGTTGACTATCAGATCGTCCTGATCGAATGCCAGTTTGAGGTCTTCTGAGCTGACGCTTGTCCCTGTGAAGAATATTCTATCCGCAGAGAATCCCGCGCGAAGAGCTTCAGCGACTTCCCCCGGAGAGACTGCATCTATAAAGGCCCCGATATCTTTTAGAATTTTCAAGATTTCTTGATGAGGATTTGCTTTCATCGCATAGTATAGTTTAATTTCCAGAGATGTTTTGCCAGCGAAAGCCTTAAGAAGTGCTTTGAAATTAGAAAGAATCTGGTTTTTGCTGTAGACAAAAAGCGGAGTTCCGTGCGCTTTAGCCACCTTTGTGGCTTCTTTGTCCTCAAGATAGAGCTTTCTTCCTTTTAGATTCACGAAGTTGTTTTCCCACCACATGCTTTTAGGTCTCTTCTTACTGACTCCTATTTTTCATCAAATAAACCGAGCTGTCCTTCACTAATTTTTTTTGCTAATTCTTTAAGGACAGGATATTGCTCGGCGAGAAGAGGGGGGATGTCAAGTTTTTCACCTGTAATTAGATTTTTGATCTGAAGAGCGTTGGCTAATGCCTGTCCTCTATAATGGTTATTGGTGATGACATAGACTTTGCTGCTTTGATTGCCTAAATCTTTTATTCTCTTGATCCAATCTTCGAGTTCTTCTTTCGTGTAGAGATAATTGTATCGCTCATCCCTACCAGCATCTTGTTTAAACCAATTCTTGTAATTTCGTCCGTGCAGCCTGACGTAGGAGAATTCGGGATTTGTGCTGATAGAGCTGGGCTTGATTGAATTTCGAAATATAGGCTGGTCGATATTGCAGAAGCTTACGTTGTATTCTGAGAGAAGCTTATAGAAATCGGGGCTATCCCAGGAGGAATGCCTTACTTCCAAGGCTAGAGGATAGTCAGAGAAAGATTTGAATAAATTAATCAAATATTCGTTGTTTGAGGTTGTGCTCGCAAAAGACCAGGGAAATTGAATCAAGATAGAGGCCAACCTCTCTTTCGCCCTGAGAGGTTCGATGCCGAACTTAAAACTATCCACATCATTTTGATTGAAGCCCTTTCTCTTATGGGTAAAAACCTGATGGAGCTTGACTGCGAAGAGAAAATCAGGATAGTTTTCAACTTTTTTTATCCAGGAAAGAGAAATTTGGATTACAGGCGGTCTGTAAAATGTGCTGTTAATTTCAATAATATTTATATACTGGCCTAAGAATATGAGGGCGTGGAAACCTCGGACTTTTTTTTGAGGATATACAATCCCTTCCCAGTCGTCGTAGCTCCAACCAGCCGTGCCTATGAAATAATCTGCCATGGGATCACGTATTGTTTTCGTTTAATTTATGCCTTATTATCCCAAAAAAAAAGGGGACAGGCTACTTTTTCTTTAAACAAAAAAAAGGGGACAGGCCGCTTTTTGCTAAAGAATCAGGACAGCTCTGGGTTCAGGCCTTATCATGAGGAAAGCTAGATAATCAAGGGAAGCAAAATTTCTCTTTTCAGTGGCAAGGCCTAAATACCCATAAGGTACCAGATAAAGTAGCCTGTCCCCTTTTTTCCTGCTTTTTTCCTGAAAAAAAGATTGCTCCTGAGATTTTTTTTGATTATTATGTTTAAGAAAAAAGAGGAACAGGTAAATGAGAAAAGTCTTTATTATTTTTTTAGCCCTGCTCGTTTTACTCTGCTGTGAAAAAAAACAAGAAGACCTCTATACGATTGGTATTTTTCAATTTAACGATGCTCCAACACTTAATGAGGTTCGAGAAGGCTTTATTCGTGCTTTAGAAGATAAAGGTTTAAGGAATAATGAGAATATCCGGCTGAAAATAAGGAACAGCTACGGAAATCTTCCTGAAGTCCAGAGAGTTGCCCAGGATTTTGTCGATGAGGACGTTAATATGATCGTTGCCCTTTCAACTCCGTGTCTCCAGGCTGCTCTGATTGCAACTCATGAAATTCCAATCATATTTTCTTCTGTTGCTAATCCCTTCCTGGCCGGTGCTGGCAAGTCTGCCAATGACCACCGGAGCAATGTTTCAGGAGTCTCTTCAAGAGGACCTATTGAGAAGAGTTTAGATTTTATCAGGGAAGTTTTGCCCAGGGCTAAAAGACTCGGGACTCTGTGGACACCAGCGGAGATCAATTCAGAATTTTATCTGGAGTTAGCTAAGCGAAGAGCAAGGGATTTGGGTTTTGAAATAGTGGACGTTCCTATCGCCAATAAAAGCGAAATCCTTCATTCTGCTCAAGTCTTGATCAATAAAAAAATAGATGCTATTTATCAAATTTCAGATAATACAATGAATGCCTCTTTCGAAACCATAGGCAATGTGGCAGAGGAAAATTCCATGCCTCTTTTTGGCGGTTTTCTGCTTTCTACTCATCGTGGAGCTTGCGCAGCCCTGGGGTGGGATTTTTTCGAGATGGGTTATAAGGTGGGAGAAATCGCCATCAGGGTTAAAGACGGTGAGAGTCCTGCTAGGATCCCTATTCAGTATATGAGCAAAGTGAGGATGCACCTTAACCTGGATGCTGCAGAAAAGCAAGGGATTAAATTTTCCGACGAGGTCCTGAGAAAAGCGGATGAAGTTGCCGGCGTTGAGGAAAAGTCACAGGATTATTCTGATTTTTGATGAAAAAACTTTTAAAAGTCGCTGTAGTCTCTATCCTTTTTTTCCTGTTAGGTAGTCTCGTCTTCTTTTTTGTTTATTTTTATCGATCTATGCCTAAGATAAACAGGAATATCTTTTTGTCAGGTATAGAAACTGATGTCGAAATAATCAGAGATAGCTGGGGAGTCCCTCATATTTTTGCTCAACACGAAAAAGATCTCTTTTTTGCCTGCGGATATGTTCACGCCCAAGAAAGAATGTGGCAAATGGAACTTACCCGGAGAGCAGGTAAGGGAGAACTCTCTGAAATATTCGGCATAAAAACCCTGGAGAGGGACAGGTTTATAAGAACCTTGGATCTTAAGGAAGCAGCGAAGAGAGATTATGAGAAACTCTCACCCAAGATGAAAGATCTAATCCACTCTTATAGCCAGGGAGTCAATTCCTGGATGAATTCCCGAAAATTAAACTGGCCCCCTGAATTCTTGCTTTTAGGCTATAGACCTCAACCATGGAGTCCTCTGGATTCTCTAATCGTCAAGGAAATAATGGCATTGCTTCTCTGCGTGGATTATCAAAGCGAAGTTTTGAGAGCAAAATTGGTAAAAGAGCTTGGTGCCCGAAAAGCTCTCCAGATATTGGAAGAAGGAATCGCTGCCCCTTACCTTGAAATAGAGGATGTGCCTTTGTCTGAGCTGTCTATGCCGTTTCCTTTCCAGGGAAGCAACAATTGGGTTTTGTCCGGGAGCCGCACTGAATCAGGAAAACCTCTTTTGGCTAACGATCCCCACCTTGCAATCAGTCTTCCTCCCGTTTGGTACGAAATTCATGCTTCCTGTCCCGGTCTGAACGCTGTAGGCGCCTCTCTTCCTGGAGTACCGTTGGTCATCATCGGTCATAATGAATCTATAGCCTGGGGAATAACTAACTCTGCGGTGGATGTGCAGGATCTTTATATTGAAAAACTTAACTCTTCTAGAGATATGTACTGGGATAATAATGAATGGAAGCCTCTCTTTACAAAAGAAGAGAGAATCAAGATTAGAGGAGAAAAGGAACCCGAAAGAATCGAAGTAAGCTGGACAGAACGGGGACCTGTTGTTTCCCCAGTTCTCAACGAAAACGAGAAGCCTCTTTCTTTAAGCTGGACGATCTATGACGGCGGGAGAACCATGGAATCATTCTATCTTCTAAACAAAGCTCAAAATTGGCAGGAATTTGTTAGTGCTTTGAAGTTGTTTGACGCCCCTTCACAGAATTTTGTTTACGCCGATAAGGAAGGGAATATCGGCTATTATCTGAGCGGGAAAATTCCTATAAGAGAAGATGTGGCTGCTCTTTTTCCTTATCCTGGCTGGGAAGAGGAAGGTAAATGGCAGGGTTATCTGAAAGAAGAAGAAAAACCTAATTTTTATAATCCCAAGAACGGATTAATCGTCACTGCTAACAATAAAATCATTCCTGATAATTTTCCTTATTACATGGGCTTTGTCTGGGAAGCACCTTTCAGAGCAGAGAGAATAAGAGAATTGCTCCTTCAGCTGGAAAAGCACAGCGTGGAGACGATGAAGGTTATCCAGAACGACGTATTTTCCAAAAAGGGAGAGCTTTTTCTCCCTTACATACAGGAAATAGAGATAGCAGAAGGAGAGTCGAAGCAGGCCCTTGATATCCTGAAGAGCTGGGATTTGCGGTTGTCCTCAGGAAAAGAGGCTGCTCTCTACAAGATTTTCATGAATTTTTTCCACGAAGAGGTCTTCAAAGACGATCTCGGCGAAGATTATGAAAGATTTAAATCGCTTTTCAAGCGTAAGCGGGCTGGACTTCTCAGGATCCTTTCAGATCCTCTCTCGGTTTGGTTCGATAAAAAGGAGACTCAAACCGTAGAGACAAGAGAGGAAATAATAGAGATTAGCCTGGAGAAGGCGTATAAGTGGCTCGAAGAACGATACGGCCCTGCAGACAGATGGGATTGGATGAAGATAAATTCCTTTCGTTTCCAGCATTCGTTGGGTGAGGTCCCTCTTTTGAAATTCCTCAACCGGGGTCCTTATCCTCTTGGCGGCGATGCTTTTACAGTAAAACTTTCTTCATCATCGTCGCTTGTTAAAAATTTGGGAGTTTCTTATCGTCAAATTATTGATTTATCTGATTTCAGAAATTCTGTTTGTGTCCTAAGCTCTGGCGAAAGCGGCCATTTTCTCGACCGGTTTTACGATAATCAGATCTCGCTCTGGCTGGAAGGCCAGTACCATCCGATGCTCTTCGATCCTGCTGACATCGGAGAAAAAGCAGCAGGAATTTTAATATTAAAGCCTGTTAAATAAAAAAGTTTGTCTCAAAGTGACGGGATATTAAATGTTAATGCGAGGAGCGTAGAAGATTCCTTCGCTTTGCTCGGAACAGGCTTAGCAGTCTAATCATTAAAGTGCGGGTTTGATGAATCAAGCCCCTACAGCTTTTTTCATGGGATTGCTTTAAAAGATTTTGGTTAGATCTTGACTTTTAATATCTAATCGTGGTCATAAATAGAGAGGAAAGCATCAAAAGATAGTGATGAACGTAGAAATGTCAAAAGTTGAGGCCAAATTTCAATTTATAACCAATTATTAGAGGCGAAGAATGAATATTCACGGACTATTAAAAGAAGAGCACATTTTCCTCAACATAGAGCCAGGAGATAAGAGGTCTGTCCTTGAGGAAATTGTTTCTGAGCTGAAGAAGAGAGGATTGATTTCTAAGGAAAAAGGCGTCGTAGATGAGCTTTTGAAAAGAGAAGGCCTGGGAAGTACAGGCTTAGAGAAAGGAATAGCAGTGCCCCATGCTTTAATAGAAAAGATAGAAAAGCCTCTTCTTGCTTTGGCTCTAATAAGGAAAGGAATCAATTTTGAAGCCGCGGATGAAATGCCTACCTATATCATCCTCCTCTTATTGGGGAACAAAGATAATCCCGGCTCTCAACTTAGATTACTTGCTCATATTTGTCGTATGGTCAAAGAAACCAAGTTTGTGGAGAAAGCAAAGAAGGCAAAGTCATCCCATGACATTCGTTTGATCTTGAAAAAAGAGGAAGATAAGATTTAATGAAACTCTTGATTTTGATTCTTAACAAAGTTGAAAAGCTTGAAGAAGTACTGGAGGGCTTTCTCGAAATAGGAATAACCGGGGCAACAGTCATCGAGAGTAGTGGAATGGGCCATGTCTTGTCTGAAGAGGTGCCGATTTTCCTTGGCTTAAGATTTATGTTTGCAGGGGAAAAGCCTCACAATAAAACAATTCTTTCTGTTATCAAGGATGAAAAAGAAAAACCTGTCATCAAACTGCTTAAGAAGATTTTAGGAAGTCTGAATGAGCCAGGAACAGGCATTATATTCACGATTCCGTTAGATAAAGTCGAGGGCTTGAAGCCTGAAATATAGTATTAATGAAAGCCATTTTCGCTTTCGGCCTTCTTGTGCTTATCGCTTTTCTTGGCTCTCAATTCCTCTTTAAAAGAAAAAAACTTTTCTTACCTTTGAGCTACTTTTTTCTATCCGGTATTATCTATATATTTTTAGGTCTTTCTCTGGGGAAGAATGGTCTGAATGTTTTAAGTCCTGCAGTCCTGCAAGGACTTACTCCTTTGATAAGCCTTGGATTGGGATGGGTAGGATTCATTTTTGGATTCCAACTAGAATACAGATATCTCCGCAGATTTCCTCAGAGATACGTTGAACTTTCGCTTTTGCAATCTCTTTTTGTGATTGGTCTTGCTGTAGCGGCTTTTGGATGGCTATTAAGAGCTCTTTTTCCCTCCGAGCCTTCATCTTTCCTTTATGGGATGGCTGTTGCTCTTGGCCTTTTCCTGAGTCTTAATTCTCCATCTCTTCTTAATTTCGCCTCGTCCGAGATCCCCCAAAAGGGGAACTACTATCATTTAGCTCGATTCTTGGTCAGCGTGAGTGGATTCTGGGGAATAGGAGGACTTGCCCTGGTCGCTTCTTTCTGGCATTTTCCTTTTTTTGAAAGCAATGTCTTTAACAGGGGACTTGTTCTTCTCCTTAGTTCGACAATATTTTCCATTTTCGTCGCTTATTTTTTTCATTTTTTGACGATTAAAAAGACTTCAGAGCATGATCTGCTGGTTTATCTGCTGGGGCTGGTTTTCTTTGCATCAGGAACAGCTGCCTATTTTAACCTGCCTTCTCTGTATGTGTGCATGGTCCTGGGTATTACATTTTCCAATCTAACCAGAATTCAGGAAAAGCTCTATCCTCTCATCCTTTCCACTGAAAAACCATTTTATATAATTTTTCTTATTCTGATAGGTGCCCTATGGGAATTTAATCTAGATTATAGAATCGCTCTTTTGGTTGTTATGTTACTCATATTAAGGGTTGTGGGATACTCTTTTCCGCTACGTTCCTTTGGAAAAATTCTTCGCTTTTCTTTTCCTTTGCCGGCACACTTTGGGCTCTGTTTTCTCTCTTCAGGAGGGATTGCAATCGCTTTTATCGTTAGCCTTAAATTGATTTATCCGTTCCCTCTGATTGATGTTTTTGTTTCTGTGGCCTTGATTGCAACAGTTTTAAGCGAGCTTTTAGGCCCCTGGGCTTTAAAAAGCTCTATCATCAAGCTTGATACGGAAAAATGAATATTATTGTGTTGGTTGTTGTCTTTTTTATCATGCTTTTTTTGAAAAGCTCCTCCTTAGCTCCTTTCTCCAATCCCAGTTTTTCTCCAACCATTTCTCTTGGGTTTATATTAATTTTCGCCTTTTTAGTGGGGAAGGCAATAAATCGGTTCAAACTACCTCAAATCACTGGATTTATTCTAGCCGGTATTTTTTGCGGCCCATATATCCTCAAATTCTTGAGCATAGGAGATGTTGAAAATTTGCAGCTCCTCGATGGATTGGCACTGAGCTTAATCGCATTGACGGCTGGGGGAGAGATGAGGATAACTCATCTCAGAAAAAATGTAAAAGCGATTTTCTCTATTCTCATTTTTCAAACAGTCATAATCATCGCGGGATTTGTAATCTTTGGTCTTTTTGGACGTTCTTTTTTTCCTCTTTTTTCGGATAAGACCCTTGCTCAAGGATTTGCTCTATCTATTCTTTTAGGCACCCTGGCTACTGCGACTTCCCCTTCAACAACAATAGCTGTTATAACAGAGATAAAGGCCAAGGGAAAATACACAGACCTTATCTTGAGCACCGCAGTCATTAAGGATTTTTTGGTAATCGGACTCTTTGCTCTTTCCCTCTCTTTGTATAGGTTCTTAGCAGCTCCTGGAAAAGCTATTGAAGCTAATGTTCTGACAATGCTCTTGTGGGAGATAGGAGGTTCTGTCTTACTCGGGGGTCTTGCAGGATTAGGGATAGTACTCTACCTCAAGTACATTAACAGGGAAACTGCTGTCTTCATCCTGGGGGTGGCCTTTTTTACCTATCAGATTTCCCATAACCTCGGGCTTCACCCTCTTATGATTTGTTTGGTGGCCGGATTTTTGGTGGAAAATTTTTCTTCGCGAGGAGATAGCTTAATACAGGCTATTGAGAAAGTCTCTGTTCCAATCTATGTTGTTTTTTTTGCGATTTCTGGTGCCTCGCTTAATTTGGAGGCTTTGCGCAGAAGTTGGGTATTAGCCCTAATTTTTGTCGTGTGGAGAGGCATTTTAAAGTTTTCAGGTACCTATGTCGGAGCAAAGGTTGCTAAAGAAGATCCAGGAGTTCAAAAGCACAGTTGGGCGGGATTTATCTCTCAGGCAGGTGTCGCTTTGGGAATGGCAGTGATTGTGGAAAGAGCTTTTCCGGAATGGGGAGGTGAGTTTAAGGCCATAGTGTTGGCTGTTATTGCCATCAACCAGATTATAGGTCCGGTCCTGCTCCAAAGGCTTCTTTTTAAAGTGGATGAGGCTGGTAAAAAACAAATTGATAGTTAACGTGAGGGCTTTATTTATCAAATCCACTGCTTGTTTTTTTTGGGATTTGACTTTCGTCAGGGTTTGATTTTTTTAGGGGTTTGATTTATCAAGCCCATATTAAATTTCTTGTAGGGGCTTGATTCATCAAGCCCACCTTTTTCCCTATGGATTTATTTAATAAAGCCATATTTTTTTCCTGGAAAATGGGAGGAGGCACTCTTTTTTATTTAAATAGCTATGATGCATTGTCCCTGACCGATCTTAATCGCGTTCTTAATTGCTTTGTGGGTGAGCTGAGTTGCAAGAAGACATGCTTTCTCTAGGGAGTTTCCTTTAACCATGTAACCCAGAAGGCTTGAGGATAAGAAACATCCTGTTCCATGAACCCTTTTTCTGATTTTTTCCTTTTTAAAGAAATAAAATTCCTTCCCGTCATAAAGAAGGTTGACCATCTGTCTTGGGAAGTGTCCTCCCTTTATGAAGCAGGGAATGCTGCTGATTGAGAAAATGCTTTTGGCTGCTTTTTTCATATCCTCGGTATTTTTGATTTTAATTCCGGATATCATGCCCGCCTCTTCCAAATTTGGAGTGAGGAGAGAGGCCTGTCCTTTTATTTCAGAGATGTAGCTGGGGATTGAGTCTCTTTTTAGAAGCCAAGCTCCTGAACTTGATTTAAAGACCGGGTCGACAACTTTCGGAGTGTTCGGATTATCTGTTAAGATTCGTTTTATAACTTCAATGTTTTTTCCACAGCCGACCATCCCGACTTTAAGGCCTGAGAAAGAAACATCTTCGCAAAGCGCTTGGTACTGATCCCAGAGAAGATTGGGAGAGAGACAATGAACCTTCCTTACCTCCTTGGTGTTCTGCGAAGTTAGGGAGGTTAGAGCGGCCATTCCCTGGAAGCCAAGGAGCTGGAAAACTTTTAAATCGAGTGAGACGCCTGCTCCTGATGTGGGGTCGTATCCTGCTATGGAGAGAAGAATTTTTTTGGGAGTCAAATCTTTATTTTTAACTAAAAATTTTTTATTGAGAATCCCGCATTATTTACTATTTGCCGAGGGATATGCTAACATATTATAAGTTTCAAATGAAGGCAAGGGCACATATTTTAGTTACTGGAAGAGTTCAAGGTGTCTTTTTCCGCGATCGTACTCAAAAATGGGCCTCTTCACTTAATCTAACAGGTTGGGTAAAAAACATAAGGAGTGGTCAGGTAGAAGCCTTAGCCGAAGGGGATAAAGAAAAAATTGAAGAGCTGATTAACAAGTTAAACGAGGGACCTCCTTTAGCCCATGTGGAAAAAGTCGATGTCAACTGGGAAGAATATAAGGGGGAATTCAAAGATTTCAAGGTAGTTTTCTCTGATTTCTGGTAAACCGCAGGTCCTGATTTAACATGCCTACCTAATTCCTATCTTTTAAGGGCTTGATTCATCAAGCCCACATTTTTGATCTAATAAATGAATTTGGATATTACTGAGATTTTTTTTGTTCTAAAAATTTCTGGCGGCATTCACTGGAACAGAAATAATATTCTTTTCCTTCGTAAACATGCTTGATTGCATTTTCCTTTGGAATATAGGTATTACATATGTCATCTTTAACCATTATGCCTGAAGTGCCTTTTGAAGCTCTTGGGGGCTTGCTTGCTTTGTTTAAAGCCCTGAAAAAACGGAAGAAAAGGTAGCCGATATAAGCAAGGATAGCATAAAAAATAATCTTTATTATTCCAGCAATCATGCTTTAAACTTAGACGATTTGAATAATCATGTCAAACCAAAGCTCCTGAACACCCCAGACATCTAAGAGACCTTTAAGGAAGTCCTTTATGAGCTTTGTTAATATTTATTTTTTGAATCTAGGATATTTTTGCATCACAAAATAATAAAGGTTTTAAAGGTATGATCCGGCCAAATTTTTCTTGATTAATGAAAAGCTTAAAAGTAATATGAAAAAGGAAAACGGAGTTCATTTTAATGCTACGAGGAAGAAGTGCGTATCCTCCTGAATTCTTCCGCTAATCTTTTTTGGATAGAGAGAGAGGATGGATTTTTTATTCACTCAAGAACAAAAAATTTTAAAAGACTCAATCCGAAATTTCGCCGAAAAGGAAATTCAGCCCTTTATTAAGGAGAGCGATGAAAAGGGAAAATGGCCGGAGGAGCTGACAAGGAAATTGGGAGAAATGGGATTGTTGGGCATTATCATTCCTCCAGAATATTCGGGGGCAGGATATTCTAATGTGGATTATGTCATTATCCTGGAAGAGATTTCCAAAGTAGATCCTTCTGTTGGCTTGGTAGTTGCAGCCCACAACTCGCTCTGTTCAAATCATTTTAATCTCTTCGGGAATGAAGAGCAAAAGAAAAAGTACCTGACAAGACTGGCTTCTGGGCAGACTTTAGGGGCCTGGGGACTTACTGAAGCAGAGGCTGGTTCCGATGCAGCGGCTTTAAAAACTAAAGCTCGAAAAGAAGGAGATTATTGGGTGCTCAACGGGTCAAAGCTTTTCATCACCAACGGCTCTTTAGCTGAAATCCTGGTAGTTATGGCTGTCACTGATCCTGAGAAAGGAAGGAAGGGCATTTCTGCTTTTATCTTAGAGAAAGGAATGAAAGGCTTTAAACCTGGGAAAAAGGAAGATAAATTGGGCATAAGAGCAGCCGATACTTCTGAACTTATTTTTGAAGATGCAAAAGTTCCTGCCGAGAATATCATCGGCAAAGAAGGGGAAGGTTACAGGCAAGCCATGACTATTTTGGACGGAGGCCGAGTCAGTATCGCCGGGTTTTCTTTAGGCATTGCTGCCGGGGCTTTGGAGTCGAGTTTAAAGTATGCCAAAGAGAGGAGTCAATTTGATCAGCCTATAGCCAATTTTCAGGCCATCCAATGGATGCTTGCTGATGGTTTTACCGAACTGGAGGCTGCTCGCCTTTTGACCTATAGAGCAGCTTTCCTTGAAGACCAGGGAAAGAAGATTCCCAAAGAATCTGCCATGGCCAAACTCTTTTCGAGCGAGCTAGCTGTGAAAGCTTCTTCTGTAGCGGTTCAGATTTTTGGAGGCTACGGGTTTATAAAAGATTATCCTGTAGAAAAGTTCTACAGAGATTCAAAATTAGCCACCATCGGGGAAGGAACCTCCGAAATACAGCGCTGGATTATTGCTCATAAAGTTCTTTCCGAATATTGATACAGACGCAATTATTCCAGTGTCATTGCGAGGAGAGAAGCGACGCGGCAATCTCAACCTTTTTTTATGAGATTGCCACGCTTCCTTCGGTTGCTCGCAATGACAATTTATTATACGAGATTGCCAGGCTCTTTCAGGACTCGCATTGAAATTGTAAAAATACATATTGCGTTTATATTTGTTACGCAAACTAATTTCTCAGTCCCGCCTAATAAATTAGACTAAGCCCAGGAGAAGAGCTAAACTCTTAAGAGAGACCGGGTACAAGAAATAAGCAGGAAAGACAGGAATGATGGATTTAGCCCAAGAATTAATTAAAGGAAACCATATAGCCATTGCCCGCGCTATCTCTTTGGCGGAAAACAACAGAACTGCTGCACAGGAGATGATGAAAAAAATTTTCCCCCAAACCGGAAAGTCACTTGTTGTCGGAGTTACAGGTTCTCCTGGTTCAGGCAAGAGCACTTTGGTTGACCAAATGGTAGTTCATCTTAGAAAAAACGGGAAGAAAATTGGCATTATCGCTGTAGATCCTTCCAGTCCTTTCACCGGAGGAGCTATTTTGGGGGATAGAATACGGATGATGCGGCATAGCACAGACCCTGAAGTATTCATTCGCAGCATGGCAGCCAGAGGGCATTTAGGAGGATTAGCCAAGGCGACAGGAGAGGCAATTGCCATACTTGAAGCAGCAGGAAAGGATTTTATTCTGGTGGAGACAATAGGTGTGGGCCAGGACGAAGTTGAAGTGGTGAAGCTTGCGGATATTGTTCTTGTCATCTTAATCCCCGGGGCAGGGGATGAAATTCAGGCTTTTAAAGCAGGGATTATGGAGATCGCTGATCTATTTGTTCTCAACAAAGCAGATTCTCCAGGAGCTGAGAAGACAGAAAAGCAGCTACAGGCCATGCTTGATTTAGGGTTTGGGGGAGAAACCGTGCCGCCTGTGGTCAAAACTGTGGCCACAGAAGGAAAAGGAGTGAAGCCTCTGGTTACTGAGATTGGTAAATTGGTCGCGAGCAAAAGCCAGGAATTCATAGATTCAAGGAAGAAAAGATTGATATCCTGGATGTTGAGGGATATTATAAGTGATAAAATTTATCAGGCTGTCAGTCAAAACATCCCAGAATCAGAATATGAAAGCCTTATCGAGAAAATTTATAAGAGAGAAATCGACCCTTATACCGTTGCTGATAAAATAGTTGGAAGGTTAAAAAAGGCAAAAGCCTAGGAAGCAAAGAGGAATGCTCAAGACGTTGGGAAATATTCTTATTATAGGAGGCTCTTTAGCAATCGTTCTAGGAATTGTTTTCAAGCTGTCTGGAAGGTTCAAATGGATAGGCAGACTTCCTGGAGATATAATCATTCATAAAGGAAACTTCACGTTTTATTTTCCGCTGGTTACTTGCCTTCTTATAAGCCTGTTCCTGAGCCTTATTCTTTTTCTAATCTTCAAAATAATATTGAAACATTAAAAAGACGGTAATCTTTCAATCCCTCTTGATTCTTATAAATCCCAGAAAACCTTGTATTACTTAACTATATGGAATCCTTCTTCATCCTCCTCTTCCTATTGTCTATTATCGAAGATTAAAACACAGGAATTTTCTTTTTTAAGCTGGGATAACATGCCCCATTTATTGCTTCATTCACCCATCCAGATATTTCTTATTATTCAATCAACATAAAATATAAAGTAAATAGCCTGAGTTGGTGGTTTTTATGGTGAATTTTTATCTCCCTTTGAAGCTATTAGTCTGGAGCTAATGGAAGGATTAAACCCTCGTAATCTAAGGATTTTTTTGGCTATCTTTTTGTTTCTTTCGCTTCTATCTTTTTCAGCATTCCTTGAGCGTATGCATTAGCCGGGTCATGTTCCAAGCTTTTCTTAAACCATTTTCTCGCTTGGGAATAATCTTCTTTTCTGTAGTAAAAATAAGCCACTTTGTTACAGCCATAACTTTTATTTTCCGAGACACCCACATATTTTTTCATATATTCTGCAGCTTTATCATAATAGGAAAGAATATTTCCATATTCTGCTAAACGCCAACAGGTAATCCCTGCATAATGATAACTCCTTGGATCATTAGGTGCCAATTCTATAGACTTTTTAAAGTACTCTAAGGCAACATTTGCTGATTCAAGGCTATCGCGATTTATCAATCCTAAATACCGAAAAGGCCGAGGATCCTTGGGATTTATCTCAATTGCCTTTTTTAAAAGAGGAATCGATTTTTTTGTGATTAATAGCTCACAGAATATCTCAGCCAAAGAGATAAGCGTTCCGTAATCATCTGGATTCTGTTGCAGCTTTTCTTGGAACTGATTGATGTAATAATTATAGTTGCTCTCTATTTCGGAAAATCTCCAGTAATCATCATAGTAGTCATAATCCCAGACATATTGAGAGTATTGATTGTTTTGGAAGGCAAACATATAGGGATGATTAGTTCCTCCAACATGCCATTCGTTGTTAAATGTGTATCTAATCCATTTTGCTGTACTTATAATATCGAACTGCCAGCCTTTAGAAGTTTTTTTGAGAAAAAGTGGCCCGACTCTTCTATTTTGAAAATATAAAACCACTGCACGATCTCCCTTTTGTTTAATTTCATAGGATGCGGAATATAATCGATATATATTTTTGGACAGGGCTTTGCTCGTGCTGGCTTGATATTTTTTCAAAATTTTTGATTCTTCGGTGTAAATATCTAAATTTGGATCGTTGATATTCTTCTTGAATGTTTCCAAGAGTAATGTAAACGTTGCTTCAGGGGTGAGCTGGCCAGAAAAGCGGACTCGTTCCTCTTCAGATAGCTCTTCTCTATGCTCAATTTCTCCTATTGTTACCTTTTTTTTAATTCCTCCTCCTCCTGATAAGTACTTTTCCTCTAAATCTATCTTTTTTCTTATTTCATCATCAGTTAAGTTCCCTTCAGCTCTTCCAATAAATTCTTCTATGGTGGCTGATAGCCCCTCATCTATCTGATTATTTTCAAAGTAACGTTTGAGCTGCTTTCGCTCAATGTATCCGCAGAATAAATCAGTAAACACACCTTCAGCTCCATATCCTACTTCCACTTTTATGAGTTTTTCCTTGCTGGACAGAAGCAGGAGAATTCCTTTCCCGCTGCTGTTCCTTCCTATATTCCATTTCGTAAACATCTCTGAGGCTACATGGGTGATTATTTTGTTTTCCAAAAAAGGGATGGTAACAATGAGCATTTCAACTCCATAACGTTTCTTAAAAAATCCCATGTGTTCTTCTTTATTCTCCAGGGAATGTTTTAAAAGATGGGCATAATCGAAAACATATTTTTTTTCGTAGGGACGGGATTCAAGAATTTTTTCTAAATTAAATGTATCTTCTTTCTTAAATAATCCGCACCCTGCATGCAACAATAGCGCAGTCACACCAAATAGCAAAAGGAGTCTTGTCTTCATATCAAAATTTTACTTTTACTGGCTTCTTGGCTTCTTTGGATGCTTCAAAGTAATCATTTTTCTCAAAGCCAAACATCGTAGCGACGATAGTTCCAGGAAATGTCGCAATCTTTGTATTGTAATACCTTACTCCAGAATTATATCTTTGCCTGGTTATAGAAATCCTATTCTCTGTTCCTTCAAGCTGATCCTGCAAGGCTAAAAAGTTTGAGCTTGCTTTTAGATCAGGATAATTTTCTACCAAAGCAAAGAGACTTTTTAGCGTGCGCGTTAATTCTGATTGAGAAGCTGTTAATGCGGTTAGATCTTCTTTTCCTAAAGATTGTTTCTTGCTAATTTTTTCCAATGCCCCTTGTGCATTGCTTCTTGCATTAGTAATAGCAAGAAGTGTTTCTTTTTCATACTGGGCATATCCTTTTACAGTTTCTACTAAATTAGGTATCAAATCGAGCCTTCTCTGACAGACCACTTCAACCTGAGATTTCGCTTCTTCTACCGCCTTTTCTGCTTTAACGATTCCGTTGTAATTTGATATGATAACAATACCTCCAAAAACAATAATAAGAATGATGAAAAATATCAGGTATAAAAAGATCTTTTTTTTCATGGGTTACCTCCCTGTTTTAATAATTTAGATTTTCCAAAAAAACTGCACTCTTCAGAAAAAATTTTAAGTGAGATTTCTGCATGAGTATAAAGTTCAGGTTTACGGTTATTATTCGATTCTTAAAAGAAAAAAGTTTGAAACCAGTAAAATAGCGACAAAAGTAAAAATAAATAACAGAGAACATTTTTTCCATTAATTGAATTAGCTTTTTACTCTGGCATCAACCATTCTTCCTTTTGCTGGATTTCATTCTATCTCATATAGAATTTTTAAAAAAATTTCACTTCTTTTTCATTTGCTCATCTTTTAAAATTTTTTCCCATCGGTCAATAGCCTTTTTGGATGAATTAGGGGGTGATTTTATGTAAGTTAAGAACGGATAGACTCAATAGATGAAATAAACAGAGTAGATGGCCGTAAGAGTTTGAGAGTGACTGAATGCATGTCTAACATAATTTTGACAAAATATATGAATTTGCTTTTTTGGGTTGCGTTGATTTACTTCCATTTTTTGCTTCGTCCATCCATGCTGATATTGCTTATTATTTGTACCATATAAAAAAATGATTCTTCAAAATTCTTTTGACAAATACAATTTTTCTGTGCTAGAAGAGTGGAGAAGCTCCTGATGATGTTCATCTGCGCAGGGGAAAGCCGTTTATTTTTGCGGCAAACAGAAATTTTTCAATAATAAGGAGGGCATCATGTTAGAAATTCTTTTCCTTATTTTTTTGACCAGGAAAATAGGGAAAATTGTCGAGGAAAAAGGCCGTAAGCCTGGAGGATATAAAGCAATGCTTGTGGCCTTCTGGTTTGGCGGAGAAATAATAGGATTCATCATCGGAGGGGCTATGCTCGGAGAATCCATCGGCATGTACCTAATTGCTTTAATCGGTGCGGGCGTGGGTGCTGCTGTGTCATTCGGGATCGCCAACAATTTATCTCCGGAACGACCTGAATCTCAAACCCAGGCCGGTACAGATATGCATTTGAAAGAATAGGTTAAATTAATAAAGAAGATGTTCTAATTTAATAGATTTAAGGGAGTAAAAGCTATTACCGGGAAAAAAGTGTTAATATTATATGGTGCTCGTTTCTAATGCTGAAAGAAAGTAAGCTTCTCTTTTCATTCGTTCTCTGTTCTATCAGCAAACGGAGGACTTGATGGAGGACCACTTATCGTTTCTTTAAGGGCTCTAACAAAGGAAGTAGAAAAACTCCGCCCTGAAAGCTTTTCAATATCCTCCATTGTTTCAATCTTTACCTCTCCCAGAGAGGTGGGCACATTATTCGCAACTTTATCGTAGAGATTAGCAAGGGCAATGATGCTGCTACCAAAAGGAATCTTGTTTAAGTCTTTATCCAGTTTATCCGCTTCTTTCACGTAGTGGTGAAAATATCCGTAAAGAAGTGGCTCGATTGTTTTCAATAAAGAAGCCATTGTACTCAATTCCACCTGCTCTTTATCCATCGTTTTCTCCTCAGGGATTTTCATATCACCTGATATGAAATTGACTATTTCCTCGTAGAAGGGAAGGTTGGACTGCAAATCTCCTGCCTCATAAAGGAGAGCAGCAGATTTAATGTTTTCCACTTCAGTCTTGCTGAGTTCTGCAGTTTTGGCAATTTCTCCTGCAAGAAGAGAGACTCTTAGGGAACGAGGCTTCTCCTCATCAGCGATTTCAAGATACTTGAGCATGATTTTAAGCGCTCCAAAATAGGATCTCCTCATTCTCTCGAGCCGCCTTTCTCTTTGTTCGCTAAGTGTCCCTATTATGGCCGCGGTCAAGATCAGAAAACCACCCCAATTAGCTATCCTAATCATCTCATCAATTGAAAATACGACTTCCAGACCGAGATAGAGTTTATAAAAAATCAAATAAAGAATGACCAATACAATACAAAAGAGTGCAGTTAAGATGGCTTTTTTCTTCCCTAGAAGATATCCTGAAAGAATGATGGGAAGGAAAAAAAAGTTAAGAAAACTAAGTTTATAGTGTATTAGGAAAGCAATGCCTAAAACTCCTATAAAAACCAGGATGATGATAAGGCCTTCAAAATGGTTACCGATGAATTTTTTAGTTTTTTTCATTTTTATTCCCCCTCAAATTAACCCTCTCTCTTCTTGTTGAATTTATGTTCCACTCCACGCTAAGCTAGTGCTGAGTACTATAGAAGGCAGCCAAATAGCAATCTTTTTTGCATGGCCAGCTATCCTTAACGCAAAACAGTTCTCTTTTTAGTTTAAAAAATTCTCTCAATTATTTTATTTATATTCCCAAATTAATTCCTTAAGTGGCTTATATCACACGAATAAAATGAGGTCAATCACTGAAAAAAAATCCTTGCGGTTTCAGGAGATCATTCCCTTTGTCTAAAGAATCACGTATGATGCTGAACTCCTTATCATAATAAGTGATTAACCTGGATAATTCATAAAATATGCCGACACTATATATTATTTTCAATGATTTTAGCTCTTTAGGTAGGCTTTTCTCAAAATCAAGATTCAAACTTTCTTTTACGTCCATTCATTCACTCTATGTCGGCATATTTTATGAATAATCCAGGTTAACTATGTATTGAGTCGTTTTGTCTCATAAAATTTTGATAAGTAAAATGAAGAGGTCATAGAACTAATGACGTGAAATATAAGAATTATTGCCGCTCGGTAAACCTTTTTCCAGGTTCAGGAGTATATATGTTTGAGTTCTGGATAACGGGATAGATCAATAATGGACAGGATAAATCAGTGATAGAAGGAGGAGATCAATGATTGCAAGGCGGAAAATGAAGAAAACACTCTTATTGTTGTTCATCATTTTATTATCTTTTCAATTTTCTAATGCGGATTCACCCGTAAAGAAAGTTTATGTAACAAGCAATATCAATCCTCGTCCTCCAGTAATTGATGGGAAATTGGATGATCCTGTCTGGGATAAGGTCGCATGGGCAGGCGATTTTATTCAAAGGAGTCCCGATGAGGGAAAGGAACCCTCTCAAGCGACGATGTTTAAGATTCTTTATTGTGAAAGAAACGTTTATATAGCTATTAAGGCCTTTGATAATGAGCCTGAGAAGATTGAGAGAAGAATGGCAAGGCGTGATAACCTTGAGGGAGACTATGTAGAGGTTCATTTAGACAGCTATTTCGACCATAGGACAGCTTTTGGGTTTATGGTTAATGCAGCTGGAGTAAAAGGTGATGTTGTCATCTCCAATGACGGGGATTCCTGGGATGACACCTGGGATCCTATCTGGTATGTGAAAACATATACTGATGAACAAGGCTGGGCGGCAGAGATGAGGATTCCTCTTTCTCAGCTTAGATACGGAAAAAAGCTGGATCAAATCTGGGGACTTCAGGTTATACGCTGGTTACACCGGAAACAAGAAACTTCTAACTGGCAGCTCATTCCTCAAAAAGCATCTGGATGGGTTAGCAGGTTCGGAGAGCTTCAGGGCATAAAAGGACTCAAGGCCCAACGGCAAATTGAACTAACTCCCTACACAGTAGGAAAAACACAGAGGTTTGAGCGAGAGGAAGGCAATCCTTTCGCAACTGGAAGCCTCAGCAATCTCTATGGCGGAGTTGACGGAAAGATTGGCCTTACCAGTGACCTTACTATGGATTTTACGATTAATCCTGATTTCGGCCAGGTCGAGGCAGACCCTTCGGTTGTTAATCTTACGGCTTTTGAGACCTACTACAGCGAAAAAAGGCCTTTTTTCATCGAAGGAAGAAATATTCTCAGTTTTCAGATAATGGGTGGAGATGGAAGTTTTTCCAGGGACAATCTTTTCTATTCCCGGCGCATCGGACGCAGCCCACAGTATGAACCAGATACAGAAGACGAGGAATATCTCGATATGCCTGAAAATACAACCATATTCGGTGCCTTCAAAATTACGGGAAAGACAAAGAAAGGAATTTCCATTGGTATCATTGACAGCATTACAGCCAAAGAGAGTGCCCAGCTCAGTTATCTGGGTGAGCGGCGTGAGCTTGTTGTAGAACCTATGACGAATTATTTCGGCCTCAGGCTTCAGAAAGATTACAACGAGGGAAATACGATCTTAGGAGGTATGGTCACGGCCACTAACCGCAGTATCAAAGATGAAGAGTTGAATTTTCTTCATGATGCTGCCTATACAGGCGGATTTGACTTCACTCATCGCTGGAATAAGAAAAAATATTATTTCTCGCTCAATACAGTTTTCAGCCTGGTCAGGGGCAGCAAAGAAGCGATTCTAAACACTCAAGAATCTCCGGCTCGGTATTTCCAGCGACCTGACACGGACCATGTTCGCGTAGACCCCGACCGGACTTCCCTTTCAGGACACGGTGGAACACTTAACTTTGGAAAAGGGGGAAGCAGTGGATTCCGCTTTTCAACTGGGGTGACCTGGCGTTCGCCCGGCCTCGAACTCAACGACATGGGTTATCTTCGCAGGGCAGATGCAATTATGCAGTGGATCTGGGCGAACTACAGAATCTCCAAGCCCTTCAGCATTTTCCGTGAGATCTCCTTTAATTTTAACGAGTGGATGGGCTGGGATTTCGGGGGAGAAAAGATTTTTAAAGGTGGAAATTCAGGTATGTGGGGTGAGTTTAAAAATTACTGGAATTTCAGCCTCGGGATGAACCGGGAAGGGGAAGGCCTGTCAGCAAGCTCCCTACGAGGTGGACCGGCACTTCGTTACCCGGGAGGATGGAACGGATGGCTCTTTATCAATTCAGATAGCAGGAAAAAACTTCGATACTTCGCGGGGACGTATTTCTTCTACGGAGATCAGAATGATTCCAGAGTTAATGGATTTGAGATTGGGGCCACATACCGTCCGACGGAGGCTCTTTCCTTGTCGATTTCACCCTCTTATGAATTTAACCTGGACGAGCTCCAGTATGTAGATACGTTGGATTTGGATTCAGGAGAGAAATATATTTTTGCCAGAATCGACCAGAAAACCGTGAGTTTGACTTTCCGGCTAAATCTCAGCCTGACCCCTGATCTCTCCATCCAGTTTTACGGTCAGCCCTTTATCTCCGCGGGCAAGTATTCTGAGTTTAATTCTATCACTGACTCCAGAGCCAAAGAATACGAGGACCGTTTTCATGTATTCAAAGATAACGAGATAGATTATTATCCGGATGCAGAGGAATATTATGTTGATGAGAACCTTGATGGGGTCGCGGATTACACCTTCGAAAATCCAGATTTCAACTTCCTGCAGTTCAGAATGAATCTTGTTGTCAGGTGGGAATACATTCCAGGTTCGAGCCTGTATCTTGTCTGGTCTCAGGGAAGGACAGATACTTCGTCCATTGGGGATTTTTCTTTCAGAGAAGGAATGCGAAATTTATTCAGCATCCATCCCCACAATGTCTTCTTGATCAAATTTTCCTACTGCTTCCAGCTTTAGCGGTGTAAAAGCTCCGCAGGGGACAAAAAATGGGGCCAGGCCCCATTTCTGCAAAGCTACTTCAAAAGCCAAACATTAAAAAAGCAAGAATCCTGTCCTTGTCTAATTCGATCTAAGTCTCATCCTGTGTACTGAACGTCATAAACCCCTTTAGCAAAGGATTGGGCGTCTTCTAAGTCTCCCTCATTAGGATGAGTCGAGGAGGATGCACCATTTCTGTCCAGGCCCTCAAAGGTCGTTTTGGCCATTTTCTTTATGTATCCTACTTGGCTTAAATAGGAGGGAAATGAATATTTGAAAAAAAAATAAATATGAATATTATAGTAGGCATCGACGTAGTTTTGGTCTTCAGCCGATGCTGGATATCCTAAAAGCGGTCTACGACCGTTTTTATGAAATATAGAAAAGGAGGTTTCACCGTGAACGAAGCTCAGAGTCCTTCAAAACCAGCAGAGGAAACATGCAAGCACTGCGGAGCCGTCGTCTCAAAAGGAAGCAAGTTTTGTCAGAGTTGTGGCAAAGCAGTAAGAGGCGAGTGTATTCGATGTGGCTCGGCCATAACAAGTGAGGACAAATTCTGTCCATCTTGCGGGGCCGACATAAGCGGAGATGTTCTTGAAAATACGTCCGGTCAGGGTGCGCTCGCAGTAATCCCGCCCGAGATCAAGAGGTGGAACTGGGGAGCTTTATTGCTGCATTGGATATGGGGAGTGGGGAACAAAGTCTACATCATGCTTCTATGCTTAATCCCGTACGCTGGAGTAATCATGGCTATCATAGGAGGAGCCAAGGGTAGCGAGTGGGCTTGGAGGTATAAGAGATGGGATAGCGTCGAACATTTCAAAAGAGTTCAAAAGAAATGGGCATGGTGGGGACTTGGAGTTTGGATCGCGATTATCTTCCTGGGCATAATCGCTGGGATAATGCAGGAGAGCTACTAAGATAACAAAGTAAACTTGTGAAATACCTGCGTAGACTTTGAGAATAGCTAAGCTCGACCGCAGGGTAGGTTGTCCGCCCTAGATAGGCCCTTGCCGCTATCTAGTCGATTAAGAACGATCACCGATATTAAGGAGGATTTGATGAGGAATCGCTTTATGCTCTGGATATTGGTATTGGTGTCATTGACCTTTTCGAATCTCTTTGTTTGGAGCCAGCAGACTTCTGATAAATATACTTTCACCATGGCTCTAACCGGAGACTCTATCATCACCCGGAAGTTGTCCGTTTATAATGAACCTTCGTTCCTCAAGATGATCGAGTTCATCCGCTCTGCGGATGTGGCATTCACCAACCTGGAGGTGCTCTTTCACGATTACGAACCCTATCCAATGCATCAGAGTGGGGGAACCTACATGAGGGCCGAGCCCGCTATCGCCAAGGAGCTGGCCTGGGCTGGTTTTGACATGGTATCAAGAGCCAACAACCATACGGGAGACTACGGCGTTGAGGGCATGCGTTTGACAACAAAATACACTGAAGCCGCAGGCCTGGTCCATGCGGGAGTGGGCGAGAGCTTGCCTGAAGCCCGAGAGGCGAAGTTTCTTGAAACGGCAAAGGCAAGAGTGGCCCTGATTTCCTGCTCTTCATCCTATCCAGATCATATTAGAGCAGGAAAAACCCGTGGTGATATTCCAGCCAGGCCAGGATTGAACCCAATAAGGTATTCCACCACCTATGTCTTGACGCGTGAGAAGTTCGAAACGCTGAGAGGAATTCTCCAAGAGATTGGGATCCATGTTCCAGAAAAGGGAGACAGCCTGAGAATATTTCGAAGTCGCTTTATTGTGGGAGATAAAACCGAGGTCCTGACAGAGCTTAACAAAGAAGACCTGAAAGAAATTTCTTCAGTGGTTCGAAACGCCAGTGGACTTGCTGATTATACGATTGTGACCATTCATGCTCATGAGAGTGATAGAAACCGCTCTAAGCCCGCAAAATTTATAGTCTCATTTGCCCGGGCCATGATTGATGCTGGGGCAGATGTTTTCGTAGGGCACGGACCCCACGTCGTTCGCGGTATAGAGATCTACAAAGGAAAGCCCATTTTTTACAGCCTGGCAAATTTCCTGTTTCAGAATGAAACTCTCCTGAGGCTACCCCATGAAAATTATGAGCACTACGGTCTAGGAACTGAAGCTCATGTGGCTGATTTTAACGATGCACGCTATAATAAGGATCGCCGGGGATTTCCCGCTACACCTGAGTACTGGGAGTCAGTTATTGCTGTTCCGGCTTGGAAAGGAAAAGAGCTCGTCGCAATCAAGCTTTATCCCATATCGCTGGGTTTTGGGAAGCCCCGTACCGTTCGAGGCCGCCCGCTGCTCGCCGGAGCGGACCTAAGTAAAAAGATCATCGAGGACCTTCAGCGCCTCTCCAAGCCTTTCGGCACAACAATCGATTTCAAAGATGGGATAGGAATAGTCAGAATCCCTGAAAGAAAAAAGCAGTAAGCAGAAATAAACTTAAAAGTCACATCTGCCCTTTTTCTTCTAATAGCACCACAGAAATAGGGGCAGTCCCCATTTCTGTGTCTCCATATCTGTTGGAAACATTTCTGTTGAAGACAGAGAATGGCCTGCTAGATTAAATAATTAGAGACAGTCTCTGTATCTATTGAAAACGGGAGCTAGTCTGTCTAAGCCTCATCCTGAGTGCTGAGGGTCATGACCAATTTGGCAAAGGATTTGGCGTCTTCTAAGTCTCCCTCATCGGGATGAGTCTGGGAGGACGGAGCCATTTCTGCCCAGGCTTTGTGCTCTGGAGATTTGCTCAAAACTTCAAGGGTAGGCATGGAGATTTTCCCTCTGCAGGAAAAGGTACCCAGAACTTTTGCCTTTGAGGTGATAACGGCGGCATGCTCCAGAGCTTCTGTGGCGAGACGGCCACCTGGCAGTGCGCCATGGGTTGAAAAAAGGGCGATTTTTTTACCTTCAGGGATTTTTCGCAGAAAGCTCTCGATTTTGTAGGGAACACTGTGAGAATGGACAGGGAAACCAATGAAAATAAGGCTGTAGTTCTCTATCTCTTGGACTTCATCCACAGTCTTTATGGTTTTATCCCCCTCAAGGCTGTCAAAGATAGCCTCTGCTATCTTTTTGGTGTTTCCTGTCTGGCTTAAGTAAGTTACTAGAATTTTAGACATTCCTCAGACTCCTTTATTCAGACCTATCCCTGAACGGGTAGCTTTATCAATATTTTAGTTCCCTTGCTTTCTTCACTCGAGGCCTTAATGGATCCCCCGTGGTCTTCTATTATTTTTTTGGCGATAGGTAGGCCAAGTCCTGTTCCGACGTCTTTTGTCGAGAAATCAGGATCAAAAATTCTACTAAGCATCTCCTTTTCCATGCCAATCCCTGTATCTTTGATTTCGAACATTATTCCTGCTTTTCCCCTGGATGCTTTGATTTCGATCTCGCCCTGGTCTCGGATGGCTTCAATGGCATTAGTTAGTATGTTTCTTAATACAATCTTTATTCTTCCTTTATCCCCCATAAAATGAAAATCTTGGCCTTCGTATTTTTCTTTGAATTTGATTCTTTCTGAAAGCATTTTTTTATAGGGAATAACTGTTTCCTTCATAAGTTCTTTTAAGTCGAAAGACTCTATTTGGAGAGATTTTTCTTGTGAGGTCTCCAAGAATTCCTGGGCGATTTTTCTCAGGTTTTCCACCTCTTTGATGATGTAAGAGGCTGATTCCTTCAAGGCCTTATCAAAGTTCTCCTTTTTATCATGGTAGACTTTTAGTAAGTGTTCTGCCGAGAGCTGAATCGGAGTAAGAGGATTTTTAACTTCGTGAGCAACTTTCCGGGCCATTTCTGCCCAGGCTACTTTCTTGCTCATGTCTGCCAGATCTTGCTGGTGCTTTTTCAGGTTTTCAACCATTGCATTGAAGCCGTCAATTAAAGTTTTCATCTCATCCTGAGGCTTATGGGGGATGGATATTTCAAGGTTTCCAGAGCCCACTTCCTTTGTCCCTGTCAGAAGCTTTCTAACCGGTGTTATGACTGTCCTTCCTATCCCTCGAGCAAAAATGAGGACAACGGCTATAAAAAAGACTGAGATAAAAAATAGGAATTCAATCAAATCTTCAGTTGCCTTTGATATTTCTTCCTGCTCTAAGGGAAAGGGAAGAGAGATAAGGAGGAGAGAGTTCCCGAGAAAATAAGGAGTCGTGATATTGTGGAAGGAATAATCACCAATTTTCTGAGTTTGGGTGTAGAAAGGATTGTTCTCATACTGAATTTTATAATAGATTTCACCATCGATAAGCTCAGGGAGAAGTCCATAATCAAAGAACTCCCGCCGGCTGGAAGAAATGAGCTTCCCGTCCTGGTACAGATTCACATCGTTTGATATTGCGGAGCTAATCGATAGGACGACGTCTTCAGGAGGAAGAGTAAGTGAAACCATCTCCTCTCGCTGGAGGAGAAAAAATTCATCCATTAGACGATGGGCAAAATTTGCCTGGGCTTCAGCCTTCTCTTTGAACTGTTGGGTAAAGATTTGCCCGAAGAAACTTCTGCTGAAAAAGGTGAAAACTAGAAGAGGGATAAGGGCTATGGCAGCAAAGGAAATATAAACACGGTTCGAGAAAGACCAGAAAGGATTTCTGATTTTCTTTCCTGAAAAAATAGTTACAAGAAACAGGAAAAGAAGAGAGAACGCAAGATAGATAAAGAGAAGCTTTATGAATTCTGAAGAATAATTGAAGAAATTTTTTTTCGGCATGAAAAGAGAGTATATTCTGTTGTCTTTCCTGAAATAGAAAGATTGGAATTTTCTCTTTTTATCGGTAAAAAATGACCAGAGTGAATCCTGGGAAGTTTCGATTTTTTCCAAGACAGCTGGAGCGATGCCGGAGGATATCTTGTTGGGATTGAAGATTAATTTTCCCTCTGAATCAAAAATTGCAAAGCCGAAGTTAAACTGATTAAGAGAAGGGATGGAAGTCACCCTCAGAAGCTCAAAATATGGATTGGCAGAATAGAGAAAAGGGAGCATGTCGTAATCGATGGAAAGGTAGAGAATCGTTCTCCCTAGATGATTTTCTTCTTCATGCCAGTCTTTATACGCGAGGAGAAAATCCTTTGCTTCGCCCATAAAGGGAATATTCAGATGGGTTATGGACCATTCCTGGCTGAGGGGAAGGTCGAGATCAAGACCATAGAGCTTGGGGACATTTAAAGAGAAGCGGGAGAGAAGCTCTCCTCCAGGGCTCAGTATCTCTAAACTCGAATACCAGTTAAATTTTGCGACAAGAGTCTTTTCCCAGAGAGAGTGGGCTAGATCATAAGGTTCAGCGCTGCTGAGAAAAGAAACTATGGATTCTTGCTGTTCGTCGATTTCAGGCAAGGACTGGTTTAATAAAAAGATTCCCCAAGGCTCCTGGGATTTGATGATATTTTGAAGAGAATCCTGAACAAGAGATCGGTTTCGGCTTGAAGAAGAGTAGTGGAGAGAGGTGTATATGAATAGCGCACATAGAAGAAAAGCTGAAAATAAAACTTCTTTTCTTTTTATGAGCGCGGGGAAGAAAGCAAGAAATAAGGTAGAAACGATGATCGATGCTTGGAGGAGGAAAAGCAGGGGAATATTCCTATCCATAAAAAAAAGAAGATAGCCTCCAAACTGCAGGAATAGAACAAGAAGAGGCAACAAAAAATTCTTGGAATAGAGTGAAGCGACTCTCAATCCTATGAAGATGGCAAAAAAGAGTACGAGGAAAAAGAGAAGGATGCTGAGGTGAAGAAAGAAAAAAGAAGGATTGAAAGAAAAGCGAAGCAGATTTATGTTGGAATGATAAACAAGGCGAAACAATATTTCTTGAAATACAAAGATAAAAAACAGAGAAGCAAAAATAAGCGTGGAATTTGCAGCCAAAGAAATAAGAAGGCTGGATTTTCTTTTTTTGCTCTCCAGAAGATCCCGAGAATAGATAATCAAACAGCCCATGATCAAAAAGAGAAAGAACGAGGTGAGAAAAATATCGCCAGGAGATTTGGTCAGGTCCCAGAGGGAGAGAAAGCTTGCTGAAGAAGGAGAGAAGAAAGGAAGTGATTGGATTTTTTCTAAATTGCTTAGAGGGAAAAAAATGAACCTTAGCCCTATCAAGATCAGGACAATTAGCAAGCCGGGAAGAGGCTTTTTATCCCTGTAAAAAGAGGGAGATTTGACAAAATAAATGAGAAGAGAGAGAAGCGAGGTCCCGAGGAGTAGGTAGAAAACGAGAAGAAAATTTTCTTTCTGGCTTGAGATTTTTGCTGGAAGAGCTGGAGAGCTGAGCGTTACAGTAGCGACAATTTTATTTTTTTCGTTCCTTAACGGAAAAAGTATCGGTTGAACCTCACCCTCCAGCCTTGGCTGGCCGAAGTATTCGTCTTTGTGCCTGGAGAAGAGTTTTTCAAGCCCTGAAACATCTTCACGAAAATCCCAGTAATAAATGGCGGTGTTGCTCAGCAGTCTTGGTCTTAAGAATTGATATTCCTTCAGATACGAAGCTTTGAACTGGGGCGAGAAGGCCAAAAGGCGATAGAAGATGACATATTCATCCTTTCTCACTTTCTGAAGAGAAACTATGTAGAAAGAGGCTTTGTGGTGGATGAGGAAAGAAGATTGCTGCTGGAGAAAGTTGACTTTTTCTTCCTCAGAGAATAAAGCCTTCATCGGGTCAACGACGTTGCCCAACCAAAGGATGAGATCTCCTTGATTGTCGAGGTAGCTGATTCCTTCTTTTTCTTTGTTTAAGTCTAATTTTTTGAACAGATTGAATATTTCCTCTTTTTCTCCGGGGAAAGGGGAATCTAAGATTAATTTTTGTTTCTGGTCTATTTCGCTAATAACGTTCGAAAACTCGTTTTTAATTGCCTTTGCCTGGCTTCTCAATTGGCCCAGGCTTTTTTGATAGTAACTTGAAGAAATGAATGCGGGAAGGAAGAGAGAAAGAATTAAGATAATTGCGGAGAGTATGGTTCCTAAGAGAAATCCGTAAAAAAATCCTTCTTTTTTTATTGATTCTCTTATTGGTCCTCTAAGAATATTCAAATTTTCTCTGCCTTAATTTCTATTATTTTCCACGTGTTTTTGGAATTTTCATTTTTCAGACTTTGCCTAATCAGAGAGGCACTGCTTTTTTCTTTTATAAGGTAAAAGAAGATATGAATCACATACTGGTTGTTGTTTTTATTATCCCTAAAAGACCACCTGGCCTTAAAGATAAAATATTGGTTTTCAAGCTCAGAGGGGAGCTCCTTCTCTGAATAGAATTCAAAGGTGGTAAAGGCGGAAAATATTTTTTGGAAGAGAAAATATGCTTGTTGGTTAGAAAGCTGGTCTGAAAAGGAAATAGGTTCGGGAAGAGAAATATTTATAGAACTTTTGGCTGAGAAGAGAGAGTAGAGAATTCTAGGGTTGTTTTGGAGGAATGCTTTTTCTATTTCTTGAGTTGTTGCGGGAAGCAGGGAGACGAGTACTGTAAAAAGAACGATACTGAGGTTTGCCACAAAAAAAATATTATCATAGCTTTCCTTAGTTAGGCAAGGGAGCAAACAGGATGGGTTTGATGAATCAAACGCCTACGCTAAGAAAAATTGCGGTTTTGATAATCAAACGCCTGCGCAAGAGATCTGGTTTTTCTGTAGGGGCTTGATTCATCAAGCCCGCATTTTTAAATATACTAATAAATGGATTTTATAAATCAAATGCCAAATTTAAGAAAAAAATGCTGGTTCGATGAGTCAGGTGCTTAGGGAGTTTTTTCGCTTTCAATTTCTTCAGAGACGATGTCCTTGAGTTCGTCTTTGATCTTATCTATTTTTTTTAGCTTACTTGAAATCTTAGCGAAAAGTTCTTCTTGGCTTTTTATGCCTTCCTGAATAAGAAAAGCTGCGCTCTCAGATCGACTTTTGAACAAGCCTGCGTCAACTAGCATTCTCAGCTTCTCCTTACTTTCATCATTGACACGAATGGTCAGAACTGTGTTTCTGGCAACCATGGCTTTATCGATCACTTTCTTGATCGATTCAGCGGTCTTTACTGCGATCTTTTCTACTTGGGCACCCAATTCATCCAGAGTGCTATGATGTTTCTTATCATTTTTTCCTGTTTTTGTTTTTTGCGAAGTCTTTTTATTTTCCATTGTTAATCCCTCTCGTAATTTGTAATTTAATTACATATTACCAAATTACAGATTACAAATCAATAATTATTTCTTAGGGAGTTTGTAAAATTATAAGAACTAAAAAATTATAAGAAACTAAATTATTTTAAAGGCTGCCTTCTCTCTATTATAAAAAGATGGAGAAATTTTAGTTAAGAAGGAGAAAACCTTGATTTTTTAATTTTACTCTTTTTTTATTCCTCTTCTTTCTCCTCTTCTTTCTCCTCTTCTTTTACTTCTTCTTTTACTTCTTCTTTTTCTTCTTCTTTTTCTTCTTCTTTAGTTTCCGCTTCCAGTTTTTTCGTTCGCGCAGCATCTTTGATTCCGCTTATTCCAGCGATTAGGGCAATAAGACCGCCAAAGAAAAGTATGGGGGGGATGCAGCCGAAAACGAGGGCAATGAATTGATCCGGCCATACAATAATAACCAGATAGATGCCAGCTGCCATGGCAATTAAGCCTCCTAAGATAGCCAAAGCTTTTCCCATAGGATCTCCTCCGTTTAACTCTATGATTTAAATAATTTTTCTGAGGCGCATTATAACAAATCAAAAATTAAGAAGCAATAAAAAAAGGAAGAAAAAAGCAAGAAAAAAGGGGACAGGTATTTATGCTCAGTAATTAGGTAGCACTTTTGGTAATGATATTGAAGGCAAAAGTGTCATTGCGAGCGAAGCGCGGCAATCTCAACCATTCAGAAAGGGATTGCTTCGCCCCTTCGGGGCTCGCAATGACAAGCGAAGGAATCTATTTCACTCCTCGCGAATACATGGAATCCCGTCACTTTGGGACAATGCCAAAGAAAAAGTAGCCTGTCCCCTTTTTCCCACACTCTGAATTCCCAGTAATTTAGGAGGAATTTCAAAACCTCAATTGTCTGTAGACCTGGCGTGTACAATAGGATAAAATAAACGTCACCATATTTTAAGATAAGAGGAGGTTGAAACGGCAATGAAGAACCTAGGTTTAAAGAGAGTTATGATAAGCATTTTCTTGGCATGGGGATTAGTGCTATTTTCCTTTGGTTCTGGAGAGAATGATTCATTCCAGATTGGCGATCTAAAGGCTAATCCTGGGGAAATAAAGTCTGGGTATTTATCTGTCCCTGAAAAGGATGGAATCGGAACCCTTATCCCTCTGACCATAATCAATGGTGCGAAAGAGGGAAAAGTTCTGGCGCTTGTGGCTGGTGTGCACGGTTATGAATATCCTCCGATTTTAGCCCTTTATCGGTTGAAAGAAAAGATTGATCCTCAATCTTTATCAGGGACACTGATATTGGTTCACATCGCTAACCTACCGGCGTTTCAGAAAAGAATCATCTATTACAATCCCTATGATTGGCTGAACCTGAACAGAGTTTTTCCTGGCGATCCCCAGGGATCGATTGCCCAGAGGATTGCTCACGTCTTGACAGAAGAGGTTGTTAAGAAGTGCGATTATCTTATTGACCTTCACTGCGGAGACGGAAATGAAGCCCTTATTCCTTATTGTTACTGGATGCTGAGCGGTGATGAAAAGGCAGATGAGATAAGCCGTAAAATGGTATTAGCTTTTGGCATAAAGTATATCATCATCGATAAATCCCGCACCAAGGACAAAGCTCATTCCAAGTATTTAGGAAATACAGCTATTCTCTATTCAAAGCCAGCCATCACAACAGAATCAGGATACCTGGGCAAGACAGATGAAGAGTCTGTTATCCGCAATATTAAAGGCATCCTCAGCGTTATGAAGCTTTTAAAGATAATAGAGGGGAAACCAGAATTTGTCCCTGACCCAGTCTGGATTGACCACTATGAAGTAATTTACTCTAAATCAGACGGCCTTTTTTATCCTCAGACAAAGATGGGCTATTATGTCAAAAAAGGAGAGAAAGTCGGGTATGTTACAGATTACCTGGGGAATGTGAAGGAAGAGCTAAGAGCTCCTTTCAGCGGAATAATTCTTTATATCATATATACTCCGCCGGTTAGCAAAGGAGAGCCTCTTTATGAGGTAGGAAGAGTGAAGCAGTAAAGAGACAAGTGCCTTAGAAATAGAGAAAAAACGGAATTTTTATGAAGCTAAAATGTGTAATCTTTGATATGGACGGCACAGTGGTCGATGTGACCTATGATTGGAATCAAATACGAGCAGAATTGAACACTCAAGGCAAACCAATACTTGTGTATCTTAATGGCCTGGAAGAGCCGGATAAATCGGAAAAGTGGAAGGTTCTTGAGAAGTACGAAAGGGCTGCCACCGAGAGAGCTCGGCTTAAACCAGGGATGCGCGGATTTCTAGGTCTGTTAAACCAGAAAGGGATAAAGAAAACCCTGGTGACGAATAATTCTCAAAAGAACGTTTCTTTCCTTTTAGAGAAGTTTAAGCTTGAATTTGATTGTGTTATCTCCCGCGAAAGCGGACTCTGGAAGCCTTCTGGGGCTCCGTTTCGGGCTGTCTTGGAGAAGTTAGGACTGAAGAAAGAGGAATGTTGTGTCGTGGGGGATTCTCATTTTGATATCAAGGCTGCCCAGGAAGCGGAAATAACTAATGTTTTTATCTTGAGTGAGGATAAAGAAAGATTCGCTTCGATGCCAGCAGAAGTATTTGGCTCTGTGGAAGAGCTTATGAAAAGAATTGAACAATTGCTAGAATAGGAAAAATAATGAATGCCAATTTTCATCCAAACTAAAAGGAGAAATGATGAATATACCAATTTATCAGGTGGATGCCTTTACGGATAAGCCTTTTGGGGGTAATCCGGCAGCTGTCTGCCCGTTAGAAAAATGGTTGGATGCAGAGCTTATGCAGAAAATTGCTGCCGAGAATAATCTCTCTGAGACTGCCTTCTTTGTTAAAAAAGGGGAAAGCTTTGAATTGAGATGGTTTACTCCTAAGATTGAGGTGGATTTATGCGGACATGCAACATTAGCCTCAGCTCATGTCATTTTTAATCACCTGGGTTATGATGAAAAACAGATAACTTTTGCCTCAGCAAGCGGAGAACTGAGAGTAACAACCGCAGATGGTCTGATCACCCTGGATTTTCCTTCAACTCCCCCCTCTCCGGTTGAAATAGTTCCAGAATTGACTCAGGGCCTCGGCCTAAAGCCAAAAGAGGTTCATAAATCAAGGGATTATCTTGCATTGTTCGAAGCTGAAGACGATATTCTATCAATCGCACCAGATTTCAATATCCTCAGGAAGCTGGATTCTCTTGGCTTTATTGTTACTGCCCAGGGCGAAAATTCTGATTTTGTATCAAGGTTTTTTGCCCCGGCTGCTGGTATTGATGAGGATCCGGTGACAGGCTCTGCCCACACGACATTGATTCCGTTTTGGGCAGAAAGATTGAATAAAAATGTCTTGCATGCTTATCAGCTATCAGAAAGAAAAGGAGAGTTATTTTGTGAATTGTCGGGTGATAGGGTAAAAATTGGCGGATATGCCGTTACATTCTTTACAGGTGAAATTCTTTTCTAGGGGTCAGGTCTTTTTTTTTGCTATTTTTATATTAGCTATGTCTCTTGGTGCATTTTTTGCTGGCGTTTCAACGCTAAAAGAAAAAGCTCAACCCTATGGAACTTGAAGAAACGGAAATTGGTGAAACTTTATCAAAGAGAAGAGAGTTTTATTATATACGAAGCGGAAAAAGGCTATGATTGAGGAGTGAAGAAATGAAAAGAAACAATCAATTTAAATTTAAACCGTTTGTTGGTATTTTTTTCTTCTTTCTTTTTAGTGTTTTCGTGGTTGACCTCTTTGCAGACGGATTTATCGTCCCCTTACCACGCCCTAGGCAGAGGATTCCTCCTTTAACCGTAAAATACCACCGGGTAAACGTGGAGATTATTAATCAGGTAGCGAAAACTTCGATTGATCAGGTTTTTATCAACAATCACGACCGGGATATTGAAGGAATCTTTATTTTCCCTCTTCCTGAACGAGCCTCTATTTCTGAGTTCTCGATGTACATCGGAGGCAAAAAGGTTGAAGGAGAAATCCTGGATCGGGACCGAGCGCGGCGAATCTATGAAGATATCGTCAGGAGGATGAAAGATCCTGCTCTTCTTGAATACGTAGGGCGCAATATGTTTCGAGCCCGCGTTTTCCCGATTCCTGCTAATGGAGAGAAAAGAATCCAGCTGTCATACACTGAGATTATCAAGGCCGAGAAAAACCTTATACGCTATGTTTATCCTTTGAACACAGAGAGATTTTCCCTCCATCCGCTGAAGGAGGTCACAATCTCGGTCGATATTAGCTCAAAGATTCCTCTTTCCAATGTTTATTCACCTTCCCATAATGTTTCTGTGAGGAAGGAAGGAAAAGGAAAAGCAAGAGTGAGTTTTGAGGGGAAAAATATCAAACCGGAAAAGGACTTCATCATCTATTATTCTCTTTCCGAAGATGATATCGGGCTATCGTTCATGAACTGGGAAGGTCCAGAAGACAATTATTACATGCTGTTAGCCTCCCCCTCTTATGTAGGTAAAAAAGAAAAGATCCTAAACAAGAATCTTATTTTTGTCCTTGACAGTTCTGGCAGCATGAGCGGGAAAAAAATCAAGCAGGCAAAAGAAGCAGCGCGCTTTATCATCAATCATCTGGATAAGAAAGATAAATTCTCTCTTGTTGATTTTGATGATGGAGTGAGCCTGTTTTCTTCTGAGATTATTCCTGCTAGCCAAGAAAATATAGAGAGAGCTCTTCGCTTTGTGGACGATGTTGAAGATTCTGGAGGAACCAACATTAATGATGCCCTGCTTCAAGCATTGGGAATGATTGAGCCTGGAGATAGACCCAACTATATTCTCTTTCTCACTGATGGCCTGCCCACAGTCGGCATTACTGGCACTGCAGAAATATTGAGAAACATCAGCAAAGCCAATGAGCTAAAGACACGTATATTCGTCTTTGGAGTTGGCTACGATGTCAATACCGAGCTTTTAGACAGAATTTCTTCTGATAACAGAGGAACTTCGGTTTATGTGGCTGAGGACGAAAATCTTGAAGTCGCCGTATCAAATTATTATGAAAAAATATCATCGCCGCTTCTTTCTGATTTGAAGATCGATTTTAAAGGCATAGAAGTAAGAGACACTTATCCCAGAGTAATGCCAGACCTGTTCAAAGGCTCTCAGCTTGTGTTAGTAGGAAAGTATACAGGCAAAGGCAAAGTTACAGTGGCCCTTTCAGGAGAAGTAGGGAAGGAAACTAAAAGATTCATCCTCAAGGACCAGGAGCTTGTCAAAGCGGAATCCTATAATTTTCTCCCCCGTCTCTGGGCTACGAGAAGGATAGGCTATCTTATCGAAGCAATTAGACTCCAGGGAGCAAATAAAGAGCTCATCGACGAAGTAAAAAAACTTGGATTAAAATACGGAATCGTAACTCCTTATACGTCTTTTCTTGTTACCGAGAAAGAGAGGCGTGCCCTTGACATGGCAGCTCCGGAGGCAGAAGAAGCTCTTAAAGCTCGCGACGTGACCGGCGCAGGTGCGGTGAAAATTGCCAGGGGCGCACAGAAACTTAAAGCAGTAGCTCAGGCTCCTCAAGTTGTTTCTCAGATGATAAAGTATAAAGAAGACAAGACGTTTTACCTGAAGGATGAATACTGGGTGGACAGCCTCTATGAAGAAGAAAGCACTGTAAAAGAGGTGCGTTTTAATTCAGAGGAATATTTTCGTCTTCTTTCCGACAAGCCTGGAATAGCAAAATACCTCTCTGTTGCTAAAAACATTATAGTTAGTTTTGAAGGAGTGAACTACAAGATAATCGATTCCGAGGATACACAATAAAAAAAAAGAAAAAAAAGTAGACGCAATACTTAAGCCTCAAAAATTAAGTATTGCGTTCTTTTTTTTGCGTTTGTGTTTTTTACCTGACATAAGATGAAGTCCTTTTTTCAGGATTTGCCTGATTTTTCCTGTAGTCAGATGATCTTTCATTGTAATCCATCAACCTGTTTGAATTTCTTACAATAGAATAATTCAGCAGTCAAATGTGTAAGGGAACTGTATAGGCTACATTTTTAGGAATTTTCATCTCGCTTCGCTCATTTTAATGATTATGTAAGAAGATGGAGAGGAATAAAGATACAGTACTATTTTTTCAAGAACTTTTTGAAAAAGAAATTCGTTTATTTTAATTAGAATGGAATGTGCGTATTGTTTTCCGATAAAATGATTGAACTCTGAAAAAAAGTGAAACAGGATGGCAACGATAGAATTTGGAGAGATTGCCGCATCGCTTCGCAATGAAAATAAAAGTTAAAATGCTGATTGTAAAATCAAATATCCTTAAGACAATCTTATTAAGGTAATAGAGGTCAAAATGAAGCGCGCACTTTTAATCTTGTTCACTATCCTTTTATTAAGTTTGCTATTAGGCGTGGTTTCGACAAACGTACTTTCTCAGGAGAAATCCGGAAAGATAGACAGAGAGGCTGTTCTGCACCGCGAGGTCCATATTGAGAAAGAGCTGATTCTGGATGTCCCTCAAGTTCCCATGTGGTGTGACCGGTTAGAGTTCAAGAAATACCGCGTGAACGTCGGCGATTGCGAACTATATGTTGAGGAAGAAGGCAAAGGGATTCCGGTTGTTCTTCTCCACGGCGGACCCGGCTCAACCCATCATTATTTTCATCCTAATTTTTCTAAGGCAAAGGATTTTTCCAGAATTATTTATTATGACCAGAGAGGATGCGGATTATCTGACTATGAAAAAGGAGAGGGATATACTATTAACCAGGCAGTGGATGATCTGGAGAACCTGCGCAAAGCTCTGAAAATTGACAAGTGGGTCCTTCTCGGACATTCCTATGGAGGAGTGTTGGGGCAGTGTTATACTGTGAAATACCCCGGGAGTGCAGCTGGATTATTACTTGTTGGGTCAGGATTGGCTATGCCAGCCCAATTGAATCCCTCAAGACAGTATGACTATATGGCAGAAGAAGAAAAGGAAAGATTAAGACAAATCCGCAGGGAAGTTCTCCGGTTATTTCAAGAAAAGAAGATATCCATGAAGCAAGGGATGGAAGTACTTCTTTACAACAATTTTATAAACGGAGATTGGAAACGGCAAAACTTTTATAGGCCTTCAAGAGAAAAGATTGCGCAAATAGCTCTTTATGAGTGGAAGCAGGATACCAATTTTAACGGGATTATGAGCAAAGATATGAGAAGAGTAAATTTGAAGGGCGCATTTAAAAATTGTCCGATTGCCAGATTTATTATTGAGGGTAAGTGGGACCTGACCTGGAACACGGATAAGCCTGAAAAACTGCACGGGAATCATCCAGGTTCTCGGATGGAAATGTTTGAGCATTCGGGACACGAACCATTTGAAGATGAGCCAGATAAATTTTTCAGGGAAATGAGGGAGTTTCTTAAAAACCTTCCAGAAGTCTCAAATTCAGACATTTCGCGCTGGAAAGAATATCTTGTTGCCTGGAAAAAGACAATAGAGAACCCATTCCTGTCGCAGGAAATGAGCCGGAGGGAGGCCGCAGCTGTTGAGAAATTCAACACTGTCAGAAAGAAGATTCAGTCCGGTGAAAGATTTGAGGATGTATCGACTCCGCTTCGTACCTTATTGACAATATTTTCAAGTGTGCACCACCGCGATAGAGAAGTCCTTGATCGAAATTTAGCACTTGATTTGGGAAAGAAGGGCGTTGAATTAACAGATGATTACATGAAAGGAATGGAGGCATTTATCAATGAAGTTGATATCCTTCGCGCTCCATCCCCTCCTCAAAACCCTGAAGAGGGCGAGTTTTGGCCGATTTATGTGAAAGAGTCCTCAGGGACCGGGCATAAAGATACGTTCTTAGTTGTTTTCTGGAAAGGCAGGTGGATGTGGTTTGGGAATTTAGGCGGACCGGGTGATTGGCACAGTGTCCTGCCCAGGCTTAAGTCGCTCCTAGAACAGTCCGGAAAGAAGTAAGTGAAAATTAGCCCTTCCTTCTTCTATAATTTTTTTCATAACTGAACCGCCATGAGATGCCATCAAGTCATGAGATGCTGCCCGAGCGAAACGATTGGGGATTTCAATTGTTCCCATTTTAACCGGAGTAAAAAAGACAGAATGGAGTTTCATTCGCAACTAGACTTTTCTCAATTTAAAAAATTTTATGGCCAGTATGAGAAAAACCAGAGAAAAGAGGAAAAGGATGAGTATATTGAAAGAGACAGCTTTTAGGTCATAGCCAAAGAAGATTAATTTATGGAAGGCATCCATTGCCCAGCCAGTAGGAAATATGTAGTTTACGGTTTTTATTCCTTTTGGAAAAATCTCCATGGGCATCCAGCAGCCGCCCAATCCGGCCATGAGATTGGCAAAGAGGATGTTGAAAACGATTAAAATTTCTTCTTTCTTGATGATACTTCCCAACATGATACTCATACCTGAAATAGTTGCGCAGAATAAAAGCGAAACGAGAAAGAGCGCAAAGATTGAATTTCCTAAGTAAGTCTAAAAATTTTATTGATTGATCAATTGTAATTTCCCCCAATTTCATACTCCTCTAAATTTTTGTGTACATAACGATTTGCGCATGAGCGGCTGAAGGCATATGCCCAAAATCGCTTCAATTACGAATTATGTTTTAGTAAATCTCTCAATTTGAAAATTGAACCTGCTCCCCTTCAGTCCGACTCAATGCGCTGGTTAGGCTCTTTTCAATTAATGGTAAAGGCAGCTTGTAATTATTCCAGGGAATTATATCAGAACCCGTGAAATCATCATAAGCTTTCAGAACATCAATACTTCTCGAATCAAGAGACCATTAAACGATTAATTGTAAATTTGTATCATTGAGTCTGAGCCAAGTCCCAAAATAATCCCCCCTTCCTTGTAGGTCCTAATAATTCGATGACTGAAGTCACCACACGTTGGAAGGGATGAAAGTGTTCCTTTCATAATTGTAGACAACAAAGACAGGTTTTTTTCTCTCAAATCTCTAAAGCATCTTGCTATTGTGTGGCTTTCTTTTTCTCTTCTATTCGAATGTCGCGAACCGCTTTAGTATATCCAAGTATGTTTTTCCAGAAGCTCGAGCCGCCAGTGGCAAGAATAGCCAGAAGCCATAGAGGCACCGTTTGTGAAGCAATCGTAATGGAAACCAATGGATTCCATCCCCCCGCTGCCAACCAGCCTACAGTAAATAAAGCGCATAAAAAGGAAATCAACTGAACAACCAGCCGCCGTGGTCCGTCTTTTTCAGGATGATCTTTATTTTCGTTATTTAACCATTGTCCCAGTGGAATTATCCATAAGAATTTCTGAGGTGTTCTGATAACTACCACTAGTCGCTCGGTGGCCAAACTTATGGCCAGGACGACCGCAACGAGTTCTGAGATAGCTTCAATACCCATATCTTCCTCCTTTAGTTTTACTAAATTTAATTAAATGCTTATATGAATTTAGAAGAGCATACTTTTTGATTTATAGATAAAAGCTCCTTAATCTAGTTGACTCTTACTTTTATCTTTCGGCATAACGATCGGGCTAACGGGTGCGCGGGCATCTTTTCCGCGCATCCAGTTCAGCCTGAGGTTAGGCCGTTGCTTTGCTTGCAGATGCCTTTTTTGAAAAATCATAGATAAAAATACGGATAATATCTAATATTTCAGGCTTATCAGATTCCATTACTTTATCCACAAAAGCTAAGTCAAGAGTATTTGAATCGTATTCATTAGGTAAATCAAACCATTCACCTTTAAAATACATTACGCAGTATGCACCATACTTGGCTTTCTTATTTTGCATATAAAGAGGAAGCTGATGTATTAAACCATTAAAAACATCTTGAGAGTGTGCATGTTTGAATTCAATACAAATGCTCTTGATACCTTCGCCTTTTACATACTCAGCGAAAGCGAAATCTAAATCACCCACACCTGTCTTGTTTTCAGGGATAATCTCAATTGACGACATCAGAGCTTGGTCTGAAAGAATACCATGAATTGTAGGATGGATGTCTGGTTCTTTTTTTGGCAGCCTAGTTACTATTTTAGAACCATCATAAGTGATATCCCAGAATGGGTTTATTGCGCCGTATTCATCTATCTTTCCTTGAATTGAAACGAGGATAGCATACACTTTTGACCTCAAATGCTCTTCAGTATAATACTCATATACTGGCAGCAATTGCATTTTCTTTGCTTCGCGGATTAGTGATACCGGCGGTATGAATGGTCTGGTCGGGACTTCTGCACTTTTCTGTTCATCACCTGAAAATAAATATATTGCGATTTTCGAATGATCCCATGTAAGAGTAATGAATAGCATCTCTTTTAACTCGGTTATATCCTCTGTCGTTAAAACAGATATGGTTTCATTACGGCGACATACGAGTGAATTGTTTTTAGCTTCAAAAATGAATAAGAAGTCCTTGTAGTCTACTTTAAAAAATAATCCACCTCTCACGAATCCCTCACGGTCAACCCACATAGCGAGTGATCCTTCTGATTGAAGTAAGTCTGCAGCTACGAGGCTCCCTTTGAAGCTATCACTGAAATTGAATATTAATTTAGCCATTATTTAAATCGGCCTAACATATATTATACAGCCGTTTTTCTTGTGAAAATACAGCATTTATCACTTTCTATTGGGGTATCCTAATTGAGCAAAGCAGGGATTAACGTATTGAATATAAACAGTTTTGTCCTAGCCATCATCTTTTTGCCGTCGGAGTTCTGCAGCAAATATTGCCGCCTAAACAGATGCTATCAAAACTTATCGCAATAATTCAAGAAAAAGTTGAAAGGGATCTTCTATTTTAGTCTATCGGCGGGACTTAATACTCCTCGAACGCCTCGCTTCAAGACATGTGTATATATCATTGTTGTTCGAACATCCTTATGGCCCAAAAGTTCCTGAACAGTTCTGATATAGAATAAAGAAAACTGGAATCAAAGGATCACTATTCTATTTGCTATTCATTCGGGACTATCTAGATATATTCCCTTTTTTATAGATGAATCTATCTCCCTGGAACTCTCCATAGACCATTTTTGTCCGGGGATTTGCTTTTCCCAGTTTCAAGGCGGCTCCTTGGTATAAATATTCCCTGCCAAAGATATTATAATTACCTCTCCATTCTGGAGATCAGGATGGTTTTTAGCACTGGTCGTTCTGCTTTTTTTTACACTTGTTTATTCAGGTTGTAAACTTAGTAGGAGATATTCTACTTTTCGGTTCATTGACAAAATGAATCTAAGCCTCATCATTTCAAAATATAAACTTTCCAAAAGGGAACAGGAACTTTAAATATTAATACTCAAAGGAAAACGCAATAAGGATATTCAGAAGGAACTCTATATATCAGAGTATTGCCATTCGACATCCACTAATAACCTAAATATCATTTGCTATTCACCTTCCCCGATCAACTCTCCTGATGCTGGTGGCCGCCTTTGCCGGTCTCGACTTCATCAAAAAAGCTTATGAGGAAGCCATCCACAAAAAGTACAGATTTTTCAGCTACGGCGACTGCATGCTCATTATCTAAAAAGAAACATTTATCTCATTGAGGTGATGAAGGAAAATAATTATGCTATTAAAGAATTACAGAAGTGACGGTAACAGTTAATGGAGTTTCATTCGCAACTAGACTTTTCTCAATTTAAAAAATTTTATGGCCAGTATGAGAAAAACCAGAGAAAAGAGGAAAAGGATGAGTATATTGAAAGAGA
>Ga0209636_10000358_pt1 | contig 43277 bp, 48 predicted proteins | sample DeeMarSWOR152_54_FD_187464 | JGI IMG/M metagenome (GOLD analysis project Ga0209636, IMG submission 187464) | Marine sediment microbial communities from White Oak River estuary, North Carolina - WOR-1-52-54 (SPAdes) (version 2) | ecosystem: Environmental > Aquatic > Marine > Intertidal zone >... | reverse complement strand
GAGGATGCAGAAAAATTCGTATCCCTTCTAAAGCGATATAAGATAGAATACCACACAAGAGAGGTGATACTCACGCCGCAGGACCTGGAAAAATTGGAACAGGGGTAACTATTTTTGTCCCAAAGCCGTATTTCAAGGCAAACCAATAATCTCTGACCAATGGCATGTTGACATTGGAAGGGCATGCCCATGTATCTATATAGCTTAATTACATACTTTTCCATGCCTGGTGGAATTTCGATCACAGTAAATATAATCTAAATCGAATCCTTGTAAGATTCTGCGAGCTATATTCAATAAACATAGTAGCTTCGTATAGTAGCACTTATCAGAAATAATGTGGCGTAAAGAGTACTTACCATAGTTAGAAATTCTTTCATAACTGGATCAAGCTCCCTTTCTAATTATAAGCTCTTATCTCCTTCCATTTGGCAGATTTGATGATATCATTGAAAAATCGTTTATTAAAGTATATTCTCTCTTCCTTAAAGCCAGTGGGGTCACTCATTTGCAGTCGAGTTACTAGAAAATTCTTCTCGATTATTATTCCTCTTTGACCATCATTCTTCACTACAGAAATAATATTCCCCTTTAGCTTTTCATTTGCCCAAATCCCGAAGAAATACAATGCTTGATTTATGGGAAACTGAAACAAAACCAAGCTCATAAGAATAGTAGGGTAAACCAATATCGCTATAAAAGATGGCTGAAAACGCAGTAGAAAGTAGAAAACTAGTACTAACAACGCCTTCCAGGATCGAAATCTCAGTGCTCTTGCCAGAAAAATCCAGATAAAAGGAATAAAAAAATAATAGATGATATCAAAGATGGTGATATACTTCATCCAATTAATGAAACCTCCAATAGACATATTATATATCTTGAGAATATTGAAAAATAGTCCCAAAAGAGTTATCAAGATGATTGTTCCGCCAATTATCCTGGACTGCATCGGCTGAGAAAACACAGGGACAGCTCTACCAATGCGCCTTATAACATAATTCCAGTAACCGAAAAAAATATATCTGTTTTTTGATGAGAACATACTTTCTGGTTCTCTTGATACTATCTCGCCTTTGCCGAAAAGGAAATTTTCCACCTTTTTCCCTGAGCTTGTAGTCTTGGGTCTCCTGTATAGTACTTCTTCCACACATCTGTCTTCTAGAACTGTCGACTTCTGTACATCTTCTGAAGAAAGGAATACAGCACTTGAATAAGCCATTTTTCTTGGAAGAGTTCTGGGTTTCTTTTTAATCCATCTAATTTTGGGAAATATATTGGAATTAAAGAAAACCTTTATATCTCTGTTTCTTACAGTTGTCTGGAATCGGCCACATTTCAAAATCTCCATAGTTCTAATATTGTTCTGTATACTAGAATCTCCAGTTCCAAAAATGTCTCTGTAACCTATTATTCCAAATGAATTATTTAAACTGTAGAGAATGGCAGAACGGATATATCTACTAAACGGGACGAGAAAGACAATGGGAATCAGAAAGAAAAGAAACCTACCTAAATTCGATAATAGTTCTGTACTGAATAATAATATTACTGCCAGAGAAATATAGGAAAACCACTTAACTATTCCATAAAAGGGTTCCAAAAGGTAGTTGAGAGCAAAGGTTTTGAAAACGTCAAAAGCCAAAATTGCAAGAACCAGCACAGTAATTGACCAGAATGCTCTAGCCACCCCTTCTGAAAATTCGAGAAGAAGCATTTGTAGAATTCTTATAGCCAAGAACATAGTAATAAAAAATGCAAGCAATCTCAATGTAGAATTTAATGACTGATAAATAAGACCATATTGTCTATTGGCAAAGAAAATTCTGAAGAGATTCTCTATCCTACCTATGATGAGTACACTTTCCTCTTGGCTATCTTTTTTATCTTCAAATCTTGATTTAACAAATCTTGATTTTCTGTCTTCGCCTTTTCTTTTCAATTTGTAAATCCATAGCTTTTTTCTAAGGTTGAAATCTATTCCTAATCTTTCCTCGAGAGTTTGAAAATCACCTAAATCAATCCTTCCACTTAGAAACCCGATTTCTGGTTCTTCTGGGTCTACTTCCAGCATGAAGTTATTAGAAGGGAAAAAGATGCTGATAGGTGAAGGGTGAAGAGCAGGCATTATGTGTTCATTTACGATAATTTCAATACTATGTGGGGCATACAACTCTCTGGCCTCTCTAAAGTGTATTTTACATCTTGGAATTGTAGGCACGTTTCTTGGAATTGCAGGTGTCTCAACCCATAGTTTTTCAAGAGGTTTTTCAATTTCTTCTTTGAACTCCTCTTCACCTATCAGTGAAGGATAAAAATACAAATTGAGCTCTCTTCTTTCTTGTTCGAGATACAAACACAGTATATTCTTTTCTGGACATCTTCTTTTAATGTCAAAGAACAAAGCTCTCTCAGGATTATTTGAAGCCATATCAACCCTGTGTCCAAAAAACCCCCAAAATAATTCCTTACCTTTTGTTGGGTCTTTGAGACAATCTATTTCGATCCCTTTCTGAATTTTTTCAAGTTTCTGTAAAGTTTCTTTTGTGGGTCTCCCTTTGTCTCTAATTTCATTTCCTACTTCTACACATTTTCCTATGAACGTATCGAAAGGCGGACTTTCTCTTCTTAACCAGCTTTCAGTTATTCGATTTCTTGATGTTTCAAGTAATTCACGATCAAGACCCAAAATTTCAACGATCTCTGGATAATGAGATTCAAAAGTGGAATAACTCATTGTGAAGGAATTTCTGATCAATTCGACAATCATATTTTTCCAATGATTCTCCAGAAAATGACAAAATTCCGTTTCTAGCTCTTGTAATTCAATTCTTTCCGTGATAACATAGACAATCAGCCTCGCATCAATCTGTTCGAAATCTACACTGTCAATAAAACCTCTCCATGTCTTGAAGTTCTTTGATTTCATCTGCGTTTTTTCGAAGGAAAGCTTTTTGTCAAATGAGATACTTAGATCATCGTCGTAGACAAATTCATTTCTTTCTTCGCTGTAGTATGCCCCAGCATATGAAACATTCAGCCCGTGAGACATCAAGTCCTCAATAAGTCCCGCTACGAAATTGTCTCTATATTCCTCTCGAATGCATATTAAACAAATGTGTGCCATCTATGTCACCTCTTTTGGAGATCGGAGGAAAAGTGGGATCAAATAAAGGATACGATAGAGTCGACCAATCAACATAGAAACAATCAACGTCCAGTAGACTAGATTATGATAATAGATGCCATCATTTAGGAGCATAGAATCTGGCATCAATCCTACAGTACTCAAAGCAGATATCTCGTAGAAAGCTGAGTTGATCAAACGATAAGTTATTGTTGTTGAGCCTTCACTTGAGAATATTCCAAAAAGTCCTGATATGTAACAGAGTAATGTTCCAGTTGCAAACACAAGTAAGAATAGCAAAAATACAGACATTTCATTGAAATAATCCATAAGAACTCTTCTAATTCTTTTCCTAGTACCATAAAAAAGATATACTGTTTGTCTTATGAAATGGATGGCATTAGAAAACCCAAATCCGCCAGCAGTAGAATAAGCAGCCCCTCCAATAAACATCAACATAATCAAATAAATACACCGAAATCTATATCGGTAAGATTCTCTGATCATCTCCTTTTCAGGTTCTTCTCCATATCCCTTATCTTCAGATATCCACCTTATTTCAGAATCTTCAACAAATTGACTTGTATAAAGACCTGTGGTAGTGAAAGCAGAAAGAGCATCAAAAGATCTATGCAATGAAACTTGAGAACCATCTTCAAAATATGATACTGCTGCAACAACAAATATTGGAAAAAGAAATACTGCAAATATACGCCATCTGAAGAATTTGGAAGTTCTGTGTAAACTGAATATTGGCATCGCACCCGCAAACATGAGACCCATGATAACGAGAAGGCTCCAATTATTGATCAAAGGATACGGTATTTCATCTAAAGGAGCTGATCCTGGAGAAAATCCTCCAGTTGAAATGGATGAGAAAGTTAGAACCACAGAGTATGACAAAACAGTTTCATTATCTGCCCAAGGTTGGGCGCTTGAAATAGAATGAGAAAGAAGCGAAACTCCAACGATAGTGGCCAGGATATATATCCATAGAATATACAAACCTTCTTTTCGGATAGATAAAGGATGAGATTTTCTAGCAGGTATTTCGTATCCCACACTCATTGCCAAAGAGGATATAGGAGTAAAAAAAAGATAGAAGAAAATTATGCCAAGACCACCTATCCACAAATATGAGGCTCGGACAACGTGGATTAGCATGGGCTGCGCGTCAATCTTTGAAATCTCTTTTCCATCTATGAAGGTGCCTGTTTTTCTGAAAGCTGTAAGACCTGTAGTAGTGAATCCTGACACTGTATCAAAAAAACTCTCTTTAAGATCAAAAGTACAGGAGCTCCCTCTTTCTATTAGTTTCTTTGTATATATGTTCTCCTCTGCAAGAGAATCATAGTCAATCATCTCCGTTGTGAGGCTCAAGAAAACAGCAACAGAGGCACTAGAAAGAATATAAGTCAACAAAGCCAGCTTTGCTATTTCACGCGCCTTTGAGATGGGTTTTGTGTGGACGCCTGTTATTAAAGGAACTAGAACAAATAAGATTGAGATGAATACAATATATATTATGATTTTGATTAAAGCTTCAGATATTATGGGATCACGAAGAATTACCTCAAAAATAAGAGAGATGGCAAATACTACAAGAGTTGTGAAACCAGAAGCTAGCATTGCAAATAAAGTGGTGTTCCTGACGTTATTTCCTTCTGCCATCTTTTACCTCCAGATTCCGTTTCCTTGTCAAGTTGTCCACCTCTTGATTCTATGTATGCCCATGAAGCCAATGTATCCGTTATCTTGCTTTCATTTATATTTCTTTCAACCACATTTCTGCTTTTCGAGTACTTTGGTGAGTCCCTATATAGTGAGAAGATCCTTTGCTGTTTCTCTCATCCTGTTTCTTCTTTTCTGTATTTAAGTTTTTTGAGATATTTACTCGGGGTTGTCAAGTCTTCGGGGGATGAGTTACCCGAAACTGATTTATCTAAGGTTGAGTAAGCACTTAATGCTGAGTTGACTTATGAGGTCAAGTATTCCTGAAAAGATCACCCTGGAAATATTGGAATACATACTGGAACAATTCATCGAGAGAATCTAGCTTGAGAGGATTAGAATAACCGCTATTGTTTTTGTTACACGTGTAACATATCATGAAAATATCTCTTTTTTTCAAACTTTGAAACAGGAGAAACACCAGAAGAAGTCTTTACCTGCTTCAAAAAACTACCTTGGAATCTTCCAATTTTTGTAACTCATATATTACGACTTCCATAAACCTGTCCTTGATCTCTTTCCCGACTTCTGTGCGCATTGGAAGTTCTTGGAGAGCTCTCGATATATCAATCAGATCATTATTAACCTGTTTTGCTGTTTTGAAATCTATGATTTCAGCGTTCTCTAACGTGACTTCAGAGGATTGTTCTCCTATCTCGTTCAGCATAGATGAGCTCTCCCTTTTTGTATTTGTGGTAAGCCTCGAATCCAAGGATAGTATCTTTAATCTGGTCGTACTTTTGAGCCTTCCAGTGAAGATCTGCCCACTCGTCAACCATTTTCTGAATGACTGTGCTCGTTCTCTCGATTCCAAAGTAGTCTTTTATTCCCTGCAGCTTCTGCTCAAATTCTTCCAGTTCTTCTGGTGGTACTGCAACGGTAAAATGTGAGTACTGTTTAGCCATGTAATCAACCTGGCCACTCATGGATCTTCTTGTGCCATCTGAGACTTTTCTTCAGAAACACAGAAGTATTACGTCTGAGAGCCTCCTCTAGTAATTCTTCAATCCATGCCTCTTCTGGTAAAATCAAAGGATCGGTCTGTGCTCCAATAATCATCCAGTTTACACCTGTTAAATCCACAGTTATCTTCTCCTGGAGGGGTTCCACACAAATGTACTTCACTGCTGCATCAATGTGTGAAAGGCACTTTAGAGCAGGTTCCACCATCAACTGATTGCAAACAGTAACACCAGCCCACACATTCTCAGGAAGCCCAAACGTTCGAGACCAGTACAGTAATTTCTTAGGAAACTTGGTCAGAATCTGAAAGGTTTGGGGACACTCGTCCATGATATCCATGAGGACTAAGGTCCACGTTGCAGGTATTAAAGGACCAAAAATGTCACCCATGTCAATGGCAAAGATCATAGCAGTCCCTGGCTTCAAATGTGGATTTTGAGACCTGAAATTTGCAGGAACATCGTAGGGGTCTTGTGCTCGATCTACCCAGAATCGTGGAACAAAGGGATCTGAAACATCTGCACCTCCAGGGGCCAAAGGACTCGTACAAGTGTTTGCTGCATATAAATTCTTCAGCCTTCCTTTTGCCAGTTTTTTCGCATAGCAGAATGAACACCCACGTACACACCCGGTATACAAGTTCCACGTGAAATCTGCAGTTTCTATACCTGTTCTGTTAAGACTCATCTGTATCGCCTCCTGATAGTTATTTCAAATTCCTCTCCCTGGGCATTCCAGTAGTACTGTACCTTTGAAGGAGTAGCTGATCGCACGGTAGTGAAAAGACCTTCTTTCGTCTCAAGCAGTAAGACAATCCATAATCGACCACGTAATGGGTAGTATTCCACGCCTTCTTCTGTGTAGTACTTCGTGTCGTACTCCCTGAATGCATCTGATACATCCGTATCGTGTAAGAGAAAGACCTGCAGTAGTTTCGCTGTAAATGGTGGCTTCTTTTGTAACCTCCGAAATTTCTCATAGTCTTCGTGAGAGAATCTAATCGTTTTCATTGTAACACCTCGTTTGTTACTAATTCTCCACAGCAATTACCCCGTGGATTGTCTCTGGATTCACTGCTTTGGCCTTTTGAAGTTGTTCTCTGAGGTTATTCCACCGTAATGTCATTTTCGTATCGTTGTAGGTCACTTTTCCTCTGATGAACTTAGTTTTCCATTGTGATTCTACTGTTTGTACTGCTCTGTCAAATGCTTCCACAGTGTTGAATTTGTAGAGGGTTCTCACCATTAGACACATTAGAAAACCCCCTTCAGAACTAATTCAATGAGAACGTGCCAGAAAACACCGTTCTGAACGAACAATCCGAACTGGACAATGAATGGTGCTTTAGGGTATAACTGCAGCTTTTCGTAGACCAGTGGTACAATCACGAGAGCAATAACTGCTGCTGCCACTACTTCCCCAAGAGTCATGGCCAATGTGATTTCTTCACCGCTTCTGAAATGGCTTACTGCAGTACTGAAGAGGACACCGACGAATACTCCCACATACATGAGGATCTGGCGAGTCAAGGACATACGACCAGGATTTTCTGTGCTCTGTACTACAGGAGAATTCCATTCCAGATGGCATCCCGTTTCACTTGAGAACACTTCTGGTGTACCTTGGAGTACGACAGTGCCATTGTCTTTCTGGGCCTTCCGTGCACGATCGTTCAGATCAAAATATTCTTTTACAGCTGACATTAATCCCACCTCCTTTGGAAATAAGAAAAGCAAAAGATCAGACGCACTGTTCCACAGTAACCTCTTCCAGTTGTACGAAGCCGTCTCTGTTTGTATCTTTCCATCGCAACAGTAGCAAGTGGGCATTTCTGTATGCTTCCCAGTTGGAAGGATCTTCCAGGAACAAAGATCCAGCATACGTACCTCGCCAGCCGTAACCCCAGACCAGTAGTACGTTCCTGGTATCGAATTTAGCCAAGTAGATGATGCAGGTGTCTTCGTAGGGATACTTTTCCAGATCCAGGTAGATGGACCTTCCCTCACACCGAATAGTGAAACTCACATTACGGTTCAAGTCATAGGAAATGCCACAGTATCCACCGAACTCTGTTGCTGCTGGATTGACGGCTGGTCCTCCTACAATGATCAAGTTTCCCTGGTCACGCTCTTCCCGGGTTAAAATGGTGTCTGTCCTTCCTTGTGGATTCTCAAAAGCACCACCTAGTGCTAACCCGTAGGATATGTGTGATGTTCCCAGTATGTCTGTGGTGTACGCCTCTTCTCCGACTACAAAATAGGAATTGGCGCTGAACAGTGAAGAAATCACCCAGTCTGTGCTTTTTCGAGGGTTGACAGTAACTTGAGAAACAGGTTTCTCCCTGTAGGTATCTTTGCTGTCTCCTACCTCCTGTTCTGATGTGAATACCATCTCAGAATTAAGTGGTAACCCTTCCAGATCTAATGTCACCGTGAAGTTCTCAGGTACAGAACCAGCATTTCCCACTGTAGCAATGAGAAGAGTAACTGAGTTAACCCCTGACATCACCATGACGGTGACAATTAACACTGCTGTTATTCTTTCCATGTTTGTCACCTCACTTGAAAACCTCTGATCATCCCTGAAGCCTCTCTGATCATCCCTGAAGCCTCTCTGATCATCCCAGAAGCCTCTCTGATCATACCAGAAGCTTCCAGCATTACCTCAGTAATTCCAGCTCCACCAATAGCCTTAGAATCAGTCACAGACTCACCTTCGCTCTCAAGGGTTTCAGCCCTCTCTCTGAGATCGTCAGCTTTCTTGACCAGTTCCTTGACACCATCTTCTGCAGTCGTTCCTTTCACCAGCTCGTAAACGTCTCTGATCATTCCAGATGCATTCTGTATCATGCCAGATGCATTTTCAATCAATACAGAAACATCTCTTTCTAATCCAGAAACATCTTCAGTTGCTGCTAAATCCACAATATTCCTCATGTACCGTGAAAATCTCACAGCCTCTCCAGAAAGGTCCTGTACTTTCTCAGCTAATATTCTGTAGCGTTCTGCAGTCTTATCGTCTTTAACCAGCTCAGAAGCATCCCTAATCATTCCTGACGCATCTCTGATCATGCCGGATGCATCTCTAATCATACCAGATGCACACCTGATCATTCCCGATGCTGAAGGTCTCACTTTTCCACAATCTAAGGCAGCCTCACTCTCTCGGACTGCTTCATCTATTTCTGAAATTGCCTCAAAGGCCTTTTCAGTAGTTTTCCTTTCTATGAGGACTACATATTTTTTCATTGTTTGAACCTCCTCTAGTTGGTAGACCACATACTGGTGATCCCATGTCAAATGTGGAACCTCCCTTTATAAATATAACTGACTAAAGTTGAGCAACTATAATATTACTTATATATGTTTGAAAGAGTATCAAAATATCTTCTGCTGTATGATTTGAAGAAATAGCATTAAGAGCAGATCAATATTACGATTGGAGTAGGAGCTTACAGATGAAATTTCACAATACTTTTCACCCTCGAGAAGTGCTTGATGATTAGAAATTTTCTCGTTCAATTTCTGGTAGTACTTTTCTATGACATTCTCAATCCCGTATGTGGTGTACAATTGGCAGAGGTTATGGTGGTCTTCTCTGGTTACCATGCATCCATTTACCACATGCATTTATAAAGTTATTGGATTATTGTTGCACAGCAAAGGTGCATAACGAATCTATCTTCATTACTCAGAAAGGGAAGAGAATTCCCACTGAAGCGATGAGAATTCAAGATGGAATGAAAATTTATCTGAGATGTTACACGTGTAACAAAATTCGAACGCAGAAAAAACACTTCATCCCAAAAAAGAGTATGGCAAGAACATGGCAAGCAGATATTTTCTACTTTCCTCATTTTCATCTTTTCACATTCGCCTCACTTGAGTTTTGCATCATCGAATCTGATCAAAATATTCTCTATATTGCTTGAAAGAAAATTATGGTATATTTCCACTTTCTTTTTCTAAGAATGTTACTATCCCCTTGGGGAGAAGTTCTACTTCTAGGGACGGAATACTCAAGATTTTGGTGGCTTGGGTATAGACATCATTCATAGACTTCCCCGGATAGTAAGCTATCAGAATCAATTTGTTGATCACAGCATGTCAATTGATCCTAAGTGGGTGCGAGATCATTGTAAGTTCCTTGTGCCTCCTCAATATCTGACATAGACTTTTCTATACTCAAAAATAATTCAGAAGATTCTCTGTCTTGTTTTATCTGATCAAAATACTCTTTGTATTGCTCTACCTGATTCTTTATATTCCTAAGCGTAATCCATGCCCACTTACTTATTCTTTTCTCTGGCAAGCTACGTATTTTCAACCTTCCTTTTGCACTCTCAATTCCAATCTCTTTTATACAGTTAATCAGGCCTGCCCAATATCTTAAGTGTAATCTATGCTGAATCGCTGTCATGGCAAGAATTCCAATGAAATTAAGAAAATAAAAAATCTTCCCAGTTTCTTTTATTCTCTGAGTTTGTATTGTTTCAAATAGTCTTGAGACCAAATTAGAAAAATCGAGTTCTGACTTAGCGTACTCACTGCTCATCTTTCTGATGGTTTTTTCTATATCTCGTATGACATCACTAAATTCTTTTTGAGTTAACGCTAACTCCAGGTATTCAATAATAAGATCTGAGATCCTTGCATTTATGTTATGAAATTTCTCATTAACATTGAAAGTGGCAATATCCTTTAGAGTGAAGCATAACTGTAATAATAGAAAATCCCGTTTTTCATCTATTATTATCTCTCCAGATCTATCAAAAATATTAACGAAATGGAAAGCAAGGTAATCAACATTTGTTTTATTAACAGTAAGATAGTATTTTTCTTTTACTGATTTCAGAAAATAGATAAATGTCTCATAATCCCCTTCCCTTAGTATTTTTGTCATTATCCCCAAAACAACCAAAAGAGGATCATCTGGGATATTAAACCAATACTTGCCACCAGACCTATCCAGACTATACATTGGATATTCTTCCGACAGTCTTTCTTGGTGTATTTCCTTTAATTTTTTTACATAATCTTGATTAATTTCCTCAAGAAGATATTTGATATAGTATTTGAGATTTAGTCGTTCTTTCAAATAAAGGAAATAGGGTATTAAAAGAAGAATACAAACTACTGCCCAGATTATGCATAGATAGAGAAGCTTTTCACTTTGTGATCGCATCACAAGAAGTGGAATAATTATACCTACTGCATAAAGAAACATCATAAAAAGAGTTGTCCTTGAAAAAACTATATTAGTTATTCTAATCGAATACCGTGATGAAATTTGAGCCATCACTAGTGTTATTGTGAATACTATAGCAAAGATTGCTGCAAGTCCTTGAGAAATCGAGCTAAGAATATAATTCCGAGCACTAAGCATAGAACGGATACTTTCTTGATATATATTTGGGTCATTCAACGTCGTACGAAGGAAAAACAGGCATAAGAATAGACTAATAACGAATAGGGAACAATAGAAAAATAGAATAGTCTTACTCCAAAATACTTTAGAGAAGTTTTCTTTGGCTATCTCATTTTCCAGTTTTCGTATACTTATTAACACTGCTTTTGTTTCAGGGTTTTTATCGGCTTCTTCAAAGAGAATATCGTAATAATTACTTTCTAGGGATTTGAAAAATTCATCAAACTTTTTCTTATCAACCTTTTCAGAAATACTGTCATAAATCTCTTTTTTGCTTATATCAGATGGGTCTCTTAAATCAAAATTCTGAATTTCCCTTATTTTCATTAATACAATTAGGTTATCCTCATTCTCGTTTATAGTCCTATGTAGAGCCTTCTTTCCAATCCTGCTAAGCTTGTCCAGGCCTATTTTTCTCTTTATCTTTTCAATACGACTCTCACCCACTATTTCATAAAATAATACTTCTAAAACTTTGCTAACAACAAATTCTGCAAGCATGAAATTAGTTTCTTTATCTCTTATAAAAAACTTTCTGTTAAATCTTTGACCTCCAAAAACGACATTCCCCATGGAACACGTGAGGAGCAATCAGTGAAGGGCTTGTATATGGAGAGATTCTTTTCAAAAGGTATGGTAGTATGTTATAGAAGAATCTCCAGTATACCTGTATAGTCTTGGGAGCCTCCCCTTTCCTTGGATCAGATCACAAGCTCCCGTCCTGTGCAGTACTGCCTGTCAGTGCGTGGTCTCCTACACCACCTGACATAGAGAACCCATACAAGGAGGAATTTTTTGCACTGGCAGAATCATGTTTATAATGCAATAGTTGCACAGCAATAAATCTGTTAACTATGAGCTTAAAAAGGTTGCGGTATTTGTTACACGTGTAACATCCCAACCTCTCAACTGTAAAAGATTTACCATTTTCAATTTGCGGTGGATAATTCAGAAATAGCTTTTACAATACTTCAAGAGAATCATGGGTTAATTTTTCACAGAAAAAAAGAGGATTTAAATACTATGTTTTCAATACACTTCTATGGAGTGGAAAATCATGAATGACGGTATTGAAGTAATTCTACACGACGAAAAGAAATTTCAAACCCCTATAAACATTAATGATATGATCAAATTATACTTGAAAATGCCTGATGAATACTTCAAATCACAATTCCTTGCTGAATTGAGATATAAAATATGCGAAGGAGAATTCAAAGGTTTGGAATACTTCTTACTTGAGTTTTTGATCAAGATTGACCGGATAGATCAAATTCTCATTTATTGGGACAAATTCAATGATAAAAGCTCAATAACTAAATTGTGGTTACTTATTTGTTATGAGTCAAAATACTTCTCACCCCAAGATCTCGAAGAGATTAAAAAGAGAGCTAAGCACGATATCGCAAAAAAATCGATCTACGATCAAATAATGGCCATTAAACGTAAATCACTTCATCAAGAACTCACAGAAAAAGCAAACCCTGAAATCAATTTTGATGTAGAGAGAGTGAGGGAAGAGATGGATCATTTCGGTTTCCCCAAAGAACTTAGTATACTTCTATCAGAAATAGAATCTTCGTATAGAGAAGCAATGGCGGAAAAGGATTTCAATGACGTGGCCGATAAAGTAAGAAAGCTTCTAGATCAACTAATAACACAAGTGAGTGATCGAGTTGCTCATCTCAAAAATATAGAAATTGCAAAGGGAAAAAGACCTAAACCCAGTAGAAGAAGGCAATTCTTGCGTGAGCAGAAACTAATCGCCAAGAACGAGCAAAAACTTTTGGATGCGATTTATGACATAGTAAGTGAGGAAGGAACCCATTCTCTTAAATCTTCTACGGAACGTACAAGAATTTGCAGGAATATTGCAGTTGAAATTTGCCTTTATCTGCTGAGGAGATTGCGTGAATTCGAAGGAGAAGTTTCAGCAGCGAACTCATGATATACCCCAAATTCAGTGGATAATTAGCATCCTATTTTCATGAAAACTCAAAAAATTCATGGGTTCTCAATTCCAAGCTGCTTTTTCAACTTTTCTGATTTCTGGTGACATTTCTCAGCCTTTTCACCTTGATTCATATCTTCGTGGCACAAAGCTAAGTTGTATATACATTCATCAAATTGAATCTATCTCCAAGGTTTTTCAAGACCTTCTCTGATTCAAAGTGAAGTGTTAGGGTATTATCAAACTTTTTCTTGACGTGGATAAAATGTAAAGATTCGTTTCACTGTTTTTTTCCTTGTGTATGTCCTTCTGGTTTATGGAATTCACTGGTTTTGTTACACGTGTAACATCTCCGCCAATATTGACAAGCAGCATGCTAATCCTTTAATGAAGATTTCTTATACTTTTCACTCCAATTAGTTTTGCCAAAAAGTACAGAATTCGTTTTATATATGATTTTTCATCCTCCCATTTTGACAAAACAAGATAGTCTAGCATTCTTGGTTCTTCCAAGATATTATCCCGTATGAATTCTGCTAATTTCTCAGCATCTTCCTTTTTCACCTTTCTAACATCAGTAATACCTTGTGTTTTTCCTAGCTCAATTGCTAGTGATACAATGTAAGATAAACTCTGCCCAGATTTCCGTCCTCTTATTTCAATACCAGGCCATCCTCTCCACTTAAATGTGTAAATCAATGCCTCAATGAAAGTCCCAGCTAAACCACTGCGATCACGAAAAGTTGTAACTCTTTGGAAAGGATCATCAAGCTTATTTGCGATGACAAATTTCGCTTCTTCCACATAATTACCCTCGAATGTACGTCCTTTGTACCATTCTTTGAGAAGTTTTCGATCCAATAACTCAAGGTCATCATTGAGAGATTCATATCTTTCGACTTTCTCTACTGGCATAAGTCCCCTGTAGTAATTTTTGACCTGAAACAGAGGTCCTTTCTCTTTACGAAGGAATGCAGTGGAAGTATTGATTTCACCTACCAAATCGTAGTGCCAAATGTCAAATACAGCTTTGATCGGCTTTTCGTCTTTCAGGAAAAGAAAAATTGGTACGAAATCATTGGGGTGGCTTCCAACCGGTCTGCCTAGAAATTTGTCCAAAATGCTAGAATCCCATCTTTGTTGCTTGAAGTAGATAATATACTGAATACAGACATCTGCCGAGGATGTAGGACTTTCAACTGCTCGCCAGTAGAATCCTCCCATGTCTTCAGGTGAAATATTTCTAAAAGGATCATCTGTTTCTGCATAATACAATTCAGGTGCAAATTTGATGGCCAGAGGTTCGTAATCTGTTGTCATGAAGCATGTTCTTATGAAGGCATAAAAAGGTTTGGGAAGGGGTTTATCCCCAGGAAGCACAGAAATTTTGTTACACGTGTAACATTCCAACCTCCTTCAACTGTAAAGGATTTACCTTTTTCAATTTGCGGTGGATAATTCAGAAATAGCTTTCACAATGCTTTAAGAGAATCATGGGTTCTACCGCATCATTTTCCTGGCAAATACCACAACAAATAAAGCAATCAGAAAAGCTCCAATAACTGCTTCGCAACATATGAGGATTCTCCCCACGTGAGTCAACGGTTTAATATCTCCCAACCCAAGTGTGGTAAAAGTGACAAAACTGAAATACATGGCATAAATGAATTCCTCAAAATGTCCAATATTTTTTGCAGCATAGTCTAAGCATTCTGATATCCAGTAAATGAAAGCGAATGCCAAAATAATGAAAAGAGATGAAAAGGCCGTCCTTTCTGGTTTCTCACCATATCCTGCTAAGAGGTTATAGATTTCAAGCCATGCACGTTTTATTTTGTTTTCTGATCCTTTTTTCTTCATTTCCATTTCTCTGTAGAAGAATTTACCTACCATTATATGATCTCCATGACGCTGCATATTTTGTTTGAGATCCCTGTAAATAGTTTCCAATTCTTTGAAGGTAAGGTTTTCTTCATCCATGTGAATTTCTTCATAGATTCTTTCAGGCCATACACAACCGATGAAGGCTACGTTCTCAAGATCAGCGAAATGAAATCTGGTTTTAGTCAGATCAGCAGTGATATATCCGCTAAGAAAAAAATGAGTTCTTCGCAGATCCAATGCTTCAATACTTTTTGGGTTGAATTCTAAATTTTCTCTAATGATTGCTTCTTTGAAGCTTGCATTTTGGAAGGCAGCAAAATTGAAGTATGCATTTCTTCGGAAGGTAGCTCCAATGAAGTCTGTATTTCTTTGTAAGATAGCAAAATTGAAGTATGCATTTCTTCGGAAGGTAGCTCCAATGAAGTAGGCATTTCTTTTGAAGGTAGCATAACTGAAGTATGCATTCCTTTGGAAGGTAGCATCACTGAAGTATGCATCTTCTTCAAATTTCAAATGACTGAAGTTCACCTCTTCTGGAAAGTAATACCCTGTGAATTCGTAGTCTTTCTTATCAAGTTTCTCTTTCAATTTCTGCTTGAATAGCTCAATATCTTTTTCTTCAGAGCGATCATGAAAAATACAATACTTCTTAGAACCTTTCCATGTTGGTTCAGGGCACGTCCATAGAAACCAAGTATAGGAGCATTTCCCCATACCACTAATTCCAAACATCTTTATTTAACTCTTTCTCTTATGGAACAAGTCTTCATGAGTTGATGCATTTACGTAAGTAAATATTTTGTTACACGTGTAACAAAATCGAGAAAAACACCGAAAATGGACAATCCCTATTTCACTTCAACAGGTTCATGATCGTGGCTGATCAAAAAGACTTGAATTCAGTGGACTATTCCTCAGAGAGATCTGCAATCCTTCATCATGACTGTTAATCCATTTTCTTCCACTTCACATTTTGGATTTATTCTTTCTGAATTACCAAGACTTAGGCAGTTTTGTATTTTTAGATTATCTTTGTTGTTTATGTCTTCTTTAGTGTTGTTATCTTCTTCTAAAAAGTAATAAAAATTTTCCTCATATGTATAGAACCGTATCTCCTCTCCCATGCAAAGGTTTCACCAATCCTTTATCACATTCCTCATTTTTTTGTAATATATTTTTTATTCCATTTATGCATTTTTTCAGGTTTCTCTCAGAAAATATGTCCTTAAGTACAAAAACTTGGTATTCCTTTATTTTTTTCCTCATCTCCTCTGCAGATACTCTTCTTTCAATTATCAGGTTCTGACCTTTATTAATGTACAATGCACCTGCTACGCCCCTTATTTTGCACATTTTTTTTCAAAGCACTGTATTATTCTTTGGTTATCTTTCCAATTTCTTCAGCAGAAGATGCTTCTGCAAGTTCACATCTTTCCAAGGTCTTTCAGACTGACATGATCTGAAAGTCCTATGATGACATGATCCAGAACTTCTATATCAACTACTATACCACACATGTAGAGCTCCCTCGTTAGTAGAAGATCCTGTTCAGAAGGTGTCGGATCTCCTGAAGGGTGATTGTGCACCAGGATAATGGATGCAGCACCTTCAGCAATTGCTGGACGGAACACATCCATTGGGTGAACTAGAGCGGTATCCAAGGAACCCAACGAAATTCTTTGATGGCGGATTAACCTATTCTTACCATCTAAAAGAAGAACCCTGAATTCCTCCTGTTTCAGATACTTCATGTGTGGTGCCACCAGCTTTACCACATCCTTTGCAGAGGAAATTTCTGGATGCATCTCTTTACAGTATGAATTAATCCTTTTCATCAATTCAAAGGCTGCTTGAATTTTGCAGGCTTTCACAAATCCAATTCCTTTCACCTGTGTAAGTTGATGGATTGAAGCAGAAAATAAATCAATTAAATTCCCATCAAACGCCTTCAACAGGTTTTTAGCAACCTTAGCAGCTGTACCTTTCTTGCACCCTGGAGAAATCAATACTTCCAGAAGCTCTTGAGAGTTTAAATATCCAGTCCCAGAATGGATTAAGGCTGTTCGTCCATCTTTTTTGCAGATCTCTAAGAGATCAGTAACTTTATATTCCTCATCACCAATTCCTGTATTGGTGGAGGTGGTTTCTTTCTCAGACATCTAAATCACCTTCACCCCCAGCAGAGGTACAGTTTGCAGCTTCCCTCTGCTGGGTTATGTGAATTTATTTTATCTATTAGCCAGCTTCAACTGCCTACATCATATTAGAACTACCATATATAAATGTAATCAAAGAGCAGTGGAAAAATATTATCAAACTTCATGTATAGAACCATGAGCCTCCAAAATAATAGACAATAATAACAATTTAAACTATGATGCCTGAAAAAAGCCAATAAATTGTTACACGTGTAACAAAAGTGAGAGAAACACTAAGGATTTGATGCTCCCATGAATACTTGGAACCATTGTAATCACTTTTTTCCTGCTCTAGAAAGACGTTTATAAAGGAATATGTAGAATATACATGATTTCCACTACCAGATTATTTCCTTAAATGGATGAATTCCTTTTGGCGTTCTTTATTCCCTAAGGAAGATTCAATCCAGCCAAGGCCTTTCAGGAACTTCCCCAATAATCAGATAGGAGATTTCATCTATCCAAAGATTTCCAGTAGATCTCCACTCAATATCCAGGTAGTCTGCTGTTATTGATGTGTCATCAATCTGGACTGAATCCTGCTCGGAAGGATAGTCTGATCCTTCTGAAGTGCGAAAATGAATCCCTCGCAGAGATACAATTTTGCAGGGGGAAAATACAAAACTGCCAGGAGGTCCTATTGCATGTTTTCTTTTCGCAGTTGTTAGAGTCCCTGTAATCCTGTGGGTCAAGAAATGGATTCTCACGTTACCTTCACGAAAATCGCGAGTTACTAGAATCCCTGATAGCATTACAACAGGCATTTCTTATCACCTCCTTTCGTTTTCTTATATATATTACGAAACTTAAGTTTCCGTGCTCTATTTGATCGTTTTTTCATTTCCGCTATTAATGAAAATAGCAATACGGAAATTAAGAATACAAGAGAGCAACTGTAATAGCCCAAAATCCTTGTTTTACTAAATAAGGAGTCAAACATGCCTCTGCAAAGAGTCGTTAAGCCTAAATCATTTGCGTTCATTTGAATCGAACTTTGTCCCCACATGTCATTCTTTCGTAAGTCTCTCGTACTCTCGATGGAAATTCTCTTAATACCTTATACGCCTCCGCGACATTCTCATTTTTAGGATCTAAGCGGTAAGCTTGTGCGGCAAATTTAATTGCGAGTTCTATTTCTCCACGCATCCCATGAATCAAAGCCTTGTCTAGAAGAGCTTGCACATTAAATGGGTCACGTTCTAGACAGCTGTCACATAAGTTAAGGACTTCTTCTAGATCTTCTTTTCTCTTAGCAAGAATAATAAGATTATGTATAGCAGCTGTAGAGTCAGAATCCAGTTTAGCTACACGTTTAAAGTAGTTGGCAGCCAATTCAGGGTCCTCATCCATAAACAGAATCCCAAGACCGTTTAAAACGCTGATGTTCTCGCTCTCAACTTCGAGTGCCATTTCTAAGCATTTGCGGGCAGCAACGTTGTCACCGATTTTTGCTAACAGATGTGATTTATCAACAAGTGCGGGAACATACTTCGGATATAGTGAAAGGACATTATCCAGCAGTTTTTCAGCTTCTGCATCCCGCTCTGAATCAATGAGTAATTCAACTAAGTAGACTGCAATTTCTGGATTTTGGGGACTGAGCTCAAGAGCGTCACGGAAGCATTTCTCAGCCTTGTTAGATTTTCCAAGTTTACCATAAGCAATACCTTTCATCAAGAGTAGTTTCGAGTCTTTTGGCTTTTTACTAAGTTGTACATCTATATATTGGAAGAAACTGAGTAGCCCTCGATTCCAAAAGAACCAAGCCAGAGCTTCCGGAATCCTTTCCTTCTGCAGATCAATAACAAACTGTTCTAACAACTTTTCGAGATCTTCCAAAGTCTTGACTTGTTCTGCTAGATCAATTTGATCTTCGAGATCCAGCAATTCTACAGCCTTGCGGAAGTCCATATCTGCTTCCTCATAGTGATTCTGTATGAGGTAAATCTGTCCTCTCCACATATGAGCTTCTACTATTCCATCTTCTTCCTTGGAAGCTCTTTCAACAAAGTAATTTAGTTCATCGAGAGCTTCATTGTACCGATGGAGAACTTGGAGGCAGCGGCCAATCCGAAGAGATACTGCAATATTTTCCGGGTTCAATTTCTTAGCTTGCATGAAAGAATCAAGAGCCTTCGAGGCTTCCCCAAGAAGGAAGTGGGAATTCCCCTTATTCCACCATGTGGAAAACTCATGAGGATTATTCTCAATTGCTTTATCAAACTTTTCAATAGCTTCAGCATGCATGCCTAATTCCTGCAAAGCGAGTCCTTCTTCCTCAAGTCTGGTTGTAAGAAGTGTGGAGAATACTTCGGTCATTTCATCAGTTAACTGACGGTCTTCATCTCCATACTTATCATATATACTTGTGAACCCGTAGGTGTCGCTAACTTGTTTCAGCCCAGCCCACACCTCTTCAAAATCTTGAAAACGCTTTCTTGGGTCTTTATTTAGGCATTTGATAATAAGCTCAGATAATTCTTGCAGAAGATCTTCCCTGAGTTCCGTAGGTGGTATTACAGTGCCATGCTGATGCCAAGTTCGTATGCCTTCAAGATCATTTAACGACAGATCAAAAAAGGGGAAAGAGCCAGTGGCCATTTTGTACAAAAGGACGCCAAATGAATAGACGTCTGACCGAGTATCAACCAACATAAAATCCAAGAGCTGTTCTGGTGACATGAAGTGGGGGTTTCTTATTTTTGAAGGAAAAGGAAAAGCAGCATCTGTTTTTCCTTTTATTTTGGAGAAAGCATCAATTAGGTTACGATAACTATATGCAAGGCCGAAATCAGTTATCTTGACATCTCCACCTTTCGATATAAGAACGTTTTCAGGTCGAACATCTCCATGGACAATACCATTGTGCCGCCATGCATAAGAAAGCCCATTTGCTACATCCATTGCAATTCGAACTAATTCCCGAAGATCCATGCCCTTGGAAGTAATCCTATCTCCTAACGTACAGCCATCAATATATTCAACAAAGAGATGAATATTCCCATCAATTACCAGCACATTATGTGCAGTAACAATGTTTTGTGATATTCCTAAGTTAATCCAAAGTTCTGCCTCATACACAAAAAGTTGTGTCCATTTTTCATTAGTCTGGAATTTTGCCTGAGGAACCTTTAAAATCAGTGGTTCCTTTCTCCCTTTTTCCAGAACAATATATATATCTGCAAACCCACCTCCCAGAATCTGCTCTTTCACAGTATAAGAATCTGCTAAACACTCCCCAGGCTGAAGAATACGAGCTTTTGATCTTCCAATTTGACTTAATTTCATTGAAGAGCCACATTTTGGACATATGTCCTCTGATAGTGTACTAGCAGAAAGGCATTTTGGACAGCTTTTTACAGGGTTAGGAGAATATAATTGGGGGGATTTCATAGTTAACACGCCTCCTCTTTTTGAAAAAGAGCTGGAGAATTCAGCTTAATGCTATCAATGATATTCTTACGATCTATATCGTATTTTGACATTCCTCTACGTATGTTTTCACCTGGATTTTCCAAAAGAGCTAAGAGAAGATCTTTGACACCAAATTCGGATTTCCTATTTTCTCTAGCTTTCGATCGTGCAAGAAAGATGACATCATTAACCGAATCTGTTATCCCATAACCTCTGTCAATCAACACATCCGACTCAAGCTTCTTAGAGAAATCTTCAAGCATATTTTTGATTTTTCCTAAGAGGGGCTGAGGAAAACATTCAAGCCTCTGATTGAGAAGGTGATAGAATAGATGGGCCCGTATAACTAATGCATTTTTGGAACGTCAATGTTCATATAGGGTATCCAAAATATCTATTAATTCAGGATCCATACTGGGACTTTTTAGAGCATCTCTTACTTCACTCAACACAGTAAATATTCCTTGACTGCCTGGGCTTCGTGCCTTCTGGACAAGATTACTGAAAATAGTATGGAATTCTACTATTTCGGAGCTAATGTTAGTATCGATTGCTTTCGTTGGTTCGAATTGGTTAGAAAAATTAGGGATTTCTCCTGTACGCCAAGATTCACGGAAAGCATCAATGACATTTTCTTTTTTGAAAATATTCAAAAGGGATTGTGGTTTGCCTTCCGCAGCAAAGGTTACAAGGGAATGAGCGTAGATACATTCAAAATTGTCTTCTAGCTTCTCATATCCCACTTTCTCTAGGAGAGCAATCACCTGTGTATTTTGAACAAGTTTTTCCTTTGTCCTTTTTCTTGCCCAATTAGCAGCTTCGAGGATTATCGATGCTAGAATCCCCGAAAATCCGATTGTTATCATGCAGTTCACATCCCTCATTTTGATTGGAATTCTATTGCTTTTCTCAAGTTCCCAAGTGGAATCATTTTAACAATAGATTCGGTTTTAGCGGACATACACTCCTTGATCAAATTAAGTTCTGTTCTTTATAAACTTTGGGTTTGCTCTTTTTGGAATAAACCCGGCTATTTTCTTGCACTCATTACAAAAAAGTTTAAGTCCATTATGCAATTCATATTATTTCCCAGGACTTTTTGTTTTTATACCAATCTTCTTTTCTTCTTTTCTCTCTTTCAATATACTTTTGAACCTCTTCCCATATTTTCTCCAGGAACCACTCAAACTCCTAAACTTGTTGATTCAACATCTTCCGCCCATTTCTTACCCTTCTGTGTCAGAGCAACTTTGTCATTCCCAGAAAGAATACATAAGTAAAATATTCTGTTACACGTGTAACAAGAGTGAGTAAGGCACTGAAAATGAAAGAGGGTGAAGACATCAAGTGTTCAGCAAGATGAAAACCGTTATGAATTATTTATCCACCGAATACTGAAGACCATAAAAAGAAATCATGGATTGGTCATATTTTAACCACACTAAATATGTGCAACTATCGACAAAGACAAAACCCAAACATTTTTCACTGCAAAAGTTGAATGACACCATGAGGTGAAGAACGATGAGAGAATTGAAAGGCTGGCCATTCGAACCCTTAGACGATGGAGTTCAGCCCTGTGATGGTGGACCAGGTATGGGTCCAGGAAATCCCCAATAAGAATTTACTCCCAGTACAGTGGAACCAGGAGAAGGTGTTTTTTGATAAACCCCTTTTCCTCTAATTTTTTCATAGTAAACATAACATCTTGTATACCTTCGTGAAATATACCAACTAGTAACTCCTCTTCCAAAGGAAAGACATAGGTTGTACATGGCAACTTTGAAAAGGCTCCTACAAGTCCTTCTTCAAAATCAGTTTCTATAGTAACGACAGCCTGGGAATAATGGTTATATCCTTTTGGAAAGAAGTAATGAGCAATATTACAGTATGGTAGGACAGTTTCATAGAAGTATTTCTTTACTGTAATGGATGAGAATCCTGTTTCTTCTGCAACTGTAGAAAAGGGTATTTGAACATTATTCTTCATAATATCATAGATTCTAAAATGTATATCCTCCCATGGTAACCAATCTTCCATCTCTCTTTCAATTTTCCCTTCTGTGAGTGTTGAACTGGCTATCTTCCACAGCATATCTTTGACTTCGTGGTTCCATCCTAAGGGATTGGTGTAGATTGGTGTGTACGAAATAGATTTCTTTGCAATTTTTAGATTGCTCCCGAAGGTTAAGTCGTACTTGGATGTAACGAAAAAATCATATCTGCCAGATAAAAGAAGCATGTACGTGAGGTGTGGATTTTGTGTAAGTGAATAAAATGCTGAAGTAATGTTTTCTGGGTTTTTAACTGTCAAGAAATATCCTTTTGTGTAGTAGTTCTCAAAAGTTCTCAAAACAAGGTTTGGGCGAAGTGATATTTCCCTCTCGTAGAGTTTACGAATATGATCTGTTACTGTACTGTATTTTTGACCTCTGCCTCCAATGTTCAGAGCTGAAGATATTTGTTTTGCAGTAAATCTCGGTAAATCTTGTATTGCACTATATAGGCTGTAATAGGTTTTAAGATCTACCGATTTTGACATAAGCAAGATTAATAAGAGGTTATATAAACCTTTTGGTGAGGCTATGTCCTCATTGTATAGGTGTTTGCATTTAGAAAGCTTCCGTTATGTGCGGATCTTTCTTTCTCTTCAAAGAGGGGGGAGTACCAACTCCCCTCTCACACGGTGAACAGGACATAACCTTACAGAATGAACATGAACCGTAGTCCTCAATTTCTGGTTCAAAATCCTTCCGAAGTGTCCGGAAGCTTTGAAAAAACATGGGAGAGAGAACTGGACAGTGCTGGACTGAATAGTGCTTTCAGTCAGAAAACCAATAACTACCTTCACCCCCTTTTTGGTTAAATCCAGTTCTCCTCTCATTGGGAAGGGAGGAAAATAAGTCTCAAAAAGGGTTTCACCACCCTTCGAGACCAGTTTCAGTTCTCCTTCTCCCAAAACAAGTTAGAACGTGTCTGAATTTGTCCGTGCCTAAAAAAGGATAAAATTTCCTGGGGAAGATTGATTCCCTCAGTCTAGTCCTTTCAGTTCAGACATGTCCGTTTTTCATCCTTTCCAAAAGAGAAATGAGAACAACGGGATGCCCTGCGAATACGGAATCCCATATCCTCTCAAAGGATTACTCCTTGATCGAGGGCAGCCCATTCATGAGGAGAAGATGAAAGAGAGCAGGATGTGTATCAAATGAATACGGTATTTATAGATGGAGACCATGCCCAATGTACAAGGGCTGGTCAGATTAAAGACAGAGAAATGGTTCTCAAAGAGGGAGATGGTCTGACGGGATGCAGTCTTCAACCTGTACACAGATGGAGAGATTACTCTCTATTTTGCTCTTTTGTCTGGAATTTTACTGTGTATCTCTTGTCCTTTCCCTCTTGGGAACCCCCACAGTTCTTGAGGAGGTGGCCTAATGAACACGAATGCACGTAAGACCCTGAAGGAGAAAATCTGTGACCTCACCCTGATTCAAAAGGGAATTCTGGATTTGTTAATCCTTCTACGAAAAGAAGGAGTTATCCCAGATCAATTCGCAGGAAAAGAATCCATTAAAGCAGAACTAGAGAACCTGAGAGACAAAGGGTTAATCTCACGTGTGGATGAACAAAGAGAAACTGAATGGATATTCAGGTACTTTGTCAAAGAAGAAACGGTGGAAGCATTCGATAGAATTCTCTTAGCGTTCATCAGTGACAATCCAGGAGTTTCAAGTACAGACATCTATGTTCAAAGTCCTTATTCGTATAAGACATTGTCAGACAGAATTGCTGTACTCACAAAAAAAGGATATATCCGCTTGGAAGTAGGAGAACAGGAGGGTAAAATTACAGAGAAATGGTATGCAACAGTGGCGGTGGCTTAGATGGTGTGGACAGGTGCGGCAGTGAATGAACCTCAGGTGATGGTTATTGCAGTTGTTGATGGAGAAACTGATGTAGAGGAGTTAGCATCAAAAGTGCTACAACTGAGGGAGTTTTTGAGTAAGACCAGTGACACAAAGCCAGACCCAGATTACAAACGTGAACAAGCAATTCAGGGAACTATCAAAGATACTTCAACAGAACAGGCTGACACGAAAAATAGACACAGAAGTCCCATCCCGGGGTGACTTGTATGACGTGCATATTTTTTTTCGTCTCTTTTTTTAAAAGACCATTGAAACATTCACACAACGACACAACATCGGATAATCCAAAGGAGGTATCACCATGAGTATTCCAGATCCACACACTGGTTCCGACAATCTCCCAAACAAGGTAAGAACTTTTACCACTCTGGGACCAACCCAAAAAGAGCTTTACGATCTCATTTGTAAATTTAAAGACAAAGGATTGACAGTAAAAGAAATCTACAACCTGAACAAGAAAAGGAGTCTGAGGTTACCTTCTGCAAAATCCCAGGTACAGAGAACACTCAAAGCTCTCAGGAAAATGAAATTGGTATATGCAGTGCCTGAAAACGATTCAAAGACATTAAGGTACTACCCAGTAAACAACAATTCAAAGGAGGTTTCACCATGAGTACGACAACTGAAGAGATCAAAACGCTGTGGTCACCATACCCAGATCCAGATCCAGGAAAAGGCCCTATCTGTGTGGTGTGCGGCAACCCCATAGAGATCAAGAACTATTCAGGGACACTAAAAGAAGATCACACAATTAATATCTTCATTTTAGCAGGAATAGGGGATAAATCCTTACCGCACAGCCTGGTGCACACGGTGACTGTTTGCCATTTCTGCGTGACAAACTGATTGAAAAGAACAAGGGCTGGAAGTGGATTTAACGTTATGGATGCATTTATCGCAAGAGGTTGGAGGAGAATATGTTATCATTGATCATAGATGTACAAGTTACCGTGCTAATCACCTGGGATTGTTGGAACGGTGGAATTCAAAGGTCCACACATCAAAGGATTTAACAGTGTACCAGGGAGTAACCCGGAGATATTACAGAGGTCTACTAGGACTTTCAGGGAGTTGTCAATGTTCGGTAGATGGAACTTCTGAGCTCACAAATTATCTTTCTGTCAATACACAAACAGTAAAGATAGATCAACTGATGTTACACGTGTAACAAACCACAGTTGTAACAATCTCTTTTGATTTTCAATTGGTAAGCTCACCTCTTTGATAAAGATTGTAACTGAGGGTTACTCCTTTTCTCTGAACATGAACTTGTAGAACTCGGTGACTTCCATGGAGAGCATCTGATCAAAATTGATTTCTTCTTTCTTCCGTTCAATGAAGAACAGCATAGCCTGGGTGATGAAATCGGATCTATTGGCAAAGAATCCAGTCTCAATAGCTTTATCCATGTACAGTACAGCCAAGGGAGGAACTGTTACACCTATTTTTACTTTGTGAGTATCTCCACCAAGTTTAAAGCTGAAAGGGCCTTCCACAATTTTGGGTTCTCTTTTCTTCTTTGCTGTCATACTATAGTTGAGCATAAAGGAGTATATAAGCTTTTTGGTTATGTTTGGCTTTGATAGTGTTACATGTGTAACAAAATTGATATAAGTACCAAAATTTGAGAATCCCTTTTAAGACCTCACCAGATCCAGGATCCTGGCTGATCAGAAAGATTTGAATTCGGTGAGGTTCTTATGAGAGTTATGCAGAGCGGTTTCTTATGGCCTTTTAGTTCATATAAATACTTCACATTTTAGATTTATTCTTTCTAAATTGCCAAGGTTTAGGCAACTTTGTTTTTCTACATTATCTTTATCTAGATCTCTCAGACTGACATGACCTGAAAACCCAATGATAACGTGATCTAAGACCTTGATTTCAAGTACTTCACCACACGTGTAAAGCTGCTGAGTTAACTGGACATCTTGGTCAGAAGGAGTGGAATCTCCTGACAGATAATTGTGCACCAGGGATATATTAAGCTTAAAGTCTTCTCTTGAGATGAGACCTGAAATCGATCGTGTAGGTCAGTAACTAAAAATCTCTGCCCTGTAATTTACATTAAATTGATTTCACCAAATCTCCTCCCTTATGTATGCTCTCATGGCTTTTCCATGCAAACCTTTTTGGATGATCCCTTCAATTTCACTGCTGGACAAGCCAGCCTTAACGAGGAACACTATGTCACTTCCTTTGAGGCTGGAGGAGAGAATACTGTGAAAACTTCCTGGTGGGAGCTTATCAATGTTCTGAATTAAGTGAGGATCTGGACGTCCAATATAGATTCTCCTTAAAGTCTCCATGTCCCATGTCCCAGTCGTAGGGAGACCTTCGCTTTTCTGATATTTCCGAAGTAGTCCTCCAATTTCATGAGGTTTTTTGACCTTTTGCCATGTTCTTCTGTTCCACAGACGAGTTTTCAGTTTTTTGTGGATTGAATCAACTCCCTCTTCCCAAGATCCTGTATGGAGAATCCATGGAACTTTGGGTATATCAAGCGTCCCCATGTCAACAATGGTATATTCCCCAGGTTTCGCTTCATATCCGGGTGGTATGAATACTTCATATGGGGCACACTCACATGGATTTTTAGGATAACTTGCATGCTTTCCCTCAGACAAGTAGACAATAACTCCATGATCTCCAGTTTCACAGGGGTAGAAGTCGGATTCATCACCTAAGAGGGGTATCCCCTCGTGGGCCGCATAATATGCCTCTCTTGCAGAAAAAGCATCTGGATCATTTTCATCTTTTGGTCCTACCACCAGGATGGCAGTTCTCTCTGTATCCCACCTATGGCCAGACACTCCATGCAGTATACCACCTGTATCCCGATCCCAGATGGTGAAATAGTTGATTTCGTAGGCTACGTGATCCTCTTTAGGATCTAGTTGTATCGCAGAGAAGTAAACGATGGGATTCCATGGAGGGTATGCCCTTTTGATGCGCGGTTCCATCTCTTCTTCAAGTTCAACGAGATAACATTCTTCCCCTTGACTTGCCCTATAAGTTGGTGCGAATTTCAGCGCCAACTTAGAGATAAAATCTTCTTTCATAATTATCCCCATTGTATGTCCCTTCCAAGCTTTAAAAACTTTTCTGTAGGTGCCAGATATTTCTTTCTTTTTTCTGTGTCAATTTACTTTTTCGCAATTATACTATCTTTTGCTTGGGTAGATCATGAAACAGGAGGAATCGTTGATAATTCAGGAACTGTTGCGACAGAATATTCTACTTGTTTATATTTCAATATTGTCGCTTTCACTACGCTAGGATATGGAGATTTTCACCCAACAGATGCAGCCAGAGGAATGCCTCTTGAATTGTACAGTGCCCTGTAAGTTTCTGACACTCTTGGAAATCGAGTGATCACTGCAGGTATCAGTAGTAGTCTTGAAATTTCCATGATTCATGTTATTCGTCGTCCTTCGGTTTATATTACAAGTTTCTCTTTGTATGTGTCAAAGCCTTGAGGTCAATTCTACTTGAGCTTTACGATGTTATCACTTCGATTTTTTTCGGAAGCTTATTGAGCACATGCCCGCCACTGAAATATATTGCTGAAAAGATCAGACCACCTAGGATTGCCCATTTTTCCGAAAATCCAACGAACTTTAATATTACAGTTCCAAGCAAAAACGCAAATTCACTCCACAATAAGTTTTCTTCCTGTATTCTTCTCATCTCGATGCCTCCCTTCTCTTTTCAGGGAGAGACTGTGCCATGGAAAAATCGACTTCAAGACGGATTTCATCAAGTGCTAGTTCGTATTTTCTTAATTCAACCTCAAGATGCTTTTTTTGTTCTTTCACCCAGCTTACGATGTCTTTCTGTACTAGGTCGAGCTGAAAGAGCTTTTCACAGATTTCATCAATATGTCTGAGAATTTCATTCACTGATTTTGCCTTTTGCTTTTCGATATCTTTTTTCATGTTTTCCATAATTCTTTCTTGGAAGTGTGTCTTTAAAAAGCTTTCGGTTGGTATCTAGTTGTAATATTTCTTATAGATTATATGAAATAAATTAATTAAGTAGTGTACCTTTGTTGCTAAAATCTACTTGATAGGATAGTAGAATTGACAACGCTGTCCACAATAACTGGTGGTTAAAAAGTGTCAACTTTAACAGAGGTTCTTATCAACTAGGTAAGACATGGTATCCAATCCCCGTATATCAAAATAAATTGCTCTTAGCATCTTGTGTCGAAAACATTGTGTTCAATACTTTGTTACGAACAACCGAAAAGTTTATAAATGTTTTCTACTTTATAATCTACAGTTAAAAAAGCAATGGAGGTGCCTATGAAAGAAAGTTTTCCAGAGAAAGAGAAGTATTTCATGGCATACGTTGGCCGCTCGTATAAGAGAGTAGAGAAGTCATTGGTGGAATGTGGATCACAATATGCTAAACTTCTATATTCTTCAAGAGAAGAATGGAAAAATTTCACACAGAAATCAATTGATAAGATAAGAGAGGATACTGAGCCTACGAATATTCATTTTCTTGAATCTGAACCGGTAGATCAGACTGATACGTTAGATTTACTAAAAAAAGCTGTTGAGTTCATTGATGAATACGGCTTGCTGGGAGAAAGCGAGTTCTATTTTGATGTTACAGCGCTTCCTCGACATATAGCAATTGAATTTGCCAGTTTCATTGTTACACAATATCCAAACACTCATATTGTAATGACACCTGCGGAGTCAAAAATAGAGAAATTTGGAGGAGAAGAAAAACTTTGGAAGATAGCCGAAGAACCAGGTCTAGATTTAGTGGAAATAGAAGGATATAGGGCTGGGATAAGGAAAGCGCTTTTTGAAACAAGTGGTAAGGAAAACTTTGAAGAAGAGATGAAAACAGTACTTCTAGAGTTGAACAGAGTGAACAATTGGATTTCTCAGTTAGATCTCTATACTAATGTGAAAAGTCTAATAGAAATTCGTGGCAAAAGTTCAAGGGCGAAACGGACGCGTCTGACTCGTGTTATCAATTCCCTTGAGGAGTTAAATCTTGTTAGAAGCTATACGAAGTCTGGAGAGAAATACACTCAAATAACTGACCAAGGTAGAAAGATTATTAATATCTACTTTTCAAATAAGAAAGCGTGAATCAACTTCTCGTTCCAAGGAAAATCAAAGGATATTTAGCCTAGTGAGAGAGACATGAAAGTCTGAGTTATGGTGGACCTCTCTTGAGAAGAAGAGGTGGAAGAAACGAACATACCAAAGAAATACCAGAAGAAACACTACAGAACCTGATATGAGCTGCACATCCAAATACAGAAATTCCACCCTACGCTTGGATCAAAGTTTGCCCCCTGCAAATCGCTCCAGAGCATATAATTACATGTTCTGCTTATGGTAAAAATCTTGGGAAATATCTCATCTGGATAGGTTTAAGGAAGAATGACTATGGGAGGATGGGGCCTCCTTGACATGACATTTTCACATTTTATCTACTTGCACTTTCAGCAAAAGGGTGAAACAACTTTTGGGTTCCGACCCCATCTGTCACCGCTTGGATGAAGAAAGCATAAGAAAAGGGTGGTATGAAATCACAAAACTGACCAAAAAAGAACCAGCAAATGGTCTCGGAATCACAAGAAAGTCAGTAGCAATAAATTCAGAAGTCGCACTATTGTCATAGGATTTGGCCAATATCTTTCTTATCGAAGAAAAACCTTTAAAAAAGTAGCAGAGTTTATCATAATTAGAACTGAGACCAAAATCTGTGGAGAAAAAAATGACTGGAAAAGGGGAATTCAAGAATGAAAGATCAATGGAAATGGCAAAAAGCTATTTGAAAAGAGCATATAACAAAATTAGCGAAGCAAGAGAACATTTGAAGCATTTCAATTATTCAGAGAGTATATCTGCATCCCAAGAATGTATTGAACTATCGATAAAGTCAGTTTTTTTGGTTCTTCAAGAAGAATACCCAAAAAGACATGAATTCAAGGAAGAAGAATTTGAAAATATCCTGAAGAAGATTCCAGATAACTTCGAATATTTAAATTTTCCACAGCTCTATTTCTATTCAAAATTCTGGCTAAGTTTTTATACAACAGCAAAATATGGCTTGGAAATACTTGGAATTGGTGCTGATAAGTTGTTTGAAAAGGAGGAAGCAGAACTTGCACTTAAACATGCTCAGAAATGCGAAAGCGCAGCACGTATTTTGAAAGACTATATTGAATATCCATACTAGGGCGATTCAACCATCTTCTATGGTGACAAAAATGCCCACATCCTCTTGTATCTTCTTCGGTTAAGCAAACTTCTCAGTTAAGATCACAAATTTACAAATTTCATTTCACATTGAATAAAGCCCACAGTTGTCACACGTGTAACAAATATGAGATAAATAACAGTAGCTAACTAAGAAAGATCAAGGTGTAGACAGATTGAAGACAAAGTAGAGAAAAGATGATTACGTTACCGCATCATTTTTCTGGCAAACACCACCACAAATAAGGCAATCAAGAAAGCTCCAATGACTGCTTCACAGCAGATCAAGGCTCTTCCCAACCTTGTTAATGGACGGATGTCTCCTAGCCCCAATGTTGTAAAGGTAACAAAGCTAAAATATATGGTACTTTCAATTTTTTGAAAAATTGTAGGATTTTCCATAGGGTATTGTAGACACTCAAAAGTCCCGTAGAGGAGTGCAAATGCCAAGATAGTGAAAAGAGATGAAAGGGCTGTTCTTACAGGATGTTCACCATATCCACAAGTGTACTTCAAGAGAGAGTGCCCAAATGATTTGAACCAATTCAAAGAAAATCTTTTCTCTCTCATAGCCTTTTTTCTGCACTCAATTTCTCTGTAGTAGAAATCACCTGCTTTTGAATAGTCTCCGTGACGCTGCATACTCTGTTTCAAATTCCTGTAAATGGTTTCTAATTCTTTAAAGGTAAGGTTGATTTCTTTATCATTCATGTGTTCTTCTTCATAGATTTTTTTAGGTCATGTGCAGTCAATAAAGGCCACATTTTCCAGATCAGCTCGATAAAATCTAGTTTCAGTTAGATCAGCAGTAATGTGCCCTTTGAAGAGAAATTGAGCGTATCGGAGATCCAGTTTATTGATTTAAATAGGAATAAATTCTAGATTTCTTTCAATAATAGCTTCACTGAAGTATGCATTCTGGAAGGTAGCTTTCCTGAAGTGAACATTCAGGAAATTAGTTTCATTGAAGTGAACATTCAGGAAATTAGTTTCAACAAAGTATGCATTCTGGAAGATAGCTCCCCTGAAGTCTGTATTTTTTTGGAAGATAGCTCCCCTGAAGTTTACATCTTCGAAGGTAGCTTTAATAAAGTATGCTTCTCCTTGGAAAGTAGCTTTAACAAAGTATGCATCTTTTTGGAAGATAGCTCCCCTGAAGGATGCAGCTTTTTGAAAAGTAGCTTTACTGAAGTATGCATATTCCCCGAATTCTATATTTTTGAAACTCACCTTTTCTGGAAAGCAATACCCTGTAAAGTTGTAATCTTCCTTCTCAAGTTTCTCTTTTAGTTTTTGTTCAAAAAGTCTTGTGTCCTTCTCCTGAGATGGATCATGAAATATACAATACTCTTCTGAGCCTTCCCAAGGTTCTTCTGGGCACTGCTCTTCCCCCTTATCCCATTCTTTCCAAGTATAGGAACACTTCTTCATGTTGGTGTTTTCCAATACTCAGATTTAACTCTTTCCCTTTCAAGGGAGTAATCTGAGGACTAAACCCCATTTGAAAGGGGATGTGAATCCAAGCAAGTTTTCCTTTTACACTCGTCAGTCATATGAGTATAAATCTGAGTAATAGACGAACTAGCATGTCCCAGCAACTTCTAAATAACCACAATATTTGCATTATTCTGTAACAAACTCTATATTGCTCTATTAGTTCTGATAGGGATCGCTATCTGAAGCAACATTATTTTGCCATCTTCTGTCACCGTTGAAATAACGAGATACTAACCTTATTCAGTTGTGTTGACCATATTTCTGTTACACGTGTAACAAATTCTTTGCTTTCCCTATTCTCTACTCTACCGTGTCAATCATTCTCCCCAGAGTTTATCAGCCAGTTCTCCCACAAAGTCTACAATTTTCCTCTTTTCATCCTCTGTTGGTACTCCGCCTCCGTGCAGGACTTTATTCCTGGCACTATAAAAAATGTCTAGCATGATTTTACCCACTTCTCTTCCTTCTTTTTTCTTTACTTGTTCAACTAAGCGGTTCAAACGTTTTCTGAAATCTCCCTCCTTCTTTTCGCCAAGTTCATCAAGTTTCTTGTTAACCATGACTTCAATTAGACTTAAAGCACATGCTGAAATTATCCAGTTTTCATCAACACCAATAGTATTTCCAATGTTGATTAAATGAGAAAAATCTCGGGAAACCTCCTCAAGTCTGGCAATTCTCAGAGTGAGTTTTTCTTTCTCTGTTTCCAGCCGATCCCTTTCACCAGCCATTCTCTGTAAAACTGAAAGCGTTTCTGATATTTTCTCGACTCTACTTCTTTCTTTTCCCAAATCCTGCAAGCCGGATTCTGCCTTATGCAGAATGCTCTGAAGATTCTCTATGAGACTATAAGGTGCAGGCATTGACAAATTCTCCCACCCACTGTACCACTTTTCCCAAGTACTTTTCGGCGTCCATGGCGGTTTTTGGTTTGAAGAATCCCCTTGGACTGTTATTTCCTGTGAAGTTTGATCATCAAAATAGAATGTTGTCCTCACTTCCCATTCAATGTCCTTGTTTTGGCTTTGCACCTTATCATTGATTCTTTTCAACATCTCGAAATCGACAGGACACTCAGTTGTCAACCGTGTGAATACCTTCTCTTCAACTTTCTTTCTCTCTAATTGCCAGAAGTTGCCTATTGTCCACCTTGAATCACCAATGCGAACATCAATCTTGAAGAGAATCCGGTCTATAGATATGAGGTCATCTCCCAAGTTCTCTAACTCTGTTTCGATTTTCAATACTGGTGGGTAGTATGCGTGCTGTTTTAGAACGTTCATTGAACGGATATTTACAATCACCTTTGTGTTCATGGACTCACTTGTTTTACTATTGAGATCTTTTATAAGAATGTTTCCCACAATCACTAATCTTGCAGTATTACAGATGGTAGCGTTGGGATTCCGCTGGTCTGGAAATGTCTCTAACTTTAGTAGAAATGTCCCAGCAAATAATTATATAACTTCAACAGAAGAGAATACACGAGGAACTGTCCCGAGAACTCTATTCATATATTTACTCATACTGTACTCTCCCTCTTGAAACGGGATATAGATAGCATCTATTGCAATTGGATACGTTTTAAGAGTGAAAAGTTTTGTTAGAATGAATTTTTTCCCAGTATTTCCTTTGTAGGACTCAACACTCATTTCCCTTCGGCTGAATTCTCATCTGGAGCCTAGATAGTTATTCGACCCAGAATGATGTTACACGTATAACAAAATGAGTGCAAACTAAGAAGATACAAAAAAAAGATAAATATCCTGAGTAGACTTGATTTTCAAGCCAAAAACTCCAATCATCTTTGGACTATAAGTTTCAGATCATTTATCGAATAAAAAAGATCACAGAGGTCTGAATCATTGAACGTGCAAGAGATTAGTTGTGCGTAGTCCTTCTGGAAAAAAATTGTCCCATGATTCTATGAGAAATCCTTCACCACCTCTTGAAGCACCATATATTACACCAGATATGAAATCAGCAATCTGGACAAGAGGTTCTTTCTTTGAATCAAGGAATTTTATGGTTGGAGCTACTCGATATAGCATGGCTTGTCTTTTACGATTCGTAGGCCATGGTTCATTCCGCACATTTTCCCAAGCTTTTTGTATTCTCGATTCTTGTTTTCGGCTACTAAGTTGATCATGCCAGATTTCTCCTTCTGCTTTCTGTCTGACCAAAAAGAGTGCAAATTGTGCTACAATTCCAAGAAAGGTCGTCTCAATGTCCACCACTTTTCTTCCTTTTCTTATCTTAAAAAGTCCTTCTGTAGCCTCGTCTTTGTGAACAATGGTAATGATGGGGGTAATTTTTGCTTCTCTAAAAATCTCGTGTTACCAGCATCTTTATTATGGTGGGATAAAAAATATTCTGCCATACGTGAGGAGCTAATAGAACGATTCTGTAAAATAATTGATAAAACAATATCTTTAATAAATGATTATGACAATATGAAGAAATTACGAGCAAAAATTGAAATGCTCTTCAAAGTAGCAAAGCGTATATTTGGAATGAAGGATTTACACGTATACAAGAAGGGTGTTGTCTTCTGGAAGGCATACATCTATTTGTATTTATCTTCACTTTTACTGCAGTATTTAGAGGTCAACGGAATCAATGAACATCGTGCAATTGAACTTTTACGACAAAATCATGGCTTAACCTAATTTCTTCAATGCAAGAAAGGATAATTTACCCATTTAGCTTATGACCATCTTCTATTGACAGGATAAACTATTCTTGGATCGGGCACCCTTAACAGTGTGCCAGGGAGTAACCCTGGAGATACTACAAAGGTCTACAAGGACTTTCAGGGAGTTGTCAATGGTTCGGAGGATGGAACTTCTGAGCTCATAAGTTATCTTTTTGTCGATTCACAAACAGCAAGATAAATCAGACAATGTTACACGTGTAACAAACGACAGATTTGACAACTTCCTTCAGCTGTTCAAGTGAATCTCTTTAACAAAGATCGTAATTAGGGTTACTCCTTTTCTCTGAACATGAACTTGTAGAACTCAGTGACTTCCATAGAGAGCATCTGATCAAAATTGATCTCTTCTTTCTTCCGTTCAATGAAGAACAGCATAGCCTGGGTGATGAAATCAGATCTATTGGCAAAGAATCCAGCATCAATAGCTTTATCCATGTACAGTACAGCCAGAGGAGGAACTGTTACTCCTATTTTTACTTTGTGAGTATCTCCACCAAGTTTAAAAGCGAAAGGGCCTTCCACAATTTTGGGGTCTCTTTCTCTTTTCTTCTTTGCTGTCATACTATAGTTGAGCATAAGGGAGTATAAAAGGTTTTTGGTTAGGTTTAGTTTTGATAATGTTACATCTCTTAGAACCTTTTCCATGCCTTTCATGGAACCCTTTTCGAGTTGGGGGTTGATCAAATTTGTGGTATTTTTTTGTGGAGAAAGGTAGGCTTCTCCTCATGGGGGTTTGGGCAGGCTGTTACAAATATGAGGCAAATGCCAATAGTTGACTAGGAAAGATCAGGAGGTAGACAGACTGAAGATAAAGTAAAGAAAGATGGTTGGGTTACCGCATCATTTTCCTGGCAAACACCACCACAAATAAGGCAATCAAGAAAGCTCCAATGACTGCTTCACAGCAGATTTCACGATAATGGACTACTAGGTGAAAATGGAATAACTGGTACAACTGTATTCGATGTGGATCAAGATTCTAGAGGAGATGTAATTGTGGCAGTAATTACTATGGAATCCGATTATCATTCATACGAAATATTTGCCTTGAATGGCCAAGATGGAACTAAAATATGGAGTACAAAGCACAAGGGGAGTGGTTATTTTGAGTGGCTGATCTCCAAGAAAATAAATGAAGATTCTGTTCCAGATATCTTGGCTTTCGGAAGTAATCTTGTCCTCTTTGATGGAAAGAATGGGAAAAAAATCTGGGAAGTCAATGATAATTCTATAGTTGCCAAAATTCATGACATTGACCATGATGGAAATAATGAAGTGATCACCAACGAAGGAATTTATGATGGTATTGATGGGGAAAAAATTGGAAAAATGGCTACTGCGGTTGAGTTAAGCTCAGGAGCAATAGAAATTGCTGATATAACAGGTGATGAACATGAAGATATAATCTTTGGTTATTTAACCGGTGTTGCTGCTTTTGAAATCAGTTTTCCTAATAAGGAACAAGAGTTAGCTATACCACGTGGTGAGTTTCAGATCACAACAAATCCAAATATTCAACAATTTCCAGGAATCTACGGAGATATTGTCGTATGGCAAGATGACAGAAATGGCAACTATGATATCTATGGGTATAATCTCTTCACAGAAGAAGAGTTTCAGATCACGACAGATAAAGATAATCAGGAAATGCCAGCAATCTTTAGTAATATTGTCGTATGGCAAGATGACAGAAATGGCAACTATGATATCTATGGGTATAATCTCTCCACTAAAGAGGAATTCCAGATAACTGTAGGTTTAAGCGATCAAAAGATTCCAGCAATACACAAAAATATTGTAGTCTGGAAAGATAACTGGGATATCTGTGGTTACAATCTTACCACCAAAGAGAAGTTTCAGATAAGTGGATTCGCGAGTACAAAAGAAGCCCCTGCAATCTACGGAGATATTGTCGTATGGCAAGATGATAGAAATGCTAACTATGATATCTATGGTATTAACCTCTTAACATATGAAGAGCTCCAAATAGCTACGAACATATATGATCAACTGGGTCCAGAAATCTATGAAAATTTTGTTATTTGGACAGACGAAAGAAATGGTAACTGGGATATCTATGGTTACAACCTCTTAACAAAAGAAGAGTTCCAGATAACAACAGGTCCAAGCGATCAAGAAGCCCCTGCAATCTGCGGAGATATTGTCATTTGGGCAGATGAGAGGAACGGCAATTATGATATCTTTGGGTATAACCTTTCTGCTGGAAGAGAGTTTTATATAACAACAAATCCAAGTGACCAAGGAAGTCCTACAATTTATGGCGATATTGTGGTCTGGGCAGATTATAGGAATGGTAATTTGGATATCTATGGATATATCCTTTCTAAGATTCTTCCACCACCTACCTCTACTACGATATCAAATAACCCTATTTTCGCCCTTATTATCACTCTCGTTGGAATTCTTTTAGCGTTTTTTGGAGTAAATTACGAAAAAGTAAAGATGTGGCTAAGAATAGGAAGTTCTAAACCACTAGGCACTCCAGAAAAGGATGAAAAAAAGCCAACAATTTTTAAATTCGATTTCGATATAGCGATTTCATTTGCTGGAGAAGATCGTAAAATAGCAAAAGAACTAGCCAAGAAACTAAGAATTAAGAATACCAAAGTCTTTTATGATGAATTCTACAAGGATGAGTTATGGGGAAAAGACCTAACGAAATATTTCCAAGATGCATATGGACCAAAGACGAGATTTGTTATTCCATTATTATCAAAGTATTATCCAGTAACGGACTGGACAGATTTCGAGTTTTCCATCATGAGGGAAGAAGCTGAAAAACGTAAGACTGAATTTATTTTGCCAGTAAGGCTTGATGATACAAAGATAGAAGGAATCAAAGACGATATAGCATATCTTGATTATCAAAAAGAAGGAATTGATGGTGTTGTGGATTGTCTTCTAGAAAAACTTTCAAAACCGCCTTGGTGGACTAAACTCATTAGAAATCCAATTTTTCAGATCATAAGTATTATCTCTGCTATTTTGATATTACTTTACATTTTGGTTTCTCTCTTCAAATAGATCTTATCTACATCTGATACTGCATATGCTAAATCCATTAGCTACTTTGAAACTAACAGTCTTTCGGCAGTTCTACCTTATAGAGTAGATTTATCCCCATCTGATTTCAAGAATACTTTATCAAGGCACTACCAGGATTAACATTGATTTCAATCCTATCATAGTCTGATTTCAAGTAGAAGTGGAAGATACTGGTTCTCTACAAGGATTAGCTGACTGTCTTGAACAGAATGAGTACGATGTCATCCATTTATCTGGCCATGCGAACATTGAGGATGGAACACCATATTTCTGCATGGAGGATGAAGAAGGGTCTCTAGAAAAAGTGACACCATCTCAATTACAGGAAATCCTTGATGAGAGTTTGAAGCGGCCGAGATTAGTCTTTTTATCTTGGTGTCGAACAGGACAGCATCCAGCAGCAGCTGTCTCTTTTGCTCACTATTTAGTGGCAGAACACAGTCCTACAGTAGTGGGATGGGGGTTGCCAGTGTCAGATCCTGGTGCCACTCTTGCTGCTACCAAGTTGTACCGTGAGTTGAGCAGAGGGAAATCCATTGTAGATGCGGTATTTTCTGCTCGCCAGGTATTATACAAGAGTGATTTCCCTGATTGGTCTTTGCTTCGTCTTTTTTCGGATGGGACCCCCTTGGATATTCCTTTAGTGAAAAAGGGACAGAAGAGAAAATTGAAGGCACGAGATATTCAGCATACATATTTGAAGAACAGTCGAGTGAAGATCTTGAAGAAAGGGTTTGTTGGCAGAAGAAGGCAGATCCAGAGGGGGATCAGATCTTTGAAAGAAGATGAGGAAAAAGTTGGGTTACTCCTCCATGGAACTGGTGGCCTTGGAAAGAGCTGTCTAGCTGGGAAGTTCTGTGAACGGTTCAAAGATCATGTCCTTGTGATCGTTAAGGGGGAATTGAATGCGGTGACGTTTTTGGAAGCGCTAACATACGGGTTGATGAGAGCAGAAGATGAAAAAGGATTGGCAATACTGCAGGCGAAGGAAGAGGTGCCCAAAAAGATTATGTTGCTGTGTTCATCTTCGTTTCGGAATAATAACTATCTTATTCTGTTTGATGATTTTGAGGAAAATTTAGAAGGATTTGAAGGAGGTACACCTGTTGTCTCTGATGAGGATGCACCTATCTTGGGGATGTTATTACATGATTTACCTTTGGCCTGCAAGAGCACTCAATTGATTATTACGAGCCGGTATACATTTCCTTTTGTAATTGACGGGAGAAACCTAGTTGAAGAGAGATTAGAGTGTATTGGATTAACCAGTTTTCAGGGTGCTGATGAGAGGAAAAAGATTGCCGATCTCATTCATATCAACAAGTATCCTGATGAAGAGGTTCGCAAAGAATTAATCAAGGCGGGACGTGGCAACCCTAGATTAATGGAGGCTTTGAATACGTTGTTAGAGATACAAAGGGGGATAGATGTTGAGGACTTATTATTACAAGTTCAGGATGAACAAGAGGAATTTGTGCAGGATCTTGTTTTGAGGGAGATACTAACGAGTCAGCCACAGGATTTCCAGAAGGTTATGCAGTACTCTGCTGTCTTTAGGTTACCTGTCTTGAGAGAAGGAATACAGTTGATCTGTAAGGATGTGGAAGGTTGGCAGTCATTTATAGATCTGGGTGTCCAGTTGAGTTTAATGGAGGAGGATAAAAGCAGAGATGTGGCCTACTACTGGGTGACTCCTTTGTTACGAGAAGAGATCTTTGAAGAACTTGATGAAAAGGAAAGAACAAGATGTCATAAAGCTGCCGTGGTGTACTATAGGAAGATCCTTTCTCTGGTTGGAGAGTATTTACCAGTATATGCTTTTGAGTTGATTGACCACGCTCTAGAGTGTGGAATGGATGAGGTTGCCCTTGAGAAAGGGAGCGAGCTTCTGTCTTATTTGCGTAACACTCTTGCCTATACAGAGGCCCTCTCTGAAGGAGACCATATTCTTTCTCAAATTCCAGAACCAATAAAAGATGACAAATTTTCTTCCTTCTTGTTTGAACTTGGTTGGATATATCTAGATGTTAGAGATCTGGAAAAGGCTATTATGTACTATGAACAAGCACTTGAAGTTGACAGAGAAATCTATGAGGATAAACATTCTAGGGTGGTCAGAGACCTCGATGGCTTAGGGCTAGCCTGGAAATCTCTTGGAGATCCAAAGAAAGCTATTGAGTACTATGAACAAGCATTAGAAATCGGTAAGGAAATCTATGGAGAGAAACACCCTAGTGTGGCTAGAGATCTCAACAATCTATTGGATAAATGCTACGAGAAGAGGGTGTGGGACTACGATTCTGAGATATCCTAGAGAACCAAGTGATGAAATGAGATATCCTAGACCAATCTCATCTGAAGGGTGACAACATATTTCGAACTCTCGCCATTTGATCTCTCAGCTCTTTAAGCTCCTCTTGAGCTTCCTGATCTGCATGAAACTGTTTCAGTGTCCAAATTCTTTTGCTTTCATTTTAGGACCTCGTCTTCTTATAACCTCACATTTAAAAATCTGTCGCAAGTCAAATGTTGGCAAGAATCTATAGAATTACAAAACTTTGAAGAGAGAGAATTAGAAGTACATTTAGTTGTAAACTTATATGAAATGTTTCTTCACAAAAGATTTAAAAGCTATCACTCGTTATATACCTAATTGGTGTGAAGAGTGCAAAATGCATTTATCCCTAGCAGGTAATCAAATGGAAAATCAAAAATCTCGATTTATAGGCATGGTTCCAGCAAAGATAATTGACGCACTAAAATCAAGAAAATGTATTCTTTTTGCAGGATCAGGTCTTTCAGCGCAAGTTAGTAGATCAGATGGGCGGCCATTGCCAACATGGAGGGAATTCCTAATCGAATTGCTCAAGTGGGCAGAAGATGAAAAAATAAGATTTTGGGGTGAACCGAGGGACATTGAAAAAATAATTGAAAAAAATAATCTTCTTATGGCTGCGCAGGAACTTCAGGAAAGAGTAGGTACTGAAAGAATTGGGGAATTCCTTAATTCTGTTTTTGGTGATAAATCTGTTCGTCCATCTTCTACTCATCGTATTCTACCACATATACCTTTCAGAGGTATTTTGACAACTAACTATGATTCATTAATCGAAGGAGCCTACACAATTGAGAATGAAGGAAAAATTCCCCCTATTTTCACACAAGAAGACTTACTTTCTAGACCTTCTCCTCTTCGCCGAAGTGATTTCTTTATATTTAAGCTACATGGTCATTTTGACAGGCCACAAACTGTTGTTCTTGGAAGTAGGGATTATCAGAATTTATTTTTCAGAACTCCAGGTTATCGGCATTTTCTTGAAACTTTGTTTTCAACGCACACAGTGATATTTGTCGGATTTAGTGCTGAAGATCCAGATGTAAATAATGCCCTTGACAGGCTCTCTTCAATCTATTCAAGAACGCTTGATAACCATTATATCCTCTTACCATCTTATAGGATGAATTACACAGAAAAGCGTAGACTTGCTTTTGATAGGAGATTGGAGGTAATTGAATATATTGAAGACAAGAATCACACGCAAGTTACTGAATTTTTGCAAGAACTTGTTGTTCAAGTGAAAAGAGAGCCAAAGGAAATTACACCATATATTGGTGCAGAACCAAGTCAATTGAAGATATTCCTTAGCGGATCTTTTAAAGACCACGCTGTGCTAGTTGGCATTGCTAAGTTTCTAAGAGAAAAGGGGTATTCACCATGGCTAGCTAAAGAAAAAATCAGACCTGGAGAAGTGTGGAGCCAGAGGATTTCTGCAGCTATTCAAAGTTCTGATTGTATGATTGTGGTTTTTTCGGAAAACTCTGTCCAGTCTGAATGGGTAAGAAAAGAATTTGAATTTGCTTCATATCGTGCATTAGAGGATAGAATGCGAATATTTCCGATCGTAATTGGGGAAGTTATACCTCCTGCATATTTAAGGGATATAATATATCTTCGACTGAATAGGACATTTGATACGGAGGATCTTGAGCCTTTATCAAGAGCACTGAAAGTACTTGAACATGCAAAACAAAACTTAAAATGAAAAATAAGACTTGAAAGAGCTATGAATATAGAGAAAATTAGAGAATCCAGTTAAAAAGCCTATATGAACAGTACATCGTTTATCAAGGGTTTCCAAACCAGTAGTTGATCATTCATAGCAATCTAAGCTTGATGTGAGTGAATTTAAGCGGCTAAAATCAAAAAGATTATGGCCTATTCTGACATAATCAATTTGTGCACTTGCCATAGCTTTATTCCTCCTTTGTTTTATGGCCTCCCCTTCTCAGGACTGGAGTGTTGAATTCCACCAATATATAACTATTTTCCATACTCAAAATATGGGGTTCAAATATTTAAAGTTTTCTATTGTTTATTCTCTTCTTAGGAGGCTGTCCCATAATTGGTTACATCACCAGTCTCTATTAATGAACACTCATCACCATGGCCGTTCGAAAAGAATTAATAGCAGATGGAAAATCTCCCTGGAAATAGTAGTCAAATCCCTGTTTTGCAGATAGTGTAGCAGGCGAGATAGAGGAGGTGGAAATCCTATTTCAAACTATGAAAATACAAATAAGCTTTTTGTTCAACTAGTATTGAAAAGTTCTCTCCCAGTACATTATTTGACCACGCAGAGGAATTGATCTTTAGATATAATATTTTTATTGTGAAAGTGATACAATAGTGAATTTTTTCTGCTTTGATTACTTTTCCAGTGCTCTCTCGCACTATAGATTTATATAGTCTTATATTTGAAATTATAGAAACTGAATACATGAAATTTACACTGACAAAACGTGGAGCATCTGCCGGAGGAGAAGTGATAGAATTTATGAAACGAAAAACATCTATAAACTATACAAATGGTGGTACAGATGTGTTACCCACTGCAAAAAGGTTCTGCCAGGTTACAGACCAGTATAGACCTCCTCCGAATTATAGAACTACATCATACAAGACAATTCACTACGAGAGGCAGACCCAGTTGCGGTTCAAGCACAAATTTGATGTAGACTCATTTTGTAAGCAGTTACGTTGCTGGTGCTGTCAAGCAGGTTGTGAACAAGGACAATTCATACTCAGATTCGAATTCACCCTTCCTAAAAGGCGGAAAACAAAACGAGATTCTGTGGTTCTT